>Ga0137427_10000394_pt1 | contig 23023 bp, 22 predicted proteins | sample EasRivERMZT700_2_FD_102309 | JGI IMG/M metagenome (GOLD analysis project Ga0137427, IMG submission 102309) | Soil microbial communities from meander-bound floodplain in the East River, Colorado, USA - East River MetaG ERMZT700_2 | ecosystem: Environmental > Terrestrial > Soil > Floodplain ...
ATCAGGATAGGGAATATCTGTTGTATAAGTTTTAAACATTTCCTACCAGAATTCGTGATAGAAATCGGCGCTTCTTAGGTCTGATTATGCTTATAACCAGACTTATCAATAGGGTGGGGTATGAAATAGATGGAAATCGGTGAGATTCTTCAAGAGATACAAAGCACTTTAGACCTGTTAATTAAGGTCATGGCTGCTGGTCACAATCAAATAGTAGAAACATTAAATGGTGTGGTGCCCTCACAAGTGAAGGAACCAGATTACGATACTCAGCGCGGTATCTCAGTTCCAGTAGACATGGACAGGTCAAAAGACTAATCGAATTGGTTTCGGCGTGTGTCTTGCGCATATGATATCCACGGATGCCCCCTCGAAGCCAATACTAACAAAGCCCTCCAAGCCTCTGTAGCGCACATATAGCACACATGCTCAAATCGTGAGGGCTACTTTAAAGGAAGAAAGGATGCGAGTTACCAAGGGATTTTCGTTAAGCAAATGGCGTGAGACGTATGACAAGGTTCGTGAGATTTGAACCTACCTAAAGATGTGTAGTGAGAATGGAATCCAGATTGGTTTAGCAGAAAGAGAATCAAAAGAAAATGAAATCAACGAGCTTCTAAAATCTTCCATGCAATACATGGACAGCGTTGGAATGCCGATGCCTAAACCTCTTTGGGTTTACGACAATAAAGATGAGGAAACCTGGGCATCTTCAGATAAATTTGAATACCATCATCTATTAAAAAAACCATGTTGCCAGCGGCGCGCGGCTTAGAATAGGTATAATTCATACCAATCATAGACTCGTTGTATACTTAATCGTTGACTGTGGGTTATCGTATAGTCTTCGATAATTCACGGCAAGGTATCTCAATGCGTCCACAATGTGAGTCGCCCAATTATCCAAAGGCTTGCTTTTGTAGCAAGCGCGTGATTCGTCATACTCGCGTTGATACTCTCGGAGCGCACGAACACCAATTGGACAGTTTAGTTTATCTATCCGCAGCTTGGGAAGAATGTAGCGCATTGCCTCAATCCCATCTTCAAAGTTTACTTTCGGGGTTACCTGAAACATCCACCCATGTTTTCTCGCCATCATTAATCGAGACTCGGTTGACTCCCAGCCCTGATGACCTTGATTGACATCATGAGGCATGAAGTGATTTCCCCAGCGACATCCGAAAGACTGACGAATTTGTTCTGCTTTATCTAAGTACCATTTCAATCCCTGGCCGGAATCATGAAGCAAGTGAACGAGATTAATGTGACGCCCTTCAATCTGAAAGAACCATCCTGCCGTGGCGTCTGTACCTCCTAAGTCCCATACTGTGTGTAATGGCAAGTTAGGGTTTGGCTTGATGGTGGTAAGACGCCCTTCTATTTCCATGTCGGAAATTTCTCGGGTAAAGTACGCCCCGATGTTACCTACATCGAAATCGCACATGAATTCCTGACGAATCATTTCCTCAGACATACCCATTCGGCGCGCTTCCTCGATATGCTCTGGAGGAATTACACGTGAACCGTCTTCAAGAAACGTCTGCTCTACATTAAGATGCTGAACAAAGTAACGAGGGTTGTCTCGTACCGTGTCCATAACTTCCCAGCCATGGTTCTTGCCACGAGGTGTGAACTGGAATATTTCAATGCCGCCATTCTGAACAAGGATAGGGTTAAGATATTGGCGTGCCAAAGGATTGTGTAAGCTAAACTCAGAGTAAATAATGGTAACGGGGTTTGTACCCATGAGACCATTGTAGTTATTGCTTCCACCTAGCACCATCCTTGAGCCGTTGATTAGCTCTATCTCCATGCGGGCTTCATTCTTTTTTGCAATAAGAACTTCAGGGATTGCCGAAAGAAAAGGCTTCCCATCAAAATCCATCCCCTTCCAAATAACAGAGCGAGCCTGTTGAATCAGAGGGAATAAATAGACATGGGTTCCCACGCGAGTTAAGGCGCGAGTAAGCCATGCCTGTACTGAGATAACATCCTTTCCACCCCTTCGGTGTATTACCGAGCAGACATTCAATCCCTGAATCACTGCTCTTAAAAAATCAACTTGGTAGTGCCGAGGTGTCATACCATAAGGTATTTTTATGTACACTCGCCACCTTTCAAATACAATTTAATTGCATCTAAAGCCTGGTCAACTCCTACCACCATCTTGGCGAAATAGCCCTTGAGGTTCATTTTGGCGATGAAATTTGTCTGGCATTCATGGTGTAGCTTTTGTTTTTTACCTGATGGGCCTCGCCATCCGTCCGGCTTAATTTCTAACCACAGGCCGTAATATTTCAGGGTAGGCCACGCAATGAATAAATCACTGGCACCTTTATGCAGCCCCATGCGCTTAGCGAGAATGTGCCCTCCAATCGTTCTCTTTCCTTCGTTGTCAATCTTGATAACGTGCTCAGATACGTGTGGATGTTGTAGTGTAAGCCATTCGCAGATGGCTAATTGAGTTTTCTGTTCTTGAGTAGGCATGGTTACAAAGTGCTCCTTGATTAAAATGTGAGTTTCCAAAAATACGAACAGCCATCCAGTATTTAAATGCCGTTCGTTTGGAAAACCCTTGATAGACTAAAGCGTCATAAAAAATAGAATCCGCTTCCTTACGGCTTCGTTGTTGCGGGCAGAAATAAAGATAGTCATGGATTACAGCAGCTGGAATGGTCTCCGCCTTGTTTGGAGAATAGACAGACCATAAGAATCGAGGAATGGTCGCCCAGTCCGTAGTAAAGCCTTTAGGTATAGTCTGCGATACCCCATCAACCGAGAAAGTAAAATCTTCACACAAAGTAAAGTCATAGTTCTTTAGTGGATAGAAGCATGGCTCTTTTGCTATTTTAATTTGATGGTTAGTTGAGCACGAAGACAAGCACAGGCACAGCAACATCCCTGTTAGTCTATTCATACAAATCCCTTTGTATAGGACTGGCATCGAAGGAGGGAAAGGAAGGGAAACCCCACGACAACACCAGTTTTATTGTTTAACGCTTGGTCTTTTTTCCGACCTTAGTCATAGCGGACTCCATGCCCGTCTGTTTTTTGGCGTCATAGTTTGGTGCGTATTGCACTCTGTCTTTAACCAGAGTCTTTGAGGGTTTTACTGGTGATTTACCTTTCATTTGTCGCTCCTTCGCCCTTTACCCAAAACATTATTTGCTTTGGCGTCAATCCTTGACAGTTCTGATTTTGACATGTTGCCCTTGTCAAATTGTTGTTGTGCCCTAGCCTTTGCATTAGCAGCATGGCTTGCATCCTGTATGGGATACTTGCGCTGCTTCGGTTCCGCAAACGCCTTCGATGGCAGGCTATTCCGTTGGTTCGTTGTTAGCTTCGCCATTTAATTGCTCCTTGTCTTTTTCTACTTGGGCTTCCGTTTCTTTCTTTATGGCTTCCACTAACCAATGCTGAGCTTCATTAAGATGACCTTCAAGCTTTGTGCAATTCGCTTTGGTCTGAATCAGCTCCATGTTGATTGCTTCAATTCGTTGTTGTAATTCTAATTTGTTCAACTTTATCTCCTTGTTATAAAAAGTATCCTACGATTGATATTTTACACCTATTACCGTTTTAGCTCCATCCAGTAATGGGAACGCTAAGCATGAAAGTAATTGCTTGGCCGTTGGAGAATATAGTACTTGCATTCTGGTTAGTAACTCCTGCTTTTGTTCCATCTTGAACACCGAAAGTAAAATATCCACTTGATGCTATTCCTAAACAGATAAATTGAGATGTTCCAGTTTGAGCTTGCGCTATATTTCCTATAATCTGATTCTGTGAATTAACAACAGTACTTGACATCGTTACATTAGAATTTGTTCCGTTATACCCTAGCGTAATTCTTGCCTCTGTTGCGGTTACAGTACCAGCCGCAAAAGAACCACGAATCTCTAGATCTCCACCAACTCGTCTTGACCATATATTGACAGAAGTTGGCGTTCCAAATCCTGTAAATGTAGGCGTATATTGCACCCAAGCATCAATGATTCCTGAGCCACCACCGCTTGTACTAAATGAAGTTGTCCACGAAGCAGCACTTGTTCCACTGGTTAAAATACAGGTGACAATAGCGGCCGTATTAGGTTGTAGGGAAATAATTAAATTACCACCTGATGAATTAACGGTTACAACACCTGTGCTGTTATTAATAATCTGCCAGGATTGACCTTGAGCCAGAGTGCTTGTTACTGGCATCTGTATTGTTTCAGTTGTTACTCCGACTACTTGTTGAATGTAGTTACTGCCGACAACCAATGTAGTTGTTCCGGCAGCTGAAGTAATTGATGTGAATCCTTCAATGTGGTTTTTAGCGGAGAGATTGCTATTAGCATCCCACCCAGCAAAAGACGTTGCTGTTGGTGCTGTCGTTACTGAAGTTACTGCTGTACCGCCATTAGCAATTGGAAGCGTACCTGTGACTCCAGTGGTTAAAGGCAATCCAGAACAATTGGTTAAAATGCCAGCAGTTGGGGTGCCTATATTAATATTTGGTAATGTAGTGGAAAGGCTTGGTATACCTGTGACATCTGTAACAAGCACCGAACTATTGGCAGTTGCTAAACCAGTAATAGTATTATTCGCGGAGGAATATAAGAGCTGATTAATTGTAGACGTAGATGGGTATGTGGCCGTAGTAAACCCAGGAAGCACCCCAACACCATTGGATTGATAAATAGTTCCAGAAGCGCCCAATGTAATTGATTGCAAACTTCCAGTGGTAGTTGTGCCGCCTACGATTGGCGCATAGGCAGTAAAGGATGTAACACCTGTTCCACCACTTGGGACGTTTACGGGAAGACTTGCTGTGAATTGAACAAACGTTATTGGATCCGTTCCGATTGCTGTAACCGTTGCAGTCTCTACCCATGAGGATTGCGTTTGCGTTGTTCCACCTGTCAATATAACCAAATCACCTGGAGCAACTTCGGTAGGTGTATCGTAATCTGTGGCACGAGTAAGAACCCAGTTTGTAGCACCTGAGCCAACAGTAGTCACAGTATAAATACCATTTTGTAAGGATGATGTTTGGTTTTTTATAAGGACTCGTTGTCCCACTGTAGGGCTAACTCCATCCAACTGAATCGCCGCTTGTGCACCAGCGTTGGTAAGTGTTGCGCCAACACCAGATGCGCCATTGGCATAGGTTACAGTTAATGCCACAGTACTTGCGCAAACGCATGAACCCTGGATATTTAATCCAGTTACCAATGAGTCAACATAGGATTTAATTGCCGCACTTGAAGATAAGTTTGAAGTCGTTGCCGTGGCCATAGATGCATCATTGATGATAGCAGATACGGCATTGGTTCCCTGTATATTAAAAGTTCCAGGTAAATTTAATGTTGAAGACAAAGAAAAAGCGGGATCGCCAAGTCCATCAGTATTGGTGATATCAATCTGATTCGCGGTTGGAACAAGTAACCTAGAGGCTAGATCGCCTGAGACTGTAGTAACTGTAACAAACCCTGTGGGCAATGTTGGGAAGTCTGCTGAATCTTGTACCTGTACCCAACTTGAACCGTCATGAAACTCTATAAACTGAGTATCAGTATTATACCTCAAGCCAATGCCGACTATGGGAATCACGCGCTGAGCAGTCGTTCCCTGAGGAATTCCCATGCCCGCAGTACCAGGGATTACGGGATTCGAAGCGATTGATGCTGTTGGGTTCCCACTGATACCAGTTCCATTAGCAATATCAATTTGCCCAGTTGTTCCAGTAAATATACGAGTTAACAATACACCTGTCGTTGTAGTATTGATTAAAATTCCACTTGGTAGGTCACCTAATACTTGGGCATTTGGGACTTCGCTATCAGCTACACGAACAATATATTCCGCATCATCAGGAGCAATCCCTCCGCCACTTGGTACATCGTAGGCAATAAATGCTGTGTTCGTAGGATTCATAGCCCATATTTGATTTGCGCCAAGGATGGGAAGTATTTTGTCTTTATCGGCAATCGTTGCAGAGATGTTATAACCAGGGTTTACAACGGTGTCATACATCTGAGCTTGCTGATCAACCAGAGTAAGGATTCCAAAGTCTTGGTTCAACATACTTGGCACGAAATTTGTGTTGATATAAAGGTTGGTGCGCTCAGCTGGCGTATTTCTAACAATGGTTATAACGTCATCGGCCGTTCTTCCAGAAAGGAAGGTAACTCGAACTGTACGAGTAACCCCAATGAATGTGACATTGTAGAGTGATGAGCTAACTAACTGTGTCGCATCATCTGGATCAACACCAGAAGCTCTAGCATAGACATTGATGTCTGTAGTGACATCAGCAGTCCAGTTGGTATTAAAAACAGTTTGACTGGCCGTAGCTATCAACTGTGTGCGTGGTATGATGTCGTCAATGACTACCTGTACTGTCATAATCCTTACTCCCTGTAAGTGATGTTTAGCGTTTGCTTTCTCTTTTTTCCGGCAGTCCTTCCGTTACCGCGTCTATAAACTTTTGCTGCAATTGATACCCATACCACGTTTGAATCCCAGGGATTGCCCTGACCATTTTAGAAATGTCCGTTTTGTTATATTCTCCAGTGCCAACCATGGACAATACACGCATGTAATCTCTAAAAACTCCTATGCCCGCACCGCTCACCATTCCCAGCTGAGAGATTGCTCGTTGCTTATCATTTTGCATTTTGTTCAAAAATTCATTGTCCATGAACTGATTGGCAAACATTGCTGATTTATACAGCATGGCAAATGGTGCAGAGTTTGAAAACGCTTCAGCCATGAAGTTTTCATCGTCCATATCGACTTCTTCGCCACGAGCAAGTTTTCTGGTGACTCCTTCCATGGAGGCCACCATAGCCATGACAACAGTACCTATAATCTGATTGGCCTCACCACGTTGTAATAACGGTACTGTGTAGCGGTTGAACGCTGCAAATCCCCAGCCCATGAATTGAGTAACAAGCGACAGTACAGAGTTATTGACAAAAAACGGCGCATCGGCTTTTCCCTTCCTGATAATGGTGTTGCGTGTGGCATTGAACACGGCATTAGACATCTTCACCTTGGCGGCTGAATCAGCCCAGTTGTAGTAATAGCTTTGGTAACCACCGAAAACTCCTTTCTCGCCGTGTTGGGCAAATTGCTCCATGAATGGCTTAGCCCAGGTCTCAGCATTCAAACCTATTCTGTCAAGTTCTTTAAGTTGAGATTTCTTAATCGAGCCCTTGATATATCGCTCCATCAAATCCATAATTTTGCTTTGAGCAATAGATGCCGTCATGCGGTGATTCATGTTCTCGATGTAGTTTGTTCCGGAAATATTTCCAGAGAAATGAGCGGCCTTTTCAAGCATCGCGGATAGCTTATTGCTAGGCGCTATGTCGCCGTAGGAATCATGGCCATAGAATTTTTTCACCATCCCACCGCGGAAATGCTCCAAGGCAAGATTAGCTTCACTGGCATACTGACGAAATCTCTCGGCATTTTTCGTACCAAGCTTGCCATTCAATGTTGCAAGTGTTGGTGCGAATCCATCGCGTATAAATCGATACACACCATGTTTAAAAACATTCCCCATCATGTCTGATACCTGCGTCAATGGAACAAAGCCTAGACGCGTACTAGCAGCAAGATTTCTAATACCAGCAGCCATTTCTCGGATTTCTTTCCGATCATGATTTTTTCCTAGCATGGCATCAATTAAGTTCGTGGCAAATTGTTTCTCTTTAGCAAACTCCTTTCCAAGCTTCGCTTGCGCTTTAACAGCCTCTTTTCCACTCAGGTGAGAAATCTCGCTTAATTTCTTCTGGTATTCTTTTCCCATGACCTCATAGACGCCAGCAACACCTTTTTTGCTATAGCCAATACCAGATAGAGCTTCTTCCATTGCCGCAGCTTTACCAACACCCATAGCGTAGTTATGAGCTATGGCTGGCATATCAGTAACGAGGAAGTTATTGTTTAGAAAAAGTGTTGAAGGAAGCATGATAGACCGCGCATAGGTAGGGTCTTCTTTCATGATGCCAGTTAGGTTTGAAACCTGGTGCCCCATCACTTCCTCATCAGATTGATTCATAATCGAAACCCAATGCGAATCAGCTGCAAAGCGTGTGGCCTCTTCATCTTCATAAAGTGGTCTGAACTTCGGCAAGTCGCTTGGGTCACGGAAATGAATAAATCCAGTTTCGTGATGACGGTAGAAATAGGAATCAGGTAGCTCACCATTCATAGCGCGCTCACTAAGGGCTGCTTGCTCGTCTAGTGTGGCGCGCTCAAAGGCGTCTGCTTCTTGTTGAGCTGTAGAAATTTCTTTATCCAGTCGATCAATGTTTTCTTTAATTTCCGCATGTTGTTTCTTAAGTATTTCATCACTCAATCCCTCTGGACGTTCTGCCTCTAAATTGCGAACCTGTGAGGCGCGCTCCTTCTTTAATCCTGATATAACCTTCTTGGCTTTTGTATGAGACTTCTTAATATCGTTAAGAGGTTTTAATACCGATTTAAGCCCCTCAGCTTCTTTGCTTGTTAAAAGGTTTCGTTCACGCAGCAACATGTTGTGATCTGGATTGTCTCTCAGTGTTGCGATTAAATTATCGCGCTCTATGCGTTTTTGCTGGCGCAGGCTAGACAATTCTTGTCGGCTTGACTCAAGGTCTATCCCATTCAATATGTCTTCTCTAACAGTTTGTATTTGCGCCTCAATGTCATCAATTGGTTTTGTAAGTGAGCGAATCAAGGCATCTTGTTCCTGAAGACCTTTACTAACCGCATCAATCCATCCATCCTTATCGGCAGCCATTTGCATTCGATTGTAGACTTGAGTGAGATATCCCTTGGCATTAGCTAGTGGTAAAGTCTCTTCCCGAAACCCCATGGCTCGTTGATAGCGTGACCAGTACTTGGCAGAAAACCCATCCCATAATTTCTTGGCCTCATTAATCTGGAGACCTTGAGCGGATGAATCAGTAATTACAGCCGAGGCTACTCTTCTTCCAAAGCTTGCAGGGTCATAGGGATCTTTCTTGTTCAGGGTAGAGTTGAGCTTCTTCAGCGACTCTTCTTCATCGACTGTCAGGTCAATACCGTTATATTGCTTGCGTAGACCTTCCATTTCCACACCAAAGGATGCGGCATCCCCTTCAATGTTCATGAGCCTTTTCTCAAAGGACATGCTATCCGGAACGTGTTTATTTCCGCCTATAGTTCCGATGTCATGGTCTACCAGACGATTGGTTAAAGCGCGGTTAATCCCATAAGAACTATTAAGTCCACGAACAATGGGGCTTGCTAGACCTGCGAGTTTGGTGACTTTGGGGAACCAGAATAGCCCAGTCTTTGCGAAGCTTGAGTCAAGGAATTCCTGGGCATAGCTGTGTTCAGCTGCACTGATCGAGCGGTTGCCAACAGGAGTTGCTTCATAGCCTGTGATTTGTCCTTTGTCATTTAATTTCCATTTCGCAGAGATGCCATTAAAATTCAAGTTTTGAGCTTGCTTTACGCGATAAAGCTTATAGCCTTCCCATCCTCGTCCAAGTCCTGCCATACTACCTATCAGAAATGTACCAGCCAATGTATCTCTGATTGCATTATATCCCGATTCCTTTAACGACATATCAGGGTCTTGACTTAGATTGAATGCTTCCTTTGTGCCTTCTATTGCTAATACTGATGGAGCCGCTTTTGCAGCACCAATAAGGAAATTCTGGCTGACTTTCAAATACTTCATGCTGGCAGCAAATGGAATTAGATTATAGGGGTCAACTACAATTCCGCCTGGTATGCCTAATGATTTCGAGACAATTTTCTGCATGAGAGAACCGCGCTGGAAATATTCCTCTTTGGCCATTTCGTCTCTGGCATAGTTGTATCGGGCTTCCTGGTCTTTTGGGCTTTTGCTTTGAAACAGTAAGTCCCAATGCTCTCTTGAAACATTGAGGTACATATCGCGATTATCAAAAGGCGTCCAGTTATCTGGAATTGGATCATCGCTTGGGTTGTCATAGATTTGATTCTCAGGTTTTAAAGCCTGCCCCTTTTGATAAGCCTTGATGTTGGAGCCTATAGCACTCCAATTCTTCCATTCATGAAGAACGCCCTCAATGATGCCAGGTCTTTCTCCAGGCTTATATCCTGTTTGTTCAGGAGTAGGGGTATAGCGAGCCTGATTGAATGGCTCAAAGTTAATCGTCTGCGATTCATTGTTTATGGAATTAGTAAGGTCTGTATTCAGGACGAAGGGATTTCTTGCCTGAAACGCATGGTGAATATCATCTCTTGCACTATCCAATTCTTCCTTATCCATTCTTCACCGCCTTGGACTGCTCATATTCTTTTAGGTTGTCTTCATACGAAGGTTGTGCGCCAAAGCGATTATGAAATGCCGCGTAGTCCTGTCTGATTTGTCCAAAGTTAGGAGAGTAATAAACGGGTGCTGATTTGAACCCCTGGATGCTGTCTAAGTTCTCAAGGTTTCCATTGGGAGTAATGAGTTTCACAAAATAGTTTCCAATCACGGGCTGTGAGTTGTCATAACTCAATGTGGTGTTAGTTTCAGGCTCGATAGCTAGATTCATTGTTTGAACCTGTCCTGCTTTGCCATTGCTTCCACGCCACACTTTCTCAATCTCAATTGGCTTTTGATTGGTGTCGATGCTGCTTAGTCCTTTTTGAATTTGTCTGTTTTGCCGAATGATTTCCCCACGTCTATCTGTCAGGGATTTATATTCGGAATCAAGTTCCATTGACTTAAGGTAGGGTTGCTTGGCAATTTCACCCAGTCTAGTCTCAATAAAATCCATTTCTTTGGTATTAGCGCGATTTTGCTCTATAGGAGTCTTAAGAGTAGACAAGTCATACTTCTCTGGATTTTTTATTCGATAATAATAATCACTATGTCCGGCATCGTAGGCTTCTTTAAACATGCCAAGCTTATCTTGCATCTGATTGACTACATCTTTTTGAACAAAGAACGTCCCGCCTTGATCGAGATGTGCTATTTTCTCAACGGATAGATAGGCCATCTCATGACGACCATTAACCCAGGTGTCACCATAAACATTTTTAACGGCCTTTTCAGTCATAGCCTTTGCGGTCTCTACATCCCCGCCAAGCAAGCGAACATTCTTCTCAAGCATATTGGTAATGTGGTCTTGAGCAACTGCTTGGTTCTGAATAAAAGTTGAATTGAAATAGGTATCAGTGCCTAGCATTTTTCTGGCAAGTTTATTGCGTTGCTCAGGAGTAGAGTAGCTCTTACGGTAGACAGCATTCCATGCTTCATCAACCGCCTTTTTCTCTTCTGGCGTTCGATTAATGAGCGCATTACGGGTTTGAGCTAAAGCAGTTTGAGGGTCTCCAGGGTTCTGTTCCCTAAAGGAATCAAAGGCGCTAAGGAAGTTATAAGCATCCTCATTAAGTCCTATCACGTTTTGCGGTGAAACACTTTGAACCCGATGATAGGCATTGGACGCCGCCATCACATCATCCAAATTATTAGACTTTGAAAGATTCGCTACTGTATTGAGAAAACGAGGGATGCTACCGCCAGCCATAGAAGCAATAGAAGATTCAGCCTCCATTGGGGAAAGGTTTGGATTTTTATCTTTAGCGGCCGCAACCAATCCAGAATAAGTATCGTTGATGGTCTCGCCAGTAGCCTCTCCAAAGGATTGGGCATTCGAGAAATTCTCAGTAAGAGTCTGTATTTTTTGAGCCTTAGTTGTCGCTTTGCCTCGGCTAGAATACATCTTGGTAAGTAATTCATTTAAATCAGTCCTGTTAACAGAAGGCGATTCATAGGCAGTTAATATGTCCTGTTCAGTCAATTCATTCATGGCAAGCTTCTCATGAAGCTCTGACATTATCAGGTTTTTATCCGTTTGCTGTAATGCGTCCATGTGACGCATTAAGCCAAGCGTATTATTTCCAATCGTGTTCCATTCAGAGAAACTTAAATCAGCTGGTTTGTTTTTAATTTCTGCGAATCCTGCCAGATATTTTCCAAGCGCATCACCTTTCTTATTACGCGCAGCTATAGCTTGTGCATTGCTTAGGCCGGAATAATAACTCAATTTAGCGGAAGTATTACTGGTGCTTTCCTCAAGAGGCGTCATCATCCCCGTAGCACGTTGCTTCTTATTCTGCGCAATTTTTTGCTGATAAAGGTCATGGGCTAATTTATCATTGCCAGTAGCCGCATTATCAAGAATTGCCGTGTCTGTATTTTTATCAGCCACCTTCATGTTGCTGATAGATTCTTCTTTATTCTGCCCAATCATCCGGCGATTTAGCTGACCAGTAGTGCTGATAATTGAATTGGCATACTGAACCCCAAGTTCCTGCTTAACCCCAGTAGGCGCATTCTCAAGAATTTGTGAGGCACCTTCACTTATTTGTTTTTGGAAATCAGAAACCATGCCAGGAGTAATTCGATAGGCTTTGGATAATTCTGTCTGCGCATCGCTCATCATCTTGTTAAGCTGCAATCCAAGTACGTTCTTAGATTGGGCTAGATAGGATTCTTGGTAGTGTTTATCAGCCTCAGTAATAGGCGGCAATATATCGCCATGAGGATTCATTCCCTCTGCATAGCCCATCTTGGTACTTAAGGCATTCGCGGAATTCTGAGCAATGGTAGAGCCTAACTCTCCAAGCAAAGTCTCTTTCATGGCTGCATTATCAAACGCAACTCCGAATCCTGCGGGAGTGGTTACTGCATCCAATTTGACTTGGCTTGGCATGCTTTCAGGCGTTTCTCGAGCCATATCTTAATACCCCCAAGAGAACGCGCCACCAGTATTGGCAGTCGCATTGCTAGAGCTTTTTTTCTTGTTCACTAAAGAATCAAAAGCTGAACTGATTGGAAGCGTATTCAAGAAGTCTTTCATTAAGCTTTGACCAAGTTGAGATTCAGCTTCGGCAGTATGTAGACCTGATAGAATATTTCCGGCACGAAGTTCTGACTCTTTCGCCATTAAGTTCATACGGCGCTTGCGCTCATCACTTTCAAAGTTTCTGTTGGTCTCATTAATTCCGCCAAAGGTATTCCGATTTCCGCGAGCTGCATTAACGGCAATTTGAGAGCCTATGTTTTGTCGGACTAGCTTCATCTCATCCAAAGAACCTTCGGCACTTTGTAATTTGATTGCAGCCATATTAGTGGTGAACTGTTCCTGCTCGAGTTGCCGTCCTTGCTTGATTTTTTTCATTTGGGATTGCTTCCCAAAAAAACTTGTGACTAATCCTGCTGCTTGCATGGATAATAAAAACGCTGTCATTGGATTCATTACCAAACTCCTTTTTTAAGCATCTACTTTGTAGAATATTCCTGTTAACTTCATGTCAAAAGGCTCACGATGATTAATCGTAAAGCTATTGTACGTGAAGTCGTTCCAGCCTCCTAAGATAGACATCTCAAAGCTTCCAGTAATTGGAGAAGGTGGGTCGCCTGGTATTGTTTGTTCCAGAGTTGTCATAGAAATAGGCACTACATTTCCGTCTTGGGTAATCGTCCCTCCAATGGTATCTGCGAATAAAAATGTCGCAAATCGAAGATGTTTCGTGTCAAGAAGGTTGGAACTTTTGGCATTGCCCGACATAGAAATAGACAAAGGCAAAGGAGTTATTTCTACTTCGATCGGAAATCCGTATTGCGCCACCAGAACCTCAACATCCTGGCCATGTGCTATAAATTCAACTTCACCACCAACCACCTCATCTTCAAAGCCAAATCCATCGCCTTGCATCAAAATCTCTTGTGCATTGAACCGTGTTTGACCTGATATAGAAGATGTAGCTATGCCATCATAGAAGCCTGCACAGTCAACACGAGCGTCAAAGTCTAGCTGTTCAATAAAGAACTTGGTTGCGAGCGGATATGCAACAACATTTGCAGTGGTTCCAAAGTTGGTAAACGCAATAGCATTCTCCCCAGCCATCGCATCCTCTTGGCTTAAATAAACTTTAAAAGTGTTGGCGGTCACACCAACTACCCAGTAAAAAGTGTTTACTTCAATTTGCGGGGAACTCGTTGGCAAAGCTGCACCTATTGTAAATAAGGCAGCCGTGAAGGTTGATGTGCTGAAATTACTTGCCACAGCAGTTAAGGTGTCCGCTGAATTTGCAGTCAATGCAATAGGTGCTGCGGCTGATGCAATCTCACGCTCAATGACGAACCATGCGCGCCCATCGAAATTAGAAGTAACCCAGCGGAAATAAGCATTTCCATAGGTCTGGTCAAGTTCTGCTGGAGTAAAGCCATTCACATTTTCTGAGATAAGTGTTTGGTAAATAGCCATCGTACCATCTGCATTAATGATGAACATGTATCGAGAACCCGCCCGAATTAAGTCAACATAGGCTGCTTCATCTATTGGCGTTCTAATCAACTGCTCATTGGCAATCGATATGATGCTTGAGGTATAAGCGTTGTTAAATCCATCCCAAAGAAGACTATGAGCATCATTCCCAGAGAGTACGATTATTTGGTTATCAATCCCTCGAGGTTGTACTGATTCTGCAGGCGTTGAATCCTGTAAGCTTAATGAAAAGTTCTTTGGAGTGATGGCTGTCTCAACTGATAAAGGAGTAGAGTAGACACCGGAATTTGTATGTACTGTAAGACTTCGATAGGGAACAATCCATTGTATATAGTTCACTGAGTCTGATGTGGGATACCAACTGATTGCATTATCATCATCATTTTCTAAGTCATTAAAGTCATCGAAGTCATTAATGACAGAAGCCCATAAGCCATTAGAAAGTAAATCGGTATTTGCAAAGAATGCTCGGTTTTGAAACGAAGAACATTTGCTTGGCCATCCTCGAGCGTCACTCCAAGCGGGTTCTGCGATTAATGATTCTTTGCCTGGGATTGCAGCCGTTGAAATGAATGGCTGAATAATATCGACAGTTGCCGTGTTTGTGCCATTGGTTGCCGTAATGCGGGCAATTCCACCGTTACCAGAGAACACACCACCAACATAGGCCGCTACAAAATTAAATGCACCAGATGTTCTAGTAATTGTTATTCCATAACCTGTAACAGCTCCTGGAGTAAATGCCGAGGTGTCATAACCTCCTGTAAAGTCAAACACAGGTAGATTCTTAAATACCACATTGGAAAAAGTCCAAGTGTTTAAAAAGAAATAATTTACGGTTCCAGTGCCGCCAGAAGACACCGTATAGTGATTAATTTCCTCTTTGGCATCTTCGGCAGTTGAATAAATTTGGCCTGTAGTAGTAGTTAGCGTTCTCATGAAGTATGTTCTATTTGAACGAACCTGCGGAACAGTCGTAGGCAAAGTTAGGGTCGATGTAATTCTAAATGGATATATGGCTCCGGCCAAAAGTGGCGTTGTCCACGTTACAATATCCGCCGCACCACTGACTCCTGCATTGGCGGCATTGGCTGTTCGAATCAAATCTTTAGGAGGCAAAACCCCTGTTGTAACTCGAAACCGGTTATCAAGAACCGTATGGTCAATCAATGGAATTTCTCCCAAGAGAATTCCCGATGTGGCAACAGTTGCGATTAAAATCCCTTCCAAATAAATATCAATGGAGTCTGGCTTGAATACCAATAAGTAACAACATTCATTGAGGTATTGAAAGGATTTAAAATACATTTGAGTGTAGGCGGTAACGCCTGTAATCTCATTGAGATACTCAGTCCCAAAGCGTTTTCCAGCAGAGCCTTGAGGATAGGTGATCACATTCTTGGCGCGCTTTAATCCTTGGTAATAGGCATTAAGCGTGACGCGAGAATACATCAGTGGAGATAATTCCCCTTTTGCGAAGAAATCTTGTGACCATAAAATATCTGTCATCTAAGTCCTTAATAGCCATTGCCAATTATCGTGCCCAGCATTCGGTTATTAAGAACAGGGAAGGTCGCCTGTGTGAATTGAGGTCTATTCTGAGCCTCAACCGCCGCGCACATTGCATAGGCTGTTGTTCGCTTCGCCTCAAGTGGAGCGTAGAAATCAGGTCGTTGCGCACTAGACAATGCGAGATACGCTGCTATCTCATAAACAAAGTACTGTACAAAATGAGGTGGCAATTTAGAGATGTCGGGTTGAAAGACATACTCCATAAACCATTCCCCACTGTATTGGGCATAAACTTTGGAGTTTTCATAAATATCCCAGACATAAATGTTCGGGTAGACACGAATTGTTTTTAACCATCCAGCAGGCAATAAATAAATCGTCTGCCATGGTATAGGTGGCACTTCAACTGATTCCGATAATTGCTGAATCTGAGTTGCAAATCGCCAATTGTTTTGAGCAAGAATTGCGGGCAACAACATGTCAAATGCTTGTTCCGCTGCAACAACCATTTGGTCGCCATTTGTTAAACTAGAAATAGGAGCATGGCCCAGCAACGCAATTGCGTTGCTTATCATGTTGACTTTAGATTGGGCCATGCAGTGCTCCTAATTATACAGTTGGTATAACTTTGTACCATACGTGCGCGACAAATGTTGAGTCACCAGTGGTGAATGCACCAGTGATGTTCGACAAATAAAGTCCTTTGTTTACGCAAGTACTGAAGGTTTGTGCAACCACACCAGCATTAAAGTTAAATCCAGTACTCGCAGCAGCTTGGAATGTAGCAGCGGCTAAAGTAGTGGATGCGATAACGCCAGCACCGTTTGCTGTTGAGTCGTACTGTACTGCGGCTACACCACCATCAGCATAGTTTGCAGAAACATAAGTCATCAGCAATTCACAGCGGTCGAGAACTAACAACGTGTTCGCGCCACCAGCGGCTACAAGTAGCTTAGGAGCTGCATACATTCCGTTAAATTCAGCGGCAGAAATTGCAACAGCTGCGTACTTAAGCATTAATGGGGAAACCATTGAGCTTAGGATTTTGTTGGCTCCAATTGCAGTCACACCAGTGTTTCCAATGGTCACGTCTCCAGTCATTGCACGAGAGGTAGCAACACCACCCGCAGAACCTACGAGGATGTTAGTGGAGGCAAGGGTTGCCAATTTGCTGAAATCGATCGCAGCAGCAGCGTTTACTTTGGCGTTAGTTACAGCGCCATCGACGATGTTTGCAGTATCAACAGCAGCAGCGGCAGTAAACGGAATTACCGTTACAGTACCCGCATCTTTATCAACGGTTGCAACCTGAAGCATTTCAGAGGCATCACTTCCTACAGCTATGATTAAGTCATTTACTGAAAGGTCATAAACCACATCAGCAAAATAGTTAGCTCCAGCAATAGTAGCAATAGCATCAGCAGCAGATGCATAACTGAACCAACATGGGCCGTTTAATAAAACGGGTGTAGCACTTGGATTTAATACCGAGGTAATTTGACCAGCGTTATACGCGACGGTTTGTCTTACCCAACGATTTATACTAAAAGCCATGATTTATCTCCTAATTAGACTGATTCGTCACATTCGATTGCGATAACGCCACGGTTGTCGATAACCTTAGCTCCTGCTGAGAAAATACCGTTTACAAGCCAAGAAGTTCTGTCTGGTAAATAGTTAATCTCGGTTCTAAAGTCATGGCCAATCGCCATACCAGTAGACATTTTGTGCCACGCTAAAGCGGTACGAATGTCGCCAGTCTTAGGCAAACCACCTTCAGTCATTTGTGGGATAGTGACTACGTTGATACCTAAGTAATCAAGGAAGTAACCACGGTCTAGGATTCTATTTTCTGTGTAGAAAGTAGAAACGAATTGGTCGTCTTGCATTAAGCTGCGAACGTTTGAAGCACTTACTGCAATCCAACGCTCACCCTTAGGAACAGCATTGTTTTCGAAGTACTCATACACGCGAGTAAATTTCTCGTAATCGAAGTTAGTACCGCCATCAACAATGGTGTCGCCTGGATCAGCTGCCAAAGCATCAATGATGATTTGGTCAGAACGTCTACCCATACCTTGACCAACCAACATGGCATTTTCCATTTTGGCATCGAAGTTAACGGTAAGTTCCTGAACTGTATCCACAGCTGTTGGAGTGGTGTACTTTTGAATGGTACAGATTACTTTGGTGTAATCAGGGTCTTGGATGTTAACGGCTGCTAAGTACGCAGTAGGAACAGAGATAACCTGGTCTACTTTGCGAAACTCAACGCTTGCGCCAATTACATCATTCTTAGTACGAACTGAATCGCGCAATAGGAAACCCTTAGAGCGGTATTCAGCTTTTACTAACTCGTCAAAGTCTGTTTGTTGTACGGCTGTCAATGATTGTGACATGATAATCCCTCATCAAATAATTAAGAACGTGTTACCGACCTCGGCAACTCGTGGCTAATTACTAATTAGGGCTATCACGTTAATGAAGGTGTCCTTTCGGGCTTCAGTGAGAGGTGTCCTGTTCGTATATTGGTATAATATTAATCCTCAATTCTCTATAAGTAAACCCCACTCTATTGATAGACTATCTTCTTCCTACAATATTCTCTAATTTTCTTTCCATTTCTTTACGATATGCAGGATCGGTTTTGTATTTGGAGTAGTTGGCGTTTAGTTCAGAGCGATATTCTTCCATTGTCAGTCCTGCTTGAGTGACCGAAGCATTTCCATTTGGAACCAAAGTATTTCCGCCAATCATCTTACTGCGTATTTCTTCAAGTGCTTCAATGGCCTCAGCCGTCCTCATACCTGAGCTTAGTGTCTGGAACGCTTTCTCAGACAGATTTGACTTAGCCCAATTGTTAAGAACCTGGAGGCGTTCGCTTGCGTTCTCTCCGAGCTTGGCTTTTTCCTCATTCATATCTGTTCGGAATTCTTCTAAGTACAATCCAACTGTACCTAAGAATTTATCCATGACTTCTTGAGGTACGTGTTTGGATTTCGCAAACTCTGCCATCTCAATAAATGGCTCATAGTCAGGTTCAATCCATCCGTCCCCTTTACTAAAGTCATATTCCTTGGGAGCTGTTCCAAGACGGGACTCTAGCTCTTTGTAGGCTTTGGCAACGTCTGCGACTGATTTATATTTCTCAGGCAAGAACTGGGGCCTGTCTCCAGTACCAGGGGTATTGTCGTCCCAGTACCAGGAAGGGGCTTCTGAGACTGGAGCTCCGCTTTCTGGCGCAGTTGTTCCGCTATCTTCTGGAGTTGTATCTGGTGGGGTAGCAATGCCTTCATTTAATAAACTCATTGTTTTGTACTCTCCGCTTCAATTCTTTGTTCATGAGATTTAATGCAATTACGAATCATGCGAAATGCTTCTTTAAATCCTTCATAGTAGACTGAAGAGTATTGTATGTTTTGCCCATTCGGATGAATGAACCCTGGTATTAAAAAGCGCTCTGTAACTTCCTCCAGAAATTTTTTCCCATCTGGTGTAGAGAACACGAAATAGCAAAGCTTCTCCATCTCCATTGACTCAGGTTTATTTTTTAGCTTCTCGATATTATCTTGATAGCCCTGGTAATAATTCTCAGGCTCTAAAAAAGGATTAGGTGTTTCTGTAGTCATTAAGCTTCTGCTCCTTGTGGTGGTAAAGGTTGTTCTTCACCTTCTTGTTGTGCTTGTGCCATCATGGCGTCTTGCTGGTCTTGAGCCATTTGTCCAGCTGCCTGGACTTGCTCAGGAGAGTTTAAGTAACGAGCATCAACCTGCATTTGTTCAGCTATGAGATAAGGCGCGAGACCTGGATTGATATACATCAATGCGGGGCCAGCACCGAATACGCCTTGCATCAACTGGTAGTACTGAGTGAAGCGTGCGATATCCTGCTGCCCTTTAGCCAAGGCCAATGGCGATCGGTACCGAAAATTAACCTTAACCCCTTTGATTTCAGGCTTAGGCAATAGACCCATCTTATCCAGTATGTATGAGCATCGCTTAATCACAGGCCATAAAAATTCCTGCTGCAAGCGAGAAAACAATGGGCCAATTCTCTGAGCAAGATTCTGCTGAACAATCATTAGCTCGGTAGCAGTTTGAGGCTGTACAGATTGATTGGGATTTACGTCATTGAACAGCAACGCTTTAATCTGATTGCGCAAATCCATGATGGTGAGCTGTGAGAATTGGGGATTGCTCGAGTCAGGAAGAGGAACAAGCGGAGGCGAACCCCCTACTCCAATTGGAGCAATCGGTATTACTGTAAACGGTTCTAGCTTAAAAGTATGTGGGTTAAATACGGCGTCACTAAATCCCATGTAGGGCTTGAAGGTGTTTAAGTTAGCCGCTGCAAGCTCTATACGTGCCAGCTCATTCAAAGAAATAATTGATGGCAGCGCGTCCATCACTGGGCCACGGCCAAAGACTTCATTATTTACTTTCTGGAAGCGCCACACGATACCCGGATTGGACTCGAACTCTTCACAGAGTACGGGGCATTCAGCCGAACCTACCATATACATGTAGGGCTTTTTCCTATGTGGCATGTACATCACACCTTCATAGAGTGTTTCAATTCGTGCGTCTGGATTCTCCACCAATAGCATTAACATCTCTGGTGTAAGGATCGCATTAGGCCAGCGGATTTGGATTTCATTAATCTTCACGCTTTCCCAATTCCTGAACCATGAATCGACACGACCAGTCATTGACTCTTCAATGGCGAGCTTATCCATAGGGATTGAAGTAAAAAGCAAAGGCTGTTCATCAGTGAAGCTATTTACCACGAGGCAACTTGTGCCGATTGCTAAGTCAAAGTAACACTCGTTAATAACCACATCAAAGTTAGACTCGTGGATATAGACAAATAGTCTGCGCATGTAGTTATCGAGCATTTCCTGGATTTGATTGCGATCAATATCTTCTTCAGTATCAAAAGTTTCATCTATGTCTAAATATCCCCACTGAACTTGGGGAGGGGTCATGGCATCATGGACTTTAGATACGAATGTCTTGGTTGCCTCCACCGCAGTCGTATCATAGATTCGTGATCCCTTAAACTCGCCTTGCTGCTCTTTAGGACGATAGAATCTGTTTCGATAGGGGATCGCATAGTAATAGCATGCTTCAAGGAGTGATGCCCATAAGTCAGCTACCTGCTGCGCGGCATCATATCTCTTTTTAAATAAACGCCAATTCTTCTCGTGCTCTGCGTAGAGCGCAGCCTCACGCTCTACCACTTCCATGTTATCCATGTGAGTCCTTTCTTTTAGTTATCCTAATGTATCGCTTAAACCACCAGTAGCTTCATCCATGAATCCTGGAGCACGATAAGAACGTCTCATGCTTTTAATTTGTTTCTCAGCAATTTTTTTCTTTTGAGTGGTGCGTTCATCTTCGACGCGCTTTGTCTCATTAGCCATTTCTTCTTTTGCTTTCTGATAATAATCAATCTGCTCAGATACGGCTTGATTGGCAGCACGTCTGTCCGCACTATGCTCATGTGGGATAGCCTTACTTACAGCCCTCTCAGCGTTTTTAAGCCACTTTGATAATTTGCTCATGGTTCAATCTCCTATCAAATCCATATGTGAACGTATATTACTTTTTCCTCAAACTCCTGTTCGAGAATCTGTCTATTAACAAACTTAATTGAATAAGGAATGTTAATTTGTTTCTGTAGCTTTCTCAGCTGTGCCATTATTGTGGGCATGATTCGTCTTCATCCTTGACACATCTTCTTTCATAGAATCAATTTCTTCCTGGAGCTTGAAGGTTTCAAATGCTCCTCGGCCTACGTTGATGGATTCCATGAGTTGTTTAATTTCGGCAGCAGTGAACTCTTCTGTGCCAGCTTGTCGAATAAGTTGCTGGTATTGTTCGTAAGGGTTTGATTCAGGGTTGACGGCCATTCGGACACGGTTTCTACCAATCCCATACCGATATGCCCCAGTGAGTCGCCAATGGTCAAAATTGAAGAATTCCTCGTCTTTTCCATTTTCTCCCTCGTCTTCCCAATTACTCTTCGAATATATCTTTCCCATTTCATAACACTCTTTGAATATGGGGTACTGCATAGTCCATTTATAAAACAGGGCATCACTTATTCCGGCCTCTTTACAGAATGCCGTCATGGTTCCTTTGGTATTCATTACCTGAAGAACCATTGGGCAATGCACCTCTTCGTCATAGGTTCTTTGGCCTGTCTTTATTTGCAAATAAATCAGTTTTGCATCAATCTCTGCCATGGGATAATAAGTTCCTTACTCAAACACATTAACATTTAAGGATAAATGCTATGCTTGATTGCTCTCAGTTCCGTTCGCTCATCATTGAGCCTGTATTATCTAAGCTTCAAGTTTATTCCAAGGACGCGGAAGAAATACTTGTCTTCACATGTGCTGCGGAATCCCTTGGCGGTCATTATCTCGCACAGGTCAAAGGCCCAGCCCTTGGCGTGTATCAAATGGAACCAAATACTTATACTGATATCTGGGTGAATTTCATTCGTGCCCGCAATCAGCTTGCAACTCTTATGGCTCTGCATTTTGGCTGCAACAAGATTCCTGATGTAGACCGCTTAATCTATGACCTACATTTTGCAACCGCTATGACTCGTATTCATTACTTGCGATGTACGGGCAAGTTACCTGATGCGAAAGACGTTGATGGAATATGGGATTACTACAAGAAGAATTACAACACTGAGAAGGGTAAGGCTAAGAAAGATGAATCCATCAAGAAGTACCAGGAATTCATCAAGTCTTAAGGTTATCTCGATGTTTAAATGCTTCTGTGATGTTCACCTCATGGAAGCATATGCCACACATGATCATCGTCACCGTTTCACTTCCTGCACTCTTTACTTTAGATATTGGCATCCACTTATGGTATGGCTCAAATCCTTTAGCAGCTTTTGGGCATCGACAAGCTTTATCGTTCCAGTCGTCACAATTACTCATTGATGAACCCTTAAATTAAAACCCTCATCCTTGAGGGCACTACATAATCCTTTATGGCCTAGTTAGGATTCGAACCTAACCTATGTCAATCGCTTAACCACTAGGATATAGACCATTCATAGATAGCATACCACATACCCCACCCTATTGATAAGTCTGGTTATAAGCATAATCAGACCTAAGAAGCGCCGATTTCTATCACGAATTCTGGTAGGAAATGTTTAAAACTTATACAACAGATATTCCCTATCCTGAT
>Ga0137427_10000397_pt1 | contig 22927 bp, 14 predicted proteins | sample EasRivERMZT700_2_FD_102309 | JGI IMG/M metagenome (GOLD analysis project Ga0137427, IMG submission 102309) | Soil microbial communities from meander-bound floodplain in the East River, Colorado, USA - East River MetaG ERMZT700_2 | ecosystem: Environmental > Terrestrial > Soil > Floodplain ...
GACCCGACCAGCTTCACGGTCAGCCAGGAGTTGCTTGCGCCACCTTCATTGCGAAGAAGCATCGGCGAACCGCCGCAGTTGGTCACGAGAAGATCCATCGCCCCGTCGTTATCGAAGTCTCCGATGGCGAGTCCTCGGCTCACTTGAGGTTTCATCAAAGCGGTTCCGTGGATCGCGGCAGTTTCCTTGAAGACTCCACTGTTGTTTTCGAAGACAAGCTTGCGTTGAGCGTATTGAGCTCCCTGTCGAATCAGGGGGGCGTTATCGAGAATATGACCGTTGGCGACGATCATGTCCAGGTCGGCATCGTTGTCGAAATCCAGCAATCCCACACCGAATCCAACGAAGGCCCGCGTCGCGAGTTGGACGCCTGTGCGCGTGCTGACATCCTCGAAAATGCTTTTTCCCATGTTGCGATAGACGGCAAGATATTCGAAATCCAGATTTGTGACGACGATATCCTGTCGACCGTCGCCGTCAATGTCACCGGAAGACGTACCCATCCCGGCCTGCGCCTGACCGTTCTCGTCCAACGCCACGCCGCTTTCGAGACCGACTTCTGAAAACGTTCCATCCTTATTGTTCCTGAACAGAAAGTTTGCGACGGAGTCGTTCGCCACGTAAACATCCGAATAACCGTCGTCGTTGAAATCGAGAACGGTTACTCCCAGGCCTTTGCCGAGGAGTTTGCCGATGCCGGCTTTATGGCTCACATCGCTGAATACGCCGTTGCCATCGTTGTGATAGAGAACGTTCGACAGGCCGGCGTAAATCTGCGGTGTGCAGTATCCGCGGATGCCTTTCTCCGCGTACGGGCCGCAGATTTTGTTGTTGGTAAACGAGTGGTCGACGTAACGGGTGACCCAAAGATCGATCAGGCCGTCGTTGTCATAGTCCAGAAAGACGGCGCTCGCACTCCACTGGCCCTCGCCGGCAACGGCTGCCCTGCCGGTCACGTTGGAAAACGTACCGTTGCCGTTGTTGTGATAGAGGACGTTCGGCCCGTTGAAGTTGGTGATGAAAAGATCGTCGTGTCCGTCATTATCATAGTCACCGACGGCAGTTCCCATCCCGAACGCCGCGTTTGGCTGGAACCCCGCCATTGCTGTCGAGTCCTCGAATGTGCCATTGCCGCGATTGCGATAAAGCGCGTGATTGAAGTTTCGATTCCTGGTTGTGCCCGGTACCCAGCCGCCGTTGATCAAAAAGATGTCGAGGTGGCCATCGCCGTCATAATCGATGAAGGCGCCCCCGGATCCCATCGTTTCGACAAGGAACTTGTCGGGAGTGGGAGAGTTTTCATGGCGAAACCGGATACCCGCCTTCGCAGTAACGTCCACGTATGAAACCACGGTTGGACTGGTTTGAAGAGCACCGAGAGTCAGGAACAGCAGAAGCCTCCTCATATTTGCATTCGCTCCGCTCATTATTTTAATGGCTGCGCCCTAGCGGGCTTGCATTCGCTCCGCTCATGGCTTCTTCAAAGGCAACCGCCGTTGCGCGGCGTTCAAATTCGTCCGGAACGTTTGGTTCTTCGGTTCGAGCGTGACCGCGCGTCCGTAGCTTTGGACCGCCCGCGCGGAATCTCCCGATTTTTCGTACTGCCCGCCGAGAAAATTGTGAAAGTCCGCAACGTTGTTGCGTAGGGAAATCGCCTGGGTAACGGCCTCGATCGAGCCGCGCACGTCGGTATGCTCGAGGCAGCGAGCAAGCACGAAGTAATACTCCGGCTCGAACGGATTCAGCTCGACCGCCCGTTGAATATTGGCCAAGGCCCGCTTCCTGTCGTCCTGCAAATACTCGAGCTGTGCCATTCGGTAATACGCGGCGTCGAGTTGAGGGAAGGTTTCGGATGCAGCTCTGAATACTTCGTATGCTTTGGCGAGCTCATCATTCTGGATCAGCCTGCTGCCTTGCTCATACAGAGCCTGGCCCTTGTTCTGGCGCTCTTTAGCGTCAAGAGCTGACGCGTTCAAGGCCTGAAATTTCCTGATCGCTTCCGCAGCCTGTTCCGCTTTGCCGGATCTCCGGAGGGCCTCGCCCAGCTGAAAGTAAGCGTCTGCGTAGTTTGGATTCAGCTCCAGCGCTTTGTTCAGGTAAGTCACGGCGTTGTCGTATTCTCCAAGTTTGATATTCAACGAGCCTAGATTCCGGTAGATCTCGGCGTTGGAGAATCCAATCGTAAGCGCGCGTGCGTAGGCGGCTTGAGCTTGTTGCAGCGTTGACGGGTTTCGCGAGTAGAGCAGGCCAAGCTGAAAAAAAGAGTCCGCGAAATCAGGCTTCAACGAGACTGCTCTCTTGAACGCTGCTTCTGCCGGAGTGAATTCATTCAGGCCGAACAAGCTGAGGCCGAGAATGTGCTGCGCATAGTAATCGGTGGGCAGCCCGGCCGCCACTGTTGCCGCAAGGGATTTCGACTGGGCGTACTTTTCCTGCCGCGCATAGCCCAGGGCGAGAAAGAGTTTCGCCCGGGATGCGGAGGGATTCGATTTAACAAAGGGCTCCAGCAAAGCGATTCCCAGATCGTTGCGATCGCTTTCGAACAGGATTGTCACCAGGGCAACCAGACGCGCCTCCGACCTCGGATTTGCGGCATAGGCGTTCTGGGCGGCGACGTAGCGCTCTAGACCTGGAGCTTGTGCGAGCAACAGCATGATGACTAATGCTTGCATGTCCGCAAGATAATACAATGTCGGTCCTATGAAGCTGAAGTCGGCTCACGTCACGCTATTCACGGCTTCTGCCAATGTTGCCTCGGCGCCAAACGACCACTTCCCGGCGCTGCCAGAATCTTGCCGTTTTGGTAGACCACTTCTCCGCGGCGAAGAGTGACGATGGGCCAACCTCTTACTTCCCAGCCGTTGAATATCGAGAATTTGCCGTTCGACAGAATGTCTTCGTCCCGGATGGTCTTCGTCAGATCAGGATCCCAGATGACGACGTCGGCATCGGACCCGACCGCGATCGTTCCCTTGCGGGGATAGAGGCCGAAGAGCTTGGCGGGATTGGTTGAGGTCATCGCCACCATCCGCTCGAGCGTGATGCGTCCTTTGCGCACGCCCTCGGAATACAGTAATGGCATTTGGTCCTGAAGATAATTCGCTCCGTTGCGCGCGCGCATGATGGTGTTTTCCGGATCCATCTTTTCAGCGCGCGTATATCCCACGTGGTCCGTATCGACGACATCGACGCTGCCTCGGGCAAGAGCACTCCATATGTAGTCCTGATCACTTTTCTCCCGAAGCGGTGGGGCGCCGGTATAAATTTGACCGTCTGGCTGGTTGAAACGATCCTTTGTGAGATGCAGGTAGATGAAACGCACTTCGGTGTAAACGGGTACACCGCGCGCCCGGGCGGCTTCCGCCACCCGCATCGAGCGCTCCGCCGACATATGGACAAGGAAGACGGGCGCGCCGGTCACTTCGCTGATGCCTACGGCGCGCTGCGTAGCGACTTCCTCGGCCACAACCGGGCCGGCATCGGCGAAGTTCTGCCCCTTGAGCAAGCTGCGCCCTTCGGCCATCATCCGCTGCCGGGTTGTTGTCAGAATGCCGGAATCCTCGGCGTGCAACATGGTCAGGAGACCAGCGGCACCGGCCGAGCGGATGAGATTCATGTAGTTGGCGATGTTCTGGTCGAATGCCGGGCGCGACATGAAGATCTTCAACGTGAACTGACGCTCGAACATCATCGCGATATCCGCCGGCGTCATCTTCGTCGGATCGTTCACGGTGTAGTGAAGAATCACATCCGCGATCGCCTGTTTTTTGACGATCTCGGTGGCCTCCGTTAACGTGGTCGCTGCGTTCATGTCGGGGTCTTGCGCGATGAAAGTGCCGATAGTGGTCGTGCCTCCTGCAAGTGCAGCCCGTGATGCCGACGTGTAATCATCAGCTCCGGCACCGGTGGTTGCCGTCCGGATCGGCGTGAGGTGGACATGTGGATCGATTCCACCGGGTAAGACCAGCTTCCCACTTGCGTCGATCATCTGGGCTCCGGCAGCTGTGGCGAGATTCGGACCGATTTCCGTAATCGTGCCGTTGCGTATGCGTAGATCGGCTTGGGTGCGTCCGAAAGATGTCACGACAAGCCCATTGCGGATGATGAGCTCCGTTTGCTGCTGTGCCATCGTGATGCCGGCTAGTACGAACACGATGACGGCCGTGATCCACTTTAACTTCGGCAGTGAGCGTCGCGGATTGATCTCCATCTTTTGCTCCTTTTTTCTTCGCGTCCGAATTGAACCGATTGAGTTTTCACATTCTAGCTCGCGCTGCCTGGAAGTACACTGTTCGGGCAGTGCTGAAGTTTTGGTGCTCCGTGGAGTGGCAATGGCAGAAAGACAGTCTCGCGGCGGTTTTCAGCCTCTTCCGACGAACGGCATCTTGGTCGCCATGATGGTCATGAATTGAACGTTGGTGTCTAACGGCAGGTTCGCCATGTGCAGAACGGCCTGAGCGACGTGATCGACATCCATTCTCGGCTCTGCTGCGATGGTTCCGTTGGCCTGTGGCACGCCATCCTTCATTCTCTCCGTCAGTTCGCTTACCGCATTGCCGATATCGATTTGACCGCAGGCAATGTCGTACTTTCGTCCATCCAAAGACGCCGACTTGGTTAGTCCCGTCATCGCGTGTTTCGTTGAGGTGTAAGGGGCTGAGTTCGGTCGAGGCGCGTGGGCGGAAATCGAGCCGTTATTAATGATGCGTCCGCCTCTCGGTGTTTGATCTTTCATGATTCTGAAAGCTTCCTGAATACACAGGAACGCTCCGGTCAGGTTCACATCGACCACAGATTTCCATTGTTCGAAGGAGAGTTCCTCCAGCGGGATGGCCGGTGCGCCTATTCCCGCGTTGTTGAACAAAACATCCAAACGACCGAAGGCTTCCCTGGTTTTCATGAAGAGCGTGTGCACGGATGAAGGATCGCTTACATCCGTCGGCACGACGAGGGCTCGCGTGCCATCCGGCCCGACGGCTCTAACCGTTGCCTGCAACGGCTCGATTCGTCTTCCTGCCAGGGCCACCCGATATCCATCTCGCAGGAACGCCAAGGCGGTCGCCCGGCCGATTCCAGTGCCTGCTCCAGTTATGATTGCGACCTTTTCATTCATAGCCGCAATTATACGGGAGCAACCACGCTGGGAAATCTACTGATCCCACGCGGTCCGCCCTGAAACCCAGGCCTACACGTTTGGCAAAACATTCGCGTGGCCACTTCTTTAGTCCTCCCATTACACATTCTTACCTAGGTTTGAATCCTACAGCCCGAACAGCGAAAAGTGGGCTTATGATTGCAAGATTCAACTTGCGATGAGCGAATCGTTATTTCGAGCTACACATCGAGTTTATTGCGAAAAAGGATTCAGGGCCGTGTCGGCCGTGGCTCTCAAGAAATTACTCGAACCGATCGCACAGGTTGGCAGTGTCTATTTTCTCGAGCGTGATTTGAGTGAACCTATGCCGCAATTGCGCCCGGTTCCAGGCATAGTGGCCCGCGAGGGGACTCTTTCGGACATTGCCCTCCTCGACGAGACCACCGATGCGACCAAACGAAAACTTCTGGCAACGGAACGCCTCGAGAAAGGTGACCGTTGGTTCCTGGCAGTAGAAGATCGGACCGGAAGGTTGACGAATTATCGATGGGTATCGACAACCACTGCATTCATTCCTGAACTCGATCGCGAACTGATTGTCGCACCCGGTGAGGCGTATTTCTACGATTTGGAGACGCTTCCCGAATTCCGTCGACGAGGTATCGAGGCCGTTACCAGACAGTACGCCTACGATTTCCTTTTTCGAGAGTGCGCCATGAATCGAGTGATCGTTTACATTTGCGCCGACAATAACGCCAGCTTGAATGCCGCACGGCGTTACCTCACACCCATCCGCCGCGTGTGGTATGCGCGTACTACGAGGGGAGTCCACGTATTCATGCACAGGTCCCATCGAATGCCGTTGTTGCGACCAAAATCAATGCCAGTGAATGTCGGGACTAGGCAATCGACTTGCACCACGAAATAGACGGAAAAATCGATGGAGGTATTTTGATGAATACAGATGTTCTGAGAGGCAAATGGAACCAGATGAAGGGCCAGGTAAAGTCAAAATGGGGCCAGCTAACGGACGATGAGTTGATGCAAATCAACGGCGACAAAGACAAACTGATCGGCAAACTGCAGCAAAAGTACGGCCGAACCAAAGATGAAATCAGCCGTGAAGTGGAATCGTTCTTCAAGCAGTTCGATACTCAGAGTACAACTCAGAAGACTGGGACCGGCCAGCGAGTGGGCGGGCAGGACTCTGGAGATGAACCAAGCCTCCACCAGGATGATCGAAGCACTGAGCGGAAGAGAAAGATTTCCTAAGCCTCACCCCGCACGAGCCGCGTAGCGGCGACATTTTTCTAACCCACGGCTTCAGCCGCGGGACACGGTACGGGGAGGAATCCAGCGCCGTGGGGCGCGACAGATATTCAACATATCTGCCGCCCATGTCGCCGCTAACGCGGCTGGAACGCTCGGCAACACACCCTGAAGCCGCGGCGTTTTGCGGGTTTTGCAACACCCTCGTCACCTGTTCCCTCTTTTGAGCCATAATCACACCGGCATGCGCCGGTTGCTCACCTCATATTCCGCGGAAACGCGAATTCAACTTGCCACCAACTTTCTCAAGAGCCACTCAGGCCAGGAAGTTCTGTTCGTAGCACCGACACGAGCAGCAGGGGATGACCTCGTTCGTAATCTCAGCCTGTCAACCGGCGGCAGCTTCGGCGTCCATCGTTTCACTTTGGCCTCGTTGGCCGTAGAGACCGCGTCCGAAAGACTCACAACCGACGGCTTCTCGATTCTCGCCGGCGTTGCGATCGAAGCTCTGGCTGCGCGCGCCGTCGAGGGTTGCCGAACCGCCTCCGAACTGCGGTGGTTTGAACCGGTCGCGGCAACCCCAGGATTCTTTCGAGCGCTTGCCTCGACGATCACGGAATTGCGAATGAATGATGTGGATCGTGTCGCCCTCGCTGCAAGCGGACCTGCCGGCGAGGACCTGTCGAAGATCTTGATTCGGTTCGAACAGGCCCAGGTGGAGTCGCGAATCTCCGACCTCGCCATGATCTATCGGATCGCCACGGAGACGGTGAAGAGGTCGCTGCCCATACTGTTGCTGGATCCACCGGCGAACAACCGGCTTGAACGGAATTTCATTGCTGCTTTGATCGCTCACTCACCTTCGCTACTCGCGACCGCGCATTGTCAGAATGTCCGTGGAGTCAAGGCGCTGGAGGAGGTGTTCAAGACAAAGGCTGAGTTAACCGAACCGGACTCGGCACCCCCCGAACCTGCACTCTCCCGCCTTCGCAAATATGTCTTTTCCGTTGCTGCTCCTCCCATCGCGACCATCGACCCAAGCGTTGAATTTCGTTCCGCCAGTGATGAAAGCCGCGAAGCGGTTGAGATAGCGAGATCGATTGGAGCTGCCGCCCGAAACGGTCTGGCCTTTGACCGTGTTGCGATCCTGTTGCGCAATCCTGAAACATATCAGCCTCTCATCGAAGACGCGATGCGCCGCGCGAATATTCCCGTGTTCTACTCGCTTGGAAGCCGCAGACCGAATGCCGCCGGCCGCGCTTTTCTTGCGCTGCTCGCCTGCGCATCCGAAGGACTGTCGGCATCGCGGTTTGGAGAGTACCTCTCCCTTGGCGAAGTACCTGCGCCGGAAAAGAGAGCCGTGACGCAGTGGGTTCCCGTTCAAGGTGAACTCTTTCCCGAAATGCCCGCCGAGTCGACGGTCGCTCCCGCACCAGAAGCCGACATCGTAAGAACCCCTCAAGCCTGGGAACACTTGTTGGTGGACGCCGCGGTAATCGGCGGCCACGACCGCTGGATCAGGCGCCTATCCGGGCTCGATCGAGAATTGATGAAGCAAATCGCCGAACTGAAAGGAGAGGACGAAGGAAGATTGAATCGTCTTGAAAGGCAGCGTCTTCGCCTGAACGATTTACAGCAATTTGCGCTACCGATTATCGAAAGACTCGACCGGCTTCCCCAGACAGGCACATGGGGTGAGTGGCTCGAAGCGCTTGAACAGCTTGCTACGCACGCTTTACGACATCCGGACGTTGTCCTTGGAACTCTGGCTGAACTGCGGCCCATGGCGGAGATCGGCTCAGTTACTTTGGACGAAATCAGAGAGGTTCTCACGCATCGCCTGACGTTTCTTCGGACCGAGCCGACCGAACGACGTTATGGTCGCGTTTTCGTCGCGACGATTGGCGAGGCAGCAGGCATGTCTTTCGACACGGTGTTCCTCCCAGGTCTGGGAGAAGACATTTTTCCGAACCGGGCTTTTGAAGATCCCCTTCTACTGGACGAACATCGCAAGAACATCAGCAGCGCTCTCGCGACACAAGATGCCCGATTCGACGATGAGCGCTTACTGCTGCACATCGCAGCCGGTGTAGCCGAACGCACGCTGTCCATTTCCTATCCGCGAATGAATCTGGCGCAAGGACGGGCTCGCGGTCCGTCGTTTTATGCATTGGAAGTGATGCGCGCGATCACCGGCCGGGTACCCGACCTCCAGGAACTTCAGCGCACTGCGGGAGAGTCTTCGTTCTCACAAGCGGGTTGGCCCTCGCCTCGCGATCCGGCTGTTGCCGTCGACGATGCTGAATACGATCTCGCTCTCGTCAGCCGGTTGCTTCGCCCGCCATTCGGCGATGCCCATGGACGCGGTCGTTATCTGGTTACGGCCAATGCCTGTCTGGCACGTTCGCTACGAAGTCGTTCAGGACGGTGGCGGCGTCGATGGACTGAAGGCGACGGTATTGTCGATCCGGGTCTCGAAACATTGGCTGCGCTCGCGGCCCATCGCCCTCGATCCCGTCCATATTCGGCAACGGCCCTTCAACACTTCTCTGCCTGTCCGTACCGTTTCTTACTTTCGGCCATACACCGACTGCAACCTCGCGATGAAATGAGTGCTCTGGAAAAGCTGGACGCACTGACCCGAGGCAGTCTTTTTCATGCCATTCAATTCCATCTTCTTTCAGAGCTACGCTTGCGTGAACTTCTTCCGATTACAACAACCAGCCTTCACCAGGTTCTCGAAATTGCAGACGTCGTCATCGACAACGTTTCGGCAAACTACCGTGAAGAGCTGGCGCCGGCCATTCCGCGGATCTGGGAGAGCGAGGTCGAGGACATCCGGTGGGACGTTCGCGGCTGGTTGCGCGAAATGACGCAGCCCGAATCCGCCTCCGCGTGGAAACCGAAATGGTTCGAGTTGTCTTTCGGCATGCGGTCGGATCGGGAATCCGATCCAGCCAGTCATCCGGAGCCGGTTCACCTTCCAGGTGACCTGCACCTGCGCGGCTCCATCGACATGATTGAAGAGCGCGATGGAAAACTTCGAGTCACCGATCACAAGACGGGAAAAGCACCGATGATCCCGCCGGTGCTGACCGGTCGCGGTGAAGTCCTGCAACCCATTCTTTACGCGCAAACAGCAGAAGCAATGCTGGGCAAAACAGTCGAAGCCGCGCGGCTCTTCTATTGCACCGAACGGGGAGGCTATCGATCCATCGAACTCTCCATCGACTCGGACAGCCGTTCGGCGCTTGAGAATATCGTTCGGACGATCGATGAGTCGTTGGCCACGGGCTTCATTCCGGCAGCCCCTCGCGAAGGAGCTTGCACGTGGTGCGACTACGCGATCGTGTGCGGTCCATATGAAGAAATGCGAACCAAACGCAAACCCAAGGATCGCCTGATTCCGTTAACTCAACTCCGGAAGATCCCATGAGCGATTTGCAAGCCAGAGAACGAATCCGAAATTCTCTCGATGAATCGCTCATCGTTGAAGCGGCGGCGGGAACAGGCAAAACATCTGAACTCATCCGCCGGATCGTCAACGTCATCCGCACCGGCCGCGCCCTCGTCGATCGTATCGTGGCAGTAACGTTCACACGCAAAGCCGCTGGAGAATTGCGGCTACGGCTTCGCGTCGAGCTCGATAAGGCGCGCGCTGCGGCGATTGAAGTCGAGGACATTCACAATCTCGAACAAGCGTTGTCCCGCCTGGAAGAAGCTCACATTGGTACCATCCACGCCTTTTGTGCCGAATTACTGCGCCAGCGCCCCGTCGAAGCGCATATTCCTCCGGGCTTTCAGGAAATGGACGAACAGCAATCGGCCCGGCTCTACAACCGCGCATTCGACACCTGGATTCAGAAGGCGTTACAAACAATGCCGCCCGGTCTGCGACGAGCATTGACTCGATTGTCGGCTGGCCCACAAACGGAAGCCGAAGGTAGTCCTCTGCATCGTCTTCGATGGGCTGGACGTTCTCTCGTTGAATGGCGCGATTTCCCGACAGATTGGCGTCGCGAAGCATTCGATCGTCAGACGTCCATTGATCGTCTCGTGATTCAAATCGGCGAATTCGCTCAGATGGTAGCGACGTGCACCGACATGCGGAACAACCTGCGGCGGCATCTTCAGCCTGTCGTCGATTTTGCCAGCCGCCTTGGACGCACCGAGGGTATCCGGCCACGAGATCACGACGACGTCGAATCGCTGCTGATCCGCCTCGCTCGCGACCTGCGCCGCTATCACTCCAAGGGCCCGAAAAAATTCTCTGCGCAGTTTTCGCGCGACGATGTTGTTGACGGGTATAACGGCCTGTTGTCGAAGCTCGAGGAATTCGAAAGGCGTGCCGGCGCAGAGCTGGCCGCTCTGCTTCAGTCTGAGATGCGTGGATTGGTGGAGACATACGAGGATCTGAAGAAGCGGGCGGGCAAACTCGACTTCGTGGATCTCCTCATTCGAACGCGAGACCTCCTGCGAACAGACGCCTCGGTTCGTCGTTTCATGCAGAGTCGTTTCACCCACATTTTCGTGGATGAATTCCAGGATACGGACCCGATTCAGGCGGAGATCCTGATGCTGCTGGCAGCAGACGATCCCGACCATACCGATTGGCAAACGATCCGGCCTGTCTCTGGAAAACTTTTCATGGTCGGTGATCCAAAGCAGTCGATCTATCGATTCCGGCGTGCCGACATAGTCATGTATCAGGAACTCGCCGAACGAATGCGGAAGAATGGCATTGGTTTCGAAAATCTAACGCGAAGTTTTCGATCGGTACGACCGATTCAGGAAGCCGTCAATGCCGCATTTGCGACGGCGATGCCCGGCTATGTGGCCCTCGAAGAGTTTGCCGTGGCCACAGATCAGCCCAGCGTAGTTGCCTTGCCTGCCCCATTTCCCTACGGCGTCCAACGAATCAGCAACTGGGCGATCGATAAATGCCTTCCGGACATGATCGCGGCTTTCGTCGATTGGCTCATTCGCGAAAGCGGGTGGACCGTGCGCGACCCGCTGGCGCCGGAGACTCGGATTGCGATCGAGTCGCGGCATATTGCGATTCTCTTCCGGCGTTTCATGACTTACGGCGAAGACGTTACGCGAAACTACGTTCGAGCTCTGGAAGTCCGCGCTGTACCCCATGTCTTGTGGGGTGCCCGCTCGTTTCACCATCGCGAAGAAGTTGAGACGGTACGGGCGGCATTGAATGCCATCGAATGGCCGGACGATGACCTCTCGATGTACGCAGCACTGCGCGGATCGTTGTTCGCCGTTCCCGACAGCCTTCTGCTACGACATCATGAATTAAAAGGTGCCGAACCCTCGCCGGAGTTCGAATCGATCATCAGCGCTCTGACATTCCTGCGCGATCTCCATCGGCGTCGCAACAGACGGTCCGCCGTTGAAACCGTAAATGAACTTCTGGAAGCAACTCGCTCACACGCCGGATTCGCCCTGAGGCCTTCGGGCAACCAGGTTCTCGCCAATGTCTACCGGATCTGCGATCTTGCTCGCGCCTACGAACTCTCGGGCGGTCATTCGTTTCGCGGCTTCGTCGAACAGCTCAACGCTCAAGCGGAAAGCGAGGACAGTTCCGAGGCTCCCGTTCTTGAAGACGGAGCAGAGGGAGTGCGGATCATGACGGTCCACGCTGCCAAGGGATTGGAGTTCCCGGTCGTCATTCTCGCGGATATGACGGCAAACATCGCACAACGAAATCCCGACAAGCACGTTGACGGCAACCGCCGACTATGCGCTATGCGCATCTTAGGTTGTTCGCCGCTGGACCTGCTCGACCACGAAGAAGAAGAGCGCGCGCTCGATGAAGCCGAAGGTGTTCGAATAGCGTATGTCGCCGCTACGCGTGCACGTGATCTGCTGATCGTTTCAACCGTAGGCGACGAAGAGCGACAGGGTTGGCTTGAACCTTTGAATAAGTCGATATATCCGGCGCGAGGCGGTTTTCGCACAGCGGTCGCCGCGTCGCATTGTCCGGAGTTCGGAACGGCGACCGTTCTGAAGCGGCCGGTCGAGTTTGATGGAGCGATCGAGGTATCTGTCAGTCCTGGCGCCCATCGTCCCCAACAGGGCCAGCACACTGCCGTCTGGTGGGATCCCGGCATTCTGCGACTTGACGTCGAACCGAGTTTTGGCCTTATCCAGGAAGACATTCTTGTCGAGGGCGATGGCGTTCGTGCCGCAGAGAGTGTCACTTTGTACAACGCCTGGAAAGAATCGCGGAAACACGCAATAGAGACCGGTGCAAAGGCCAGTATGAGTGTGTTCATTGCGACGGATGCCGGCGACACTCCGCAAGGATATGCGGAGTCGGTTCGTATTACTCGCGTTTCCAGATCCGCGTTCCGGCCCAAAGGCGCCCGGTTCGGTGCACTCGTGCATTTGGCAATGCGCGACGTCAATTACGATGGCAGCGTTGAGTCGATCGAGCGAATTGTCGTTACTCACGCACGCATTGTCGGAGCAACAGATGAGGAAACTTCGGCCGCTGTTCAGGCCATCGTGGCATGTTTGAAACATCCATTGATGGATCTGGCGCGAAAGTCGTCGAAGGTCCATCGCGAGCTGCCGGTAGTGGCAAAGATGGATGATGGTTCGATTCTGGACGCCGTCATCGACCTCGCATTTGAAGATGACTCCGGCTGGATCGTGGTTGATTTCAAGACGGACGCGGAAGATCCGACGAGACTAAGCAAATATCGGCGGCAAGTGGGCTGGTATGTACGTGGGCTGGAAGTAATACTGAAGCAGCGTCCGGTCGGTTGGTTACTACACTTGTGAGCTCCCTCTTCCCAGGCCGGAAAGAGGGAGTTCTCAGTTCAACTCAGGCTTTTCGACGAATTCTCAGAGCAAGTCCGGTCAGACCCAAGCCCAGAAGTAAAATTGAAGTCGGTTCCGGGACAGCGGTGTGCTCGCCGATCAGAAGATCGTTTCCGCACTTCATCGTGAAATGAGTTGAGAAGTTGTTCGCGCCTGATCCCAGGAAGCCCAGGTTGAATCCATCGACGACGTAGTGTTTGTCCTGACCTTTCACCCAATGCGGATCTCCATCGCTACCGGGGTTCACGCTCTGCCAACCGGAAAACCCTGAATCGGTAATGAGACCAAAAGTGAAGACATTGTTTTGAGATAGATATGTGTAATTGCTATTGACCCTCCACGGTGTCGATAGCGGAACATCCGTAGGAACGACAAATGTCGTCAAATTACTGAGATCAAGAACGTCGTATCTATTAGTGCTCCCAAAATTCATTCGAATTGCATAATCCCAAAGCTGACCCGAATTTTTAACGTCGATGAAGATGTCGCCGGACGTGTACCAAGTAGATCCGTGGTACACCCCGGTGTCGAATTTGAATCCGCCTACCATCGCGAGGATGTTGCCGTTCAGGAACACCCCTTCCAGGTCCCAATCCTGACTTTGTATTGTGTTTGGGGTACCCTCCGTTTCGTTATCCTCTCCACCCTGACCTATACCGTTGTAGCCAACGACGGCAAAGCCATCGGCCACAGTAATGTTTAGACCCAAAGTATTCGCTTGGACTGTTTGAACACCTGCCAACATGACTACAAAAGCAATCAATACAACTACCGAACGTTTCATCCTTGCCCCCACATGAGATCGTCTTCAATTCTCTGTCTATCGATTCTCCTTCGCCCCATATAAGCAAATTGGGCACCATCAACCTGTCCTCTGGAACCGCCCATAAACCACTCATACAAAAGCTCAACGAGCAGATCCGATAAACAGGTCATTGGGGAGTTGTCGTAAACGAATCCGACAGACTGTCAGACAGACACCGACAAAGTCTGTTAACACCATCGAAATTCAATTACTTAGGATTTGAAACAACCATGTAATGAACTCTGACGATTCAAGCGGAGCTTAAGCCATTTATTATCAACAATTTTCCAGAACGCAAGCGGTTTTACAAGTTTTTCCTAGGACACTCACTCGCTTACTTATTAATGATCGTATCGCGCAGCAATTGCGATACAACCTCGTGTCCCAGAGCTGTGAGATGGCCTTCATTCGGGTGAAATAAACGCTTTCCATTCTGGCGATACTGTTCACGTAATGCGGTCGCGAGGTCGAGGACCGGAACGCCCATGGAGGATTGACGAGCGAGGATCGTCTGCCGCATGTAGTCCTGGAACCCGGCCGAAACAGAATCCGGAAGTTCGACGTATGATCGCCCCGGCATCAGAATGAGCTTTAAAGTAACCTGATTCTGTTCACAAACACGGCGCATCTCTTGAGTGACACTCAAAAACAGATCGACGGCAGAGCTCAGTCTGTCCGGGATTCGCGCAAGGGTCTCGTCACTCGGTCGGGCTTCAACTCCCAGACGCTGCGCCAATTGCCATTGGCTCCGCCATGATGCACTTTGCTCGCGAGCAGCAGCTTCACCCAATATCATCGTACCCAGCGTACGATGATGCTCTTCCGGCGGCTTGGGCCGAACAGGTACGGGTACATTCGTCAGTCGTAGTTTTTGAGATTCCAGAACGAACAAGGGCTTGCCCATCTCCGCCTGAAGTGGAAACTGCAGCGTGTTATCGAGCAGGTCGTTGGCAAGATAGACTACAAGAGCCACGCCATTCAGCCGCCACTCCAATATGCGCTGCTTCAGGTATAGATACTCCTGATCGGTGCTATACCCGGCTACGCCCGCGTTCAGATAAACGTTGAATGGTTCGGCTTTGGACAGTCTCTGTACAAACGTTTCATCGTCGTTAACGCCTAGTCCAAACGTAAAGCTATCGCCAAGAAACGCGTATCGCGGCCGTCCCGGAGTGGGTTCAGGCCAGGGGCCGCGCAAACCACTAAAGTTGGTGGTGTAGTGGACATCGAAGTCGTAGTGACGATGTCTGCCCTTCCAGTTCGGAGCCATCTGCCATCCGAACTGGGAGTCGTAAATCAGGAACCCAGGATCCATCGACTCAACGGATTGAATGTAGTGCGTGTAATAACGTAGTCCGAACTCGGCGAGAACCAGGCCGGCCAGTGTCCCTAAAATTATCGAGGCGACTGCGAAAAAGGGCCGACGGTTCCTCACAATCAAACTTATTGGACCGCCGCCAGGACGTTGATCCTCCCGGTACCAAGTTTGCCGCCGTAGCCAGGATTGAGGTGATCGACATTCGTCGCTGTTCCGCTGATGATGACCTTCGCAGACCCCATTTTCACTGATCGGACCAGGGCCGCTTCAGCGGCAACAATGGGTGCGCTGAATGAGGTACCCGAGGCCACCGCGTAATAGCCGCCCGGGAAGGTCGAAATAATGTTCACTCCCGGAGCCACAACCGTGACCGAGTTGCCGAAGTTCGAGAAGCTCGCCTTTCGATCTGCATTGTCTGTTGCAGCGACGGAGATCACACCGGAATAGGCCGCCGGGTATTGCGCCACGCTGGTATTCGCATTTCCGGCGGACGCAACCACCGTTACGTTTGCGTTGAGGGCGTAACTAACCGCGGCTTGAACGGCTTTGTAGGATGAGTCCAACCCGAAACTCATGTTAATGACCTGGGCGCCATTTTGCACTGCGTAGTAAACGGCCCTGGTAATCGAAAACACATCCGCGGCGCCGGAATCATCAAATACGCGCAGCGGCATGATCGCGGATTGCGGAGCTACCGCCGCAATGATCCCTGCGCAAAGCGTGCCATGACTCAAGGCCGGGTTTCCGTTGTCCAAAAGATCTGCGACGTTTTGATCCAGAAAAGAAGACGACGATTGATCGAGAAATGACGAACTGGACTGATCGAGGAATGACGAACTGGACTGATCGAGAAAACTCGACGATGACTGATTCAGCGTACTGGCGTAACCGGCGCGGGAGTCGACAAAGTCGTATCCCGACGTCAGATGGCCTGCCAGCACAGGATGTCCATAATCCACTTTCGCGTTGATGTCGGCGATAACGATCCCCGCACCGGTCGAATAATTCAGGGCCAGGCTCGTCCCGATCAATTGCATCGACGGTTGGTTGCGATACCAGTCGGGAGCCGTCTGCGCGGGAACGGTAAGAACTCCGGAACGTGGCGCAAAACCCACCTCGATGACTTTGTCGACCTCGATGGAGACGATGCCCAGCAAAGACAATTGAAATTGGGAGAGTATGGGAAGCGCAGGCAGGCTCAACAGATGCACGTTCACGCCGGGCACTGAGTCCAGGACAGTGCCACCCAGAAGCTGTGCGATCAGATTTACATTCGTCAGCGGTCCGAGTTGGACGATGACGGGAACGGCCGCGGACGCCTGGCCGGTTAGGCAAACCAAAACGAGAACTATGAGTAAAGCGCGTCTCAACGCCGAATGCCTCCGATACAAAAGCTTCCCACGAGGCTGTCGTTAGAAATAGAAAAAACTTTGGGTGGAAACGGAAAAGATCTGTCGGATTCCTCCTCTTCCTTCAACAACACTCAAATGCACCGAAGGTTAAACTCAAAATTGACAGTTGCTTACACGTTTGGTAGAAGATAGCGCACCTCAACGCTCACACCGTCCGAATGGACCGTCGCCCGGCATGACGCCCGGATCGAGGCCGCGGCCGGGGAGCATTTCTACTTTTGGAGCGGCCCTGTGTTTACCATTCCTGTACGGTTGCGGAAGCTTTGCGTTCTGGGTTCGATCAGCGCGGTGCTCTATATGCTCACAGCGCTGGTGTTCTGGACGGATGCTGTATTCAGTCAGTCCGACCTCATCGAGGTCTTACTCAATCTCAATGTCGGTCTGCTCACAGCCTTATACTTCGCCGGCATTTGGACGGTCCGCGATTCGAGCACACGCATCATCGTTGTGTTTGCGATCGTTTTCGCCTTACTCGGATTCGTCGCGGGACCATTCGACTCGACGGATGTCTTCTTCTACATCGCGCAAGGCTGGCATCAGTCGCATTACAACGGCAATCCTTACTCGAACGTGTTGAGAGATATTCCCTCCGGCGATCAGGATCCAATGATCGCGAGCCGGTGGATGGCGCTGAACCGTAATCCCTGGCTTGATGAGCCTATGCCTTATGGTTTTGGTTTCGCGCTCGTCACCAGAACAGTGGCTATGCTGGGCGGCGGAAACTGGTTCGTGACGCTCATCCTCTTCAACCTGATCAACCTGATCGCACACGTGACGATGTCCTGGCTGCTTTGGAAAACAGCAGCCTTGATCCCTGGCGTCGATCCCAAGCTTGTGCTTTATCTGTACACATGGAGTCCGCTCGTCGTCCTGCAATATCTGGCTAACGTTCACAACGACATCATCATGGCTTCACTGATCGTCCTGGCGTTTTATCTGCTGTTGAAGGGGCGAGCCGCATGGGCGCTTCCCGCGCTTGTGGGTGCGGGACTAGTTAAACACGTCGCGTTTGCATTGACTCCGTTCGCGCTGATCTTTCTGCTGCGTCGCTTTGGCTGGAGAGTCGCAGTAAACGCGGCTTTGATTTCGGTTTTGCTGGCTGCGGGAGCGAGTCTTCCTTATGTTTGGGACTTTGGTTCATTCAAACTGCAGCAAGTCGCGGTTCAGCTTACCGAGAGTACAGGGTCGCTGCATTCGTTCATGACCTTTACATATCGTGCAATTGCCCGGCTGGTGTCGTCCGATCCGGTCCATCTTGGCGCATTCGCCCGATCCACCGGTCTCCTGCTGTGGGGAGTTGTTGCGATAATCACGATTTACCAGTTCCGAAGGGCATGGTCGGGAAAGCGCTCCAGTCCGTATGACATTGCAGCGAGATGGACGTCGATTTTGTTTGCGGTGATCTTCGTCGGCAGTTCCCAGTTTTATATCTGGTACATCGGCATGGTCTTCCCGATGGCCCTTTTGACGGCCGGCCGCAATCGGCTCAGCGACGTGGTGGTCCTGTTATCCGGCACACACATGCTTTTCAATTTCCTTCATGGAAAAGCAATCGGTCATTTTCTTCTGGCAACCGCCATTCCGCTTCTGCTTCTCTTCTTCTGGTGGGGACGATGCTTACCGGTTGTAAAACCGGGGGATGGTTCGATACCCTCTCAGCAGTTGAGCGGCAATGGACATAGAAAACTTCTCACATCCTGACAACGCGCGGATCGAGGCTTCCGCGAATCGAAGACCCGGTAGTCGATCGTCATGAACCGAACACTTGTAGGAGTGCTCGGCTCCACTCTGTTTTTGAGCGCTTTCCTTCTGTTCTGGTGTCAGCCCATGGTCGGAAAGATGGTCCTGCCGTACCTGGGTGGCGCAGCGGCTGTCTGGACGACCTGCGTCCTGTTCTTTCAGGCGATGTTACTTGCAGGTTACGTCTATGCGCATTTGTTGGGACGTGTTGCCAGCGTTAGAACCCAGATCGTCATTCACTTTGCGCTACTTCTGGCCCCACTGGCGTTTCTTCCATTAGCGTTCACGGGCATGGGGGAAAGGGCCTTCTCCCATCCGGCCCTGACGCTGTTGAGCAGACTGCTCGGATCCGCCGGAGTTCCCTTCTTCGTGATCTCGACAACTGCGCCCTTGCTTCAGAACTGGCTTTCGCGAACCGATGATGCTGCTGCCAGGGATCCTTACTTCCTTTATTCGGCGAGCAACACCGGAAGCTTGCTGGCGCTGCTTGTTTATCCGTTACTGGTCGAGCCACAGATTGGTGTAATGGCGCAGAGTCGAATGTGGACGATTGGCTATGGGGCCCTTGTGGTTATGATCGCGCTGAGTGCTGGATTTGTTTGGCGTAGAGCCAAATCGAACCGTACTTCGAATTACGCCGGCAATCCTCACGAAGCCAAACCTGCGCTACGAACTCGTTTGTATTGGATACTCGCCGCCTTCATTCCTTCGGCGTTGATGCTGGCTGTCACGAACCACATTACCTCCAATCTTGCCGCAGCACCGTTTTTATGGATCCTTCCTCTCGCGACGTATCTGCTGACGTTCATCGTGGCGTTTTCTCAATTTCTGAAAGTGGGGTCTGATCGCGTCTCGAGACTGGTACCGGCGGTGCTGCTTACCTTGTTTCCAGTTGTTTGCGCGGACGTCATCGCTCCGCCCGGCCTGAACTGGGCGCTGATCTTCCTGCATCTCTGTTTGCTGTTCGTGGGTGCGCTCCTGTGCCATACGAAGCTGGCTGAAAGCCGTCCCCATTCGCAGCATTTGACGGAGTTTTACTTCTGGGTAGCGTTGGGCGGAGTTCTGGGAGGGGTATTCACCGCGACGATTTCGCCGCTGGTTTTTCGAACGGTGCTCGAATACCCGCTCCTTGTGGCGGTGCTTGCCTTCCTGCGAACGTCGCCCGACAAGGACTACAAGACAACCGATGCCGACTGGAACTATCCAGCGCTGGTGGCGGTGGCAATCACGATCATCTGGTTGCTGTTCAGGCAAACCAACATCGACACGGACGTCACCATTCCCGCCCTCGTCCATACCGGATTTGTCTTCGTTGCGTTCAAGTTCAGGCACCGACCCGTCAGGTTCGCCCTGACCCTGCTGATCCTGATGATCGCTTACAACATTACGCTTCCACAGTACGCCGAAAGCGCCGAGCGTGTTTCCGTCACCCGCAATTTCTTCGGAGTGAAGAAAGTATTAAGGTCCGGCAGGTTTCTTTCCTTGATGCACGGCGACACGACTCATGGTGTGGAGGACACGGCAAAACCGGGGTTACCCATCTCGTACTACCATCCGACAGGCACGATGGGACAGATTATGAACTCGATTGGCAGGCCACTCGGGCATGTCGCCGTCCTGGGACTTGGTACGGGAACAATGGCCGGATACATTGCGCCTGACCGCCGGATCACGTTCTTCGACATCGATCCGCAGGTGGAAGTTATCGCGCGCAAGTACTTTTCATTTCTCTCGAAGTGTGGCGCAGACTGCAACGTCGTCATCGGCGACGGCAGGCTGGAGCTACAGCGATTTCCGCCCCACAGCTTCGACATGCTCATGATGGACGCCTTCAGTTCGGATTCCATTCCCGCGCACCTGATCTCGCGGGAAGCGGTTCAGATGTACCTTTCGAAGCTCGCACCTGATGGCATTCTCTTGATTCACGTCTCAAACCGCTACCTGAACGTTCAGAAACTGGCCGAGCAATTGGTAATCGATGCCGGGCTGGTTGCGTTCCAGCGCAGCGAGTCGGCGGGAGAACTATCCAAGGAAGGCAAGAGCAGCACGAACCACGTGATCGCGGCCCGACAGATCGAGCACCTGGGACAGATCCCGGAAATGCCCGGTTGGAACCGCGTAACAGAGGCCCCCGGAATTGCTGTGTGGACAGATGACTATTCCAGCCTTCTTGAACTGATGCGTTGGCATTAGCAATGTCGTCACACAGTCACATGCAGGGGATAGATGTCCAGGAAGCTGCCGCTCGTATTCGAGGTCACGTCCATCGAACTCCCGTCCTGACCTCCTCCTATTTCAATGCCCTGACAGACGCACGTCTATTCTTCAAATGCGAGAACTTCCAGCGAATCGGCGCGTTTAAATTCCGAGGCGCGTCGAACGCCATCCTTGCGCTCTCAGACGAGCACGCCAGGAATGGCGTTATCACGCTGTCATCCGGTAATCACGGTCAAGCGGTCGCGCTCGCTGCGCGGATTCGTGGAATACCTGCTTATATCGTCATGCCGGAAAGCGCGCCGGCGGCGAAGCGTAAAGCGGTGGAGGGCTATGGCGGGCTTGTGACGCTGGCACGGGTGAAGTCGATTGAGGAGTTGCCGGCGACTATGGAGAAAGTCAAAGCGGAGACCGGAGCAACCTTGATTCATCCATTCGACGACCCCAAGGTCATTTCGGGCCAAGGTACGGCTACACTGGAATTGCTGGAAGACGTGCCGGACCTGAACGTTGTGATTGCTCCGGTCAGCGGCGGCGGCCTTCTGAGCGGCACCTCAGTCGCGGCTAAAAGTATCAACAAAAGCATTCAACTTTGGGGAGCGGAACCCGAAATGGCCGACGATGCGTTCCGGTCGCTGCGAGACGGTGTGCGCTATCCGGCCACCGACTCCAAAACGATGGCCGATGGACTACGCGCGTCTCTCAGCGAGCGGACCTTCGCGATTCTTAGAGAAAACGTCAACGGCATCATCCCAGTTAGCGAACGGGAGATCGCCGATACGACTCGGTCGATCTGGGAACGGATGAAGATCGTCGTTGAGCCGTCAGGCGCAGTCCCTTTAGCCGCTGTGATCAAGCGCCCTGACGCTTTCCGTGGTCAGCGCGTCGGCGTGATCTTTAGCGGCGGGAATCTGGATCTGGACCGCCTGCCATGGATGCAATTGGAGTAAACTGAAGCGGAAAGTTGCGACGGATTTCTGTAGAAAGAGGTGTATGTTGGCCGTTCAGACGCGAACCGAGATGGCATGGGATTGTCCGAGTTGCAAGACGCGAATCCGCATAGAATACGTTTATCAACCGACTCGAACCGGAGCGATGTCGACAGTAGACTGCCCGCTTTGCGGAGCCAATAAGATGGTTCCGGATGTTCCGGAGCGGATTTTTTACCGAAAGGACGGCTCCTGGATGGAAACCAAACCGCACACCTCCTACATCTACAGAGGCTGACTTGTTTCCGCGTTTGTGGACCTGCCTCCTTATTTTTACCTTGATCCCTCCGTCAGTTGTTGCTGCCCAGGGCATCGCGGCTGGAAAAATGATTGAGGTGAAACTCGCACACGAAGTGACTACGAGCTCGGCTACTGTTGGCTCAGCCGTCCAAGCGCGGGTACGCCACGCGTTGAAGGATGGCAATGACGTTATAGTGCCGGCGGGAAGCACGCTTCACGGCCGCGTTGATTTCGTGCAACGCAAGTCGGTCAACGACAATGGATCGTTGCGGCTGCTCTTCAACAGGTTCGAACTCCCCGATGGCCGGGCGATCGACACCCTTGCATCAGCTTCCTTCTTCAAGGACAAGCCGAAGGGTAAGCGCGAACATGTAGTAAATATGGTGACATTCGCCGGGGTTGGAGCGCTGATTGGCGGAAAAGCCAAGCGCGTATCTGCAGGTCTGGCCGGGGCGCTCATCGGTCTCATTCTTACCGAGAATCGGCAACGTTTTGGACGCGACCTCACCCTTCGATCCGGAACAACCATTCAACTTCGCCTGAGCGACGACATTTCATCGCCTGCCCGCGTTGCACAATAATCAGACTTCGACGAACGCGTACGGTTGTTCGGGATTCCTGGCCCGCAACAGATCCATACAAGTGTTGTAAACAGGCACGCCCTTGTTCGTTCGGCCCTCATACGTTCCGTGATGCGCATGGCCATGGAACACAGCCGTCACATCGAAAGGATCGATTGCCTCGGCCAGCCTGGAAGACCCGAGAAATGGGTAGATCTCGAGTGGCTCTCCCTTCAGGGTATCGACAATCGGTGAATAGTGCAGGAGGACGATCGTTTTCTCCGTGCTCAACGTTCGAAGTGAATTCTCAAGCTTGAGTGACTCCTGAACCGCTTCGTTGACAAAACGCTTTATCCCTTCTTCACCGAACGACGTCAACATGAAGCGATTGAATCCGCCGCAAAAACCCTTCACACCCGCAAATCCGACATGTTCGTGAACGAACGTC
>Ga0137427_10000398_pt1 | contig 22900 bp, 21 predicted proteins | sample EasRivERMZT700_2_FD_102309 | JGI IMG/M metagenome (GOLD analysis project Ga0137427, IMG submission 102309) | Soil microbial communities from meander-bound floodplain in the East River, Colorado, USA - East River MetaG ERMZT700_2 | ecosystem: Environmental > Terrestrial > Soil > Floodplain ...
CGTTGTCACGTCTGCGATCCAGATCGAGTAGGTGTAGCCGCCTTTGAACGACGCCGAGACCAAACCGGGGATTTGTCGAGCCGAGGCCGGCACGTTCGTCGGTCCGGCACCCGCGACCTGTCCCTGGCCGCCGCCACCGCCACCGCGCGCTTGATTCGCGCCGCCCCCTCCGCCGCCGCGGCCGGTCGCGCCCGCCGGCGGCTGATATTGCGGGCCGGCCGGCAGGCCGAGGCCGCCGCCGCCTTGATGTGACTGCTGTCCGAACGCCGTGCCGGGACGACGGACGAAGACGATGCGCTTGCTGTCGGCGGTCCACATCGGACTGGAGTCGAAGTCCACGTCGGGCGCCATGTACTTGATGGTGCGCGTCGATACGTCGTAGACGCCGATGAACCCGTGATCCGTCCGCGTGCTTGCGAACGCGATCTTCGTGCCGTCGGGCGACCACGTCGGACTGCTGTTCGTGCCCCAGGCGCGGATGAACGGCTCTTCGCCACGATCGATGGCGGACGCCGGACGCGTCGGAGACACGCGCGCGCGATAGATCTGTCCGTCCCGCGCGAGCAGCACGAAACGGCCGTCCGGCGACAGCACGGGATTGCTGCCGGCCATCACGCGCCACGAGATGCCGGGCGTTGCCGTGTGTGCCGCCCAGATCGCCTGATCGCCGCCATCCGGATCGCCCGAAGGATTCGCATTCCAGCCTTCACGATTCGCCGCGGATCCGCGGATGAAGACGACCGCGGAGCCGTCGGCCGAAATCCGCACACCGGTCAGGTCGATCCCGTCATCCTGCGTGTAGTTCGTCAGCCGCACGGGAGCGAATGCGGGCGCGGCCGCCGTGTAGACGTTGCGGCGTCCTTCGTCGTACGTCACCCACGCAATCCGATCCGTCTTCGCCGCTGAAGCCACTTCTGTCGGTGATGCCGGCGCGAGGAATTGTTTGACGGTGGGTGCGGTCGAGGACTGCGGCGCCGCCGTGGGCCGAACGGCCGGAAGCAGGCCGATGGCAAGAGCCGTAACGACCGTGAAGCGCAGGCGTGACATGGAGACCTCCGTGGCGGAATCGGACGCAGCGTAGCACGGGATAGAATCCCCGCGTGCGCGAGGTGCCCAAGGAGATTGGCCTCCTGACCGCTGTGGCCCTGGTCATGGGCAACATGATCGGCTCCGGCGTGTTCCTGTTGCCGGCGGCGCTGGCGTCGTTCGGTGGACTTAGCCTCGCCGGATGGGTCATCTCCGCGGCCGGCAGCGTGTGTCTCGCGCTGGTGTTCGCGCATCTGGCGCGGGTGTCGCCGGATGCCGGGGGACCTTACGCGTATACGCGGCGATCGTTTGGCGATCTGGCCGGTTTCCTGGTGGCGTGGGGCTACTGGATCTCGATCTGGTGCGCGAACGCCGCGCTCGCGACGGCGTTCGTCGGGTACCTGACGCCGTTTCTGCCCGGTCTCGCCGTTCGTCCCTGGCTCTCGGCGCTCGTGGCCGTGGGTGTCGTGTGGGCGATGACGGCGGTCAACATCAGCGGCGTCCGCACGGCCGGCCGCTTGCAGGTCGTGACCACGGTGCTCAAGATCGTGCCGCTCTTGATTATTGGCGTCGCCGGGACGATGGCCTTCGAACCGTCGCACTTCGTGGTGTCCGAGACGAGCTTTGCCGCGATGCGCACTCCACTGCTTGCGACCGTGACGCTGACGCTATGGGCGTTTCTCGGTCTCGAGTGCGCGACGATTCCGGCCGGCAGCGTGCGCGATCCGCAGCGGACGATTCCGCGCGCCACGATCGTCGGCACCCTCCTCGCCGCCGCGATCTTCATCCTGAGCACGGTCGGCGTCATGAGCGCGGTGCCGCCGGACGCACTGAAGGGCTCGACCGCGCCGTTTGCCGACGCGGCTGCGCGGCTGTTCAGTGGCACCGCCGCCAAGCTGGTGTCGGCCGGCGCCGCCATCTCGTGTCTCGGCGCGCTGAACGGCTGGATCTTGATGGTCGGCCAACTGCCGCTCGCCGTTGCCAGAGATGGATTATTTCCGCGCGCGTTCATGTCGCTCGGCCGGCGCGGGACTCCGGCGGTGGGGATGATCATTGCCGGCGTCCTCTCGACCGCGCTCGTCGCGATGAATTACTCGCGCGGCCTCGTGGCCCTTTTCACGTTCATCATCCTGTTGTCCACGTTGAGCACGCTCGTGCCCTACGTGTTCTGCTCACTCGCGGTGTTCTTCGGCGCAGGCCGACCTGAAGGTGCGCCCTACGTACCGGCCTCGCGGTGGGGCCACGGCCTCACGGCCGTTGCGGCGCTCGGGTTCATCTATTCGGTTGGCGCGATTGCGGGTGCCGGAATGGAAATCATCGGCTGGGGCGGGATGTTGATTCTCGGCGGGATTCCCGTGTATGCATGGCTCGTGCGTCGCCGGCCCAAACCGCAGGTCGCATGACGCATCTGCCTCGCCCGCCGCTCTCGGAATTCGGCCAAATCACGATGCTGGTCGTCAAGCACGCGCGTGACGCGTTTGCCGATCCGGACACGATCGCCCGCGAGTGGCAGGCGCTCCATTTCACGGCGCAACCGGACTTCGCCCGGGCCGTCGCGGAGTACGACTACTTTCTCGAGCTGGTGTCCACCGGCGGCGCGGTCGTTCACACCCTCCCGCCAGCGCCCGGTGTCGGGCTCGATTCCATCTACGTCCGCGATGCCGTCGTGATGTCGGCGGACGGCGCGATCCTGTGCCGCATGGGCAAGCCGGCCCGGGCGAGCGAGCCCGCGGCCCAGCGCGCGACCCTCGCGGCCCGGGGCATTGCGATTGCGGGCGCCATTGAGCCGCCGGGCCAGCTCGAGGGCGGCGACGTCGTCTGGCTGACCGATCGCATCGTCGCCGTCGGGCGCGGCTATCGCACCAATGACGCGGGCATCGCACAGTTTCGCGCGCTCCTCGGACGCAGCATCGACGAGTTGATCGAGGTGCCGCTCGTCCACTGGCGCGGTCCGCAGGACGTCTTCCATCTGATGTCGGTCGTGAGCCCGGTCGATCGAGATCTGGCGGTCGTCTACTCGCGGCTGCTGCCTGTGGCGTTTCGCGAGCGGCTGGCGGCTCTGGGCTACCACCTGGTCGAGGTGCCGGACGAGGAGTTCGACTCGATGGGCTGCAACGTGCTCGCGATCGCGCCGCGCAAATGCGTGATGGTGGCGGGCAATCCGCAGACGCGCGTGCGGCTCGAACGCTCCGGTGCGGAGGTGCGCGAGTACGAGGGCCGGGAGATCAGCCTCAAGGGCGGCGGCGGCCCGACGTGCCTCACGCGTCCGATCGTAAGAGGTTGAGGCAGCTACGAGACGACTTCCAGCACCCGATCGATGTCCGCCGGGCTGACGTAGAGGTGCGACGACAGGCGCACGCCGCGCGGCTCGCCCTGCGCGCGGACCCGGATCTTTCGGGCCCACAGCGCGTCCTGCAGCTCGCGCCCGGTCTTGCCGTTCACCGCAAACGTCGTGATCGCCGAGGCGAACCGGCGATCGGCGGGAGAAGACAGTCGCGCGTTCTTGCTCTGCGCCAATCCGTCGCGCAGGCGATTGGTCAGCATCAGGTCCCAGCGCTCGATGCGATCGATGCCAATCCCCTTGACGAAGTTCAGCGCAGCGACGAGGCCCTGCACCACCGGGATGCTGCCGGTACCGTACTGCATGAACCGGAACGCGCCCGATCCGTCATCGTCGATTCGCGAGCTGGCCAGCGTGTTCCAAAAGCGCGGCTGCACGTCGCGCTTGATGTACAGAATGCCCGTGCCCTTGGGCGCGAGCAGCCACTTGTGCGGGCTCGTCGCGTAGGCGTCGCACCCAATCGCTTTCACGTCGAGGCGTCGCTGGCCGATGACCTGCGCGCCGTCGACGATGGCGAGCGCGTCGTGACGATGCGCCATGTCACACAATTCCTTCGCCGGCAGCAGCGCACCGAGACCCGAAGTGATGTGGCTGAACATCACGACCTTCGTCCGTGGCGTCATCGCCGCGGCAAACGCACTCACGACGCCCTCGGGCCCTTTGGCAAAGGCCGGCCCCATCGGCACCTGCGTGACCTTGATGCCGTGCCGCTTCGCGCGCAGCAGAAACCCGCCGATGCCGCCGCTATGTTCTTGATCCGTCGTCACCACGTCGTCGCCGGCTGACATGTCGAGCCCGTTCGCGAGAAAGCTCATGCCCATCGTCGCGTTGACCGTGAGCGCGACCTCATCGGTGGTCGCGCCGATGAACTCAGCCACGAGCGCGCGCACGTCCTTCAACTGCTGGTAGCCGGTCAACGGCTCGCCGTCGGCTTGAAAGTACGGCCAGTCGGGCAACTCGCGCTCGAGTTTCTCGACGCCGGCGTTCATCGCGCTGACGACGGATCTCGGCGATGCGCCCAGCGTGCCCGTGTTGCAGTAGGTGACGTTCGTCGGGAACAAGAACTGCTTGCGCGCGGCGGCGAAGACCGCCGCGTCGTCATTCTGCAGCGCCGGAACGATCGCGTCGGTCCCATCGGGCCAGTCCAGGCCAAGGGCTGGCAACGCGCCAAGCGCCGCTCCGGATTGCGCGACGCGCGACAGAAAGACGCGGCGCCCAGGATCGGCTGGGGACGCAACGGTGTGGTCGGGTGGCACGGGGTGGCGTGAAGACATCGGCGTCATGCTACTCAAGCCAGAAGCCAGAAGCCAGAAGCCAGAAGTGTTTCGAGAGGATGTGTCGTCAGCGCGCCAGGACGGCGGCGACGACGGCGCCGACGACGGTCACGATGGTCGTGACCTGAAGGCCGACCATCCAGAGGAACTGGCGATCGACCTTCTGGTCGAGCGCTTCGAACCGGCGATCGAGGCTGTCGAATCGCCGGTCTACGGCCTCGAATCGCCGGTCTACGGCGTCGAAGCGCTGGTCGATGGCCTCGAAACGGCGATCGACGGCGTCGAAGCGCCGATCGACCCGGGCATCGAGGGTCGTCAACGCTTCCTGCACGCCGTTCAGGCTGTCCGAATGTCCTTCCACTTTCCCCTCGAGATACGACACGCGTGCCTCTAAAGCGTTCGCCACCGCGCCTCCTCACCCTACCGTCGTCTGCGCTCAATGCGCAAACGAAATCCGGCTGGGGCATGACGACGCAATCGACGTGCCACCCGAGGCGCCGAGAGCGCGGGCTACGGGCGTTGCAGATTCCGCCATCGCGAGGCGACGGCGACGTTGCAGTAGCTGCCGTATACTCCCGGCCATGAAGCGCCGAACCTTGTTGTCCGTCGCGGTCACGCTTGCCGGATTACTTGCGTTCACGGCCGACGCTGCGACGAGCGCGGCGCAGGGCCGCGGCGGGCGCGCCGGCGGACCTGCCGCACAAAGCGCGGCCACGTACGTGCTCAAGCCCGCGCGCGTGTTCGACGGCGAGGCGATGCGCGAGGGCTGGGTCGTCGTGGTGCGCGGGGCGCGCATCGAGGCGTCGGGGCCGTCGGCCAGCGTCACCGCGCCCGCGGGCGCCGAGACGATCGATCTTCCCGGCACGACGCTGATGCCCGGCCTCATCGAAGCGCACTCGCACGTGCTGCTGCATCCGTACAACGAGACTCCCTGGAACGATCAAGTCGCGCATGAGCTGCTCGGAGCGCGGATTGCGCGCGCGACGAATCACCTGCGCGCCACGCTCGATGCCGGCTTCACGACCATTCGCGATCTTGGGACCGAGGGCGCGGGATACGCCGACGTCGGCCTGAAGCAAGCCGTCAATCAGGGCATCATCCCCGGCCCGCGCATGATCGTGACGACGCTCGCGATCGTCGCCACGGGAACGTATGCGCCGAAAGGCTATCCGGCGGAGTGGAAGGTGCCGCAGGGCGCCGAAGAGGCAGACGGTAACGATCTGATCCGCGTCGTTCGCGATCAGGCCGGGAAGGGCGCCGACTGGATCAAGGTCTACGGTGACTATCGCGCCGGACCCAACGGCCAGACGGTACCCACGTTCTCTCAAGAGGAAATGAATCTCATCGTCAGCACCGCCAGGAGCCTCGGCCGGCCCGTCGCGGTGCACGCGAGCTCACCCGAAGGCATGCGACGCGCGACGCTGGCCGGCGCCGAGACGATCGAACACGGTGACGCCGGCACGGCGGAAGTCTTTCAACTGATGAAAGACAAGGGCGTCGCGCTTTGCCCGACGCTCGCCGCCGGCCACGCCACGAGTCAGTACGCGGGCTGGCGCCCGGGTCAGGACCCGGAGCCTGCCGGCGTGCAGCGCAAGCGTCAGAGCTTCAAAGCCGCGCTCGACGCCGGTGTGACGATCGCCAGCGGGTCCGACGTTGGGGTGTTCACGCACGGAGACGAAGCGCGCGAGCTCGAGTTGATGGTGGCCTACGGCATGTCCGCCATCGACGCGCTCAAGTCGGCGACGTCCGTGGACGCGAAGGTGCTCCACATGGAAAACCAGATCGGACGGGTCGCTCAGGGACTCCAGGCCGACTTGATTGCGGTCGACGGCGACCCGTCGAAAGACATCTCCGCATTGCGCCGCGTGAAGCTCGTGATGAAGGCCGGAACGGTGGTGAAACGATGAACCTTCTGCCTTTTGCCTTCTGCCTTTTGGCTTCTGCCTCTTGGCTTCTGGCGTTCGGCCCCACGTGGACGCCGCTCACGTCAGGCGTCAGCGCCAGCTTGCGCGGCGTCAGCGCCGCGTCCGACGAGGTGGCCTGGGCCAGCGGCTCCGGAAGCACCGTGTTGCGGACGGCCGATGGTGGACAGACGTGGACGCGTCAGACCGTGACGGCTGACACCGTCGACTTCCGCGACATCGACGCGATCAACGAACGAACGGCGTACGCGCTCAGCATCGGCAACGGTCCTGCGTCACGCATCTACAAGACGACCGACGCCGGCGTGACCTGGACGCCGCAGTTCCTGAACACCGACCAGGCCGTGTTCCTGGATGCGATGACCTTCTGGGACGAGCAGCACGGCATAGTCATGGGCGACTCGATCGACGGGAAGTTCTTCCTGCTCAGAACGGACAACGGCGGTGCGACATGGGAGCGGATTCCACCGGAGTCGCTGCCACCGGCGCTGCCGAACGAGGGTGCCTTCGCCGCCAGCGGTACGAACGTGGCGGTGTCTGGCGCCAACGTCTGGATCGGCACGGGCGCTGCCGCGAAGGCGCGCGTGCTGCGTTCGAACGATCGCGGGCGAACCTGGACGGTTGCGGACACGCCCATCATTGCCGCCGGCAGTGCCGGCATCTTCTCGATCGCGTTCCGCGACGCCCAACACGGCGTGATCGTCGGCGGTGACTATCGGAAGGAAGCCGAGGCCGTCGACAACCTCGCCGTCACCAGCGACGGCGGCGTGACGTGGACGCTGGTGAAGGAGCGCGGGCTGTCCGGCTTCCGCTCGGTGGTCCGGTACGTTCCGCGAACGCCACGATCGCTCGTCGCCGTTGGGCCGCAGGGCGCGGACTATTCCACGGACGACGGCCTCACGTGGACGCCGATCGAGGGCACGGGTTTCCACACGTTCGGGTTTTCGCCGTCAGGGCAGATCGGATTTGGTGCGGGCGGTCGAGGCAGTCTCGGGAAGCTGACGATGGGCGCTAGGTGAACATCGCTTCGGTCTTTTTGTTGAAGAGCACCCACAGCCCGTACACGCCGAGGACCGTGCCGACCGGAAACTGAATCAGTGAGACCGCCGCGAGGATGATGCCGAACGTGCGCGCCCAGCGCCGGCGGTTAAGCAATCCCCAGCCGCACACGAGACTCGCGAGTGATGTGACGACGAGGTAGATGGTGACGGCGATGCCGGTGAGGCCGAGCACCGCAAGACCGATCGCCGCGTTCTCGTCCTGCGAGGCGCCAAGCGCGGCGCCCAAGGTGCCAAAGACCAAGGTCGCGAACAACGCGCCGACCAGCCCCAACGCGCCCAGGACCAGCAAGAGCACCGCGAGCACTTTGACATGCGTCGTCATGGTCGCGGTGCGCCGCTATTCCTTGTCGTCGTCTTTCGGCGCGGTGGACGTGGACGCCGGATCGTCGAAGTCCTCGATCGGCGTGGGCGGCGTATCGGCGGGATCGTCGTAGAGCCCACCCATGCGTCCGCTGTAACGCTCCTTGATGGGACCCTTCGGGCCGCGCTCCTTGTTCTCCCAGCGCTTCTCGCTCTGGGCGCTCTTCTTCTTGGGTGGGCCGAAGTTCGACATGGGCGGACCGGAGCGGAACGCGCCCGGAGGGCCGCCCATCGGTCGCGGCCCACCAAATCCGCCGCCGGGGGGCCGGCTGGCAAACCCACCGCCGCCTCCGGTCGGAGGGCCCGGCCGGAACCCGCCCGGTCCACGCTCCTCGCGTGGCCGCGCCTCGCTCACCGAGAGCGAGCGGCCCATGAAGGGCTGCTGATTGAACTTGGCGATCGCGGCTTCGGCGATGCCACGGTCGAGGAACTCGACGAAGGCGAAGCCTCGCGGACGGCCGGTTTCACGGTCGACCGGGATGACGACTTGAGACGGCTCACCTGCGCTCGCGAAATGCGCGCGCAGGTCCGCCTCCGTGGCCCCGTAGGGCATATTGCCGACGAACAGACGCACAGCCACTGTCTAGCCTCGTGTTTTGGACAGACGGGAAGGAGGTCGAGAAAACGTTGGAACGCTCACGCCGCACCGTTTGGGATCAGTGCCACAGTTCGAAGCAGTATTTGAAGTCTGACGAATGATTAGGCGTTACGTGTGAGTGGTTGATGGACCGGTCGGCAGGATAACACGGGAAAAGGGCGGAGGCAAAGGGAGGCCTACCGCGTAGTAACATGCCTCGCTTGGACTGCCGTCTGAATTCTCGATTGTAAGCACCATGCCCGATGCACTGCCGGAACCGGCCGAGCGGCCGGCCCGGGTTCTGACCGTCCGAGGGGCCCGTACCCACAACCTCAAAGGGGTCGATCTGACCCTGCCGCACCGCAAGCTCATCGTCCTGACGGGGGTGAGCGGGTCGGGCAAGTCGTCGCTCGCCTTCGACACGATCTACGCCGAAGGCCAGCGGCGTTACGTCGAGTCGCTGTCGGCGTATGCGCGGCAGTTCCTGGAGCGGATGGAAAAGCCCGCCGTCGACAGCATTGAGGGCATCGCGCCGGCCATTGCGATTCGGCAGAAGAACGCCGTGCGCAACCCGCGCTCGACCGTGGGTACTACCACCGAGCTTCACGACTACCTGCGGCTGCTGTGGGCACGCGTCGGGCGCACCCTGTGCCGCCAGTGCAATCGCGAAGTGGAACGGGAGTCGCCGGAGGTCGTGGCCCGCCAGTTGCTCGAGCTGCCCGCCGGCAGCCGGCTGCTCGTCGGATTCGACCTGCCGGTCGTCACGGTCGCCGGGCCGATGCGGGCCACCGGGGACAACGGCGACAACGGCGGCGACGCGGAGACCACCGATGCCGCGGAGGAGTCGCTGTTCGACACGGCGCCGGAGTCGCCGAGAGCGCCGGCGCCCGATGACGCGATCGCCGAGGCGCTGCAGGTGCTGCGTCGCCGCGGCTTTGGCCGCGTGCTCGTCGACGGGCGCGCCGTGACGATCGAGGAGGCACTGGAGAATGCGAAAGACCAGCCGCAGATCGACGCCTTGCGTGGCGCCACGTCGCTCGCCGTGATCGTCGACCGCATCAAGCTTGACGCGGATGTGCGCACGCGCCTCACGGATTCGGTCGAGACCGCGTTTCGGGAGGGTGACGGGGCCGCGTTCGTCATCAACGTCGACGAGAGCGGCGCCCCGCGCGAGACGTATCGCTTCAGCGAGCGCTTCGAGTGCCGTCGTTGCGGGATTGTGTACGAGGTGCCGCAGCCGCGTCTGTTCTCGTTCAACAATCCGTTCGGCGCGTGCCCCACCTGTCATGGCTTCGGCAACATCATCGAGCTGGATCTCAATCTCGTCGTCCCCGACGCCGCCAAATCGATCAACAACGGCGCCATCGAGCCGTGGACGAAGCCGCACTATCGGAGTTGCCTCGCGCAGCTCAAGCGCGCGGCCAAAGGTGGCAGCGTGCGTCTCGACGTGCCGTGGCATGAGCTGACGCCGGAAGAACAGCGGTTCGCGATCGAGGGCGACGCCGAGTACGACGGCGTGCGAGGCTTCTTCAACCGGCTCGAGCGGAAGAAGTACAAGGTTCACGTTCGCGTGTTCCTGAGCCGGTACCGCGGCTATCTCACCTGTCACGACTGCGGCGGCACCCGTCTCCGAAAAGAGGCGCGCGACGTGCGCGTCGGCGATCTCACGATCGATGCGGTGTGCGCGCTGACCGTGAAGGACGCGGCCGTGTTCTTCGAGCGGCTCGGGCTGTGTGAGAAGGACGCCGTGGTCGCCGAGACCATTCTTCGCGAGATCCGCCGCCGCCTCGGATTCCTGACCGACGTCGGACTCGACTACCTCACGCTCGATCGGTTGTCGTCGACGCTCTCGGGTGGCGAGTCGCAGCGCATCAACCTCGCGACATCGCTCGGGTCCGCGCTGGTCGAGACGCTCTACGTGCTCGACGAGCCGTCCATCGGTCTGCACCCGCGCGACAACCTGCGCCTCATCGCCATCCTCAAGCAGCTGCGCGATCAGGGCAACACGGTGCTCGTGGTCGAGCACGACGCCGACATGATCCGCGTCGCGGATGTGGTCGTCGATCTCGGCCTGGGCGCGGGCGAGCAGGGGGGGCGCGTGATCTACTCCGGTCCCCTGGCCGGATTGCTCGCCGAGCCGCGGTCGCTCACGGCGAAGTACCTCCGCGACGAGCTGGCCATTCCGATTCCGCAGACGCGCCGCCGGCCCGGGATTCAGCATTTGAAGGTGCTCGCGGCCGCCGAGCACAACCTCAAGAGCATTGACATCGATGTGCCGTTGGGGCTCTTCACCTGCGTCACGGGCGTGAGCGGGTCCGGCAAGTCCACGCTCGTGCACGACGTGCTCTACGCCGCGGTCAAGCGCGCCAAGGGCGACTGGGATCGCGGCGTCGGCAAGCACCTCCGCGTAGACGGCGCGGAGTTCATCAGCGATGCGGTGCTCGTCGATCAGCAGCCGATCGGACGTACGCCGCGGTCCAATCCGGTCACGTATCTCAAGGCCTTCGATCCGATTCGCGAGCTGCTGGCAGCGACCAAGGACGCCCGCGCGCGCGGCCTGACGGCGAGCCACTTCTCGTTCAACGTCCCCGGCGGCCGCTGCGAAGCCTGCGAAGGGGAGGGCGTCGTCCGCGTCGAGATGCAGTTCCTCGCGGACGTGTTCGTGCCGTGCGACCAATGCGACGGCAAGCGCTTCCGGCCGCAGATCCTCGAAGTGAAGTACAAGGGCCGCAACGTCGATCAAGTGCTCGACCTGACGGTGCGCGAGGCGCTCGGGTTCTTTGCCGGCTCACCCAAGGTCGTGCGGCGCCTTCAAGTGCTGGACGAGGTCGGCCTCGGGTACCTGCGGCTCGGTCAGCCGGCGACGACATTGTCGGGCGGAGAGGCGCAGCGCATCAAAATCGCCGCGCACCTGGGCGTGCAGCGCGGCGACCGCATGCTTTACGTACTCGACGAGCCCACGACCGGTCTCCACTTCGACGACATCGCCAAGCTGCTGGCCGCGTTCAAGAAGCTGATCACGGCCGGCCACAGCCTGCTCGTGATCGAGCACAACCTCGATGTGCTCAAGACGGCGGACTGGATCATCGACCTCGGACCGGAAGGCGGCGTCGAAGGCGGCGAGTTGGTCGCCGCAGGCACGCCCGAGCAGGTCGCGTCCGTCGCGCGGTCGTACACGGGCCAGCATCTCAAGCGCGTGCTCGCGGGCTCACGAGAGCATGCGTATGTAGATGGACTCTAGCGATCGGGGCATTTGAGATTTGGGGACTGGGAGATTTGGAGATTCTGCCCGCCGGCTTCTACGCTCGACCGACCCTCGACGTCCTCGAAGAGATCATTGGCAAGGTGCTCGTCCATGACGCGCGCGGACGACGCGTGTCGGGCGTGATCGTCGAAGCCGAGGCGTACATCGGCGAATCCGATCCGGCGTGCCATGCGGCGCCGGGGCCGACCAGGCGCAACGCCCCGCTCTACGGCCCGCCCGGGCGCGCGTACGTCTACTTCAACTACGGGATGCACCACCTGGTGAACGCCGTGACCGAGCGTGAAGGCGCGCCGGCGGCCGTGTTGATTCGGGCGCTGGAGCCAGTGGACGGGATTGAATTCATGTGTCGACGCCGGGGATCGACCCTCGATCCCCGGCGTCGAGTGTGTTCCGGCCCCGGCAATCTCACCAAGGCCCTCGGCATCGACCTCCGCCAGAACCAGTCGGATCTCACGACGAGCCGGCTGCGGATCGAGGACCACGGCATCACGCCAGATCGACTGACGTGGTCGCCACGGATCGGCATCCGCGTCGGGACCGATCGCGAGTGGCGCTGTTGCTGGGATGGGCACCCGAGCCTGTCGGGGCGGGTCGCTACCGGACGAGCTTTTCGACGGTGACGTCTACGGCCGCCTTCTGGCCGCGCCTCGACACCTCGAGCTTCAGCGTTGTGCCGACCTTCGCGTTGTAGACGACCCGCATGATCTGGTTGGCGTCCGTGACCACCTGGTCGTTGACCTTCGTGATGATGTCGAATTTGAGCAGCCCGGCGCGCACGGCCGGCGACCGCTGATAGATCCCCATGATGAGCACGCCATCGACGCGGCCAAGTCCGTTGTACTCGGCCGTGGCGGCGTCGATGTTGTGGAGCGACGCGATGCCAATCGAGCCCCGCACCACCTCGCCCTTGTCGATCAGGTCCCGCATGATCTGCTGCGCGAGGTTCGAGGGAATCGCGAACCCGATGCCCTGACTGCCGCCCGACTCCGAGTAGATCATCGTGTTGATGCCGACCAGCTCGCCGCGGGCGTTGATGAGCGCGCCGCCCGAGTTGCCGGGGTTGATCGCCGCGTCGGTCTGGATGAAGTCCGAGAACGCGCCAACCTGAGAACCGGGCCGGTTCACGGTGGAGACGATGCCGAGCGTGACCGTGCCGCTCAATTGGAATGGATTCCCGACGGCCAACACCCACTGGGCGACGCGGAGCTGGCTCGAGTCGCCCCACGGCAGCGTGGGCAGATCCTTCGCGTCGACCTTCACGACGGCGAGGTCGCTGACGTCATCGATGCCGATGATCTGCGCCGGCCGTTCGCCGCTCTGCGGCAGCGTGACCCGGACCTTGGCCGAGATGTCGCCCACCACGTGCCGGTTCGTCAGCACGTAGCCGTCTTTCGACACGATGACGCCGGATCCGGAAATCGGTGTCTGGTAGGTCTGGTAGAAAAGCCGTGCGAATGGATCGTTGACTTGCTGCGTGACGGTCGAGGCGATGCTGACCGAGACGTTCAGCGCACGCTCGGCAACGCTCGACAAGTCCGGCAACCCTGTGGCGGCGGCCGCCGTGGTCGCCGGCCGTGTCTGCGGCGGCTCCGGCGCCGCGACGCTCGGAGCGGTCAACGACATACGGCCCGAGAGCACCAGCCCGCCGAGGACGCCCGTGGTCAGCACGAGCGCGATGAAGACGAAGCGATTGAACTCTCGCATGGCGTCCCTTTCCGTCAGTCGACGCGAATCCGCCGGACGTCCGCGGCGTCGGACTTTGGTACCACGACGGTGAGCACGCCGTCGACGAGGTCGGCCGTAATCTTGTCGGAGACGATCGGGACGGCGAACTGGAACGATCGGGAGAACTGGCCCTGGCCGCGCTCGAGCTGCTGATACCGCTCCGGGCAACACTGGCCGCCGGAGCGCTGGCCGCGAATCGTCAGCGTGCCGTCGTCGAACTTGAGCGTGACGTCCGCACGCTCCAAGCCCGGCAGCTCCGCCGTGAGCACATACCGGTCGGGCAGCTCAGAGAGATCGACCGGCGGGACCCAGCCGGGTGTCGCGCGACCGAAGAGGCTCTCGAGGCGCTCCTGCATCGTGAGCAGGTCGCGCATCGGGTCCCAAGGCATGACTCGATACTAGCGCAAGGACAAGTCCGAAGAGTCCGAAGAGTCCGAAAAGTCCTGAGAGTCCTGAGAGTCCTGAGAGTCGGACCTTCCGGACTCTTCGGACCCCTCGGACTTTCAGGACTCTTCTGACCTCTGGTAGCATCAAGAGTTCCCAGAGGACCTCGGACCGTAGCCTTATGCCATCGATTCAAGCGACGCGACTCCGCATCGGGATGCTCATCAAGATGGACGCCCACCTCTGTCGCGTCCTCGATCTGCACCACATCACCCCGGGCAACAAGCGCGCGCACGTGCAGTGCAAGATGCGCGACATCCGCTCGGGGCGGCTGAGCGACTTCAAGTTTCGGGCGGAGGAGGACATCGAGCGCGCGACGCTCGACGAGCACGAGATGCAGTACCTCTACCGTGAAGGCGACATGTTCTGCTTCATGAACACGTCCAACTACGAACAGGTCCACCTCTCGCGCGAGGTGCTGGGCAACAGTGCGCTCTACCTGCTGCCGGAATCGCTCATCAACGTCGAGTTCTACGAGGAGGAGCCCGTGGGCATTCACCTCCCGTTGACCGTGGACCTGAAGATCGCCGACACGGTGCCCGGCATCAAAGGCGCGACGGCCTCGGCGCAGGTCAAGCCCGCCACGCTCGAAACCGGACTGATCGTCACGGTCCCGTCATTCATCAACACGGGGGATACGATTCGGGTCAACACGGAAACGGGGGAGTACCTGTCGCGGGTCTAAGTTCGACGTGGGAGGTTCGAAGTTCGAAGGGCGGAACGAAACTGACGCCTGTCATCTCGTTTCTGAAATGATGGCGCGAAGCGCCCACCACGGTTCGAACTTCAAACTTTGAACTTCGCACTTGAACACGTGATCTTATGGATCATTCCCACACTCCTCGCCCTGGCTGGATCGAAGTCATCACCGGCAGCATGTTCAGCGGCAAGAGCGAGGAGTTGATCCGCCGGTTGCGGCGCGCCCAGATTGCCCGGCAGAAAGTCCAGATCTTCAAGCCGGCCATCGACAACCGGTTCAGCGAGGACCAGATCGTCTCCCACAGCGAGATGAAGATCCCGTCGGTCAACGTCGCCTCGTCACGCGAGCTGCAAGCGCAGGTTCACCGCGACACCGAAGTTGTCGGGATTGACGAGGGTCAGTTCTTCGATGCGGAGCTGCCGGGAGTCTGCAATGCGCTGGCCGACGGCGGGAAGCGCGTGGTCGTCGCCGGCCTCGACACGGACTATCTCGGCAAGCCGTTCGAGCCGATGCCGCAGCTCTTGGCCATCGCGGAGTACATCACCAAGACGCTCGCGATTTGCATGGTGTGTGGCGGACCCGCCAACCACACGCAGCGGCTTGTGCGCTCGAGCGATCGCGTCCTTGTTGGCGCTTCAGGAACTTACGAAGCTCGATGCCGCCACTGTTTCGATCCTAAGCTCGCGGGCTAGCCGCTGCGCGTTAATGGGTGAGTGCGTGAATGTGTGAATGGATGTCTTCGTGACCATTCACCCAATCACTCATTTACTCATTCACCCATTAACCATTGCAGGAGTCCTTGTCCACCGAAAGCGGTGGGGTCGCCGAGCCAATCCGGCGGCGTGAGCCAGACGAACGCGAGGATCGCGATCACCCACAGGTCGTAGGCGAACGTCGCGCGTTCATCGGTCCAGTAGAACGCGCGCAGGAAGATCCCGGCGAGTCCTTTCGCCTTGGGCTGCCGCTTGTGGTTGAGCTCGACGTAGGTGTAGTAGATGCGGTTGATGACGGTGACGACCGAGAGCACGCCGATCACCCACATCACCGCCGCCATGCGATTCGTGAACGCGCCGATCATGAAGAGCACGATGCGCTCGGGGCGCTCCATGAAGCCGACCTTGCACTTCGTGATCAGCGACTCCGCGCGCGCGCGTGTATAGCTCGTCATCGTCGCGAACACCATCGCGACGGACGTGATGAGGACGTAGTCGGTGCGCCCCAGCGACGAGTAGAGGCAGATCAACCCGACGGAGAGCGCCAGGTCGGAAAAGCGATCGATGACGGAGTCCCAGAAGCCGCCGAAGTCACTGGTCTTGCCGGTCTCGGTCGCGACCTTGCCGTCGATAAAGTCGAAGACATTCGCGGCGATCATGATCACGCCGGCCCAGCGGAACTGCTGCATGGCCAGCGCCCATCCGGCCAGGACGTTGATGACCACGCCCGTGAACGTGAGAACATTTGGATGGATCCGCAGGCTGACGCAAACACCGATGATCAGGCGGAGCGGGAAGTTGAACGCCTTGCCGATAGCTCCCGTGAAGGTCACAGGATGAAGGGTGGTGTGAGTCGGTTGAACGCCTGGCGCAAGTTCCTAATGGTAGCCGGATAGTAGCCCATGGCCATTCACGATCTCAAGGCCCAGATCGGGCGGTTGCCCGAGCAGCCGGGCGTGTACATCTTCCTCGGAGGTAACGGCGAAACGCTGTACGTGGGGAAAGCGCGCGTGCTGCGCGATCGCGTCCGCAACTATCTCGGCGCGGGCGGCATGAGCCCGCGCACGGACGCGCTGCTGCGCGAGGCCACCACCCTCGAGGTCACGGTCACGGATTCCGTCGGCGAGGCGCTCGCCCTCGAGAACCGGCTGATCAAGCAGCGCAGCCCGCGCTACAACGTGCTGCTGCGCGACGACAAGACGTATCCCTACCTGCAGCTCACGATCACCGAACGGGCGCCCCGGCTGCTCGTGGCCCGTCGTGTCGAGCGCGACGGCGATGTGTACGCGGGCCCGTTCATGCCCGCCCTGGTCGCGCGACGGACGATGAGCCTGGCGCACCGGCTGTTCGGCATCCGATCGTGCAACGAGGTGATCGACGGCCACCGCGATCGACCGTGCCTCGAGTACGACATCAAGCGCTGTCTGGCCCCGTGCGTCGAATCCATCTGCTCGATCGAGCGGTACCGCCATGCGGCCGATCAGGCGCGCCTGCTCATCGAAGGACGCCAGAACGAGCTCATCGACGATCTGAACACCGAGATGACGGCCGCGGCCGGTGACGAGCGGTTCGAGCGGGCCGCGCAGCTGCGCGATGCGATTCGGACCATCGAGACGCTGCGCGACCGCCGCAACAAGGTCGAGTCGCCGGCCTTCGGCGATCGCGACGTCATCGGCCTCAAGGCGGGCCCGGACGGCGCGGTGGTGATCGTGTTCCAGATGCGGCGCGGCCGCGTCGTCGACCGGATCGAACTGGTCTCCGAGCCGCGCGAAGCGACGGCAGCACCGGGGGACGCGGAGGTCCTCGACGCGGCACTGCGGGACTTCTACACGGACCACGAGCCGCCCGCCGAAGTCCACGTGCCGCTCGAGCCACCGGCGGAAGACCGCGACGCGGTTGAGCAGTGGCTGAACGCCGGCGATGGCACCGTGCCGCGCGCCGGGAATCGTCGCGTCCGGCTCGTGGTGCCGCAGCGCGGCGACAAACGCGGCCTCCTCGAGCTGGCCATGCGCAACGCGGCGATGGCGCATCAGACGCATTTCGCAGACGGCCAGACGACGGCGTTTCAGGCGTTGGACACGCTGCGCACGGTGCTCTCACTCCCCGCGGTGCCGAGGCGCATCGAGTGCTTCGACATCTCGACGCTGCAGGGGCGCGAGACGGTCGCGTCGATGGTGGTGTGTGTTGAAGGGCGGATGAGGAACAGTGAATACAGGAAGTATCGGATCAGGGGACCTGTCCTTGACGACTTCGCGTCCATGCACGAGGTCGTCCTGCGCCGGTACCGGCGCTTGCTGGAGCAGGGCGGTCCGTTTCCCGATCTGATCCTGATCGATGGCGGCAAGGGACAGCTCAACGCCGCGTACGCCGCGCTTCGGGAGGTCGGGCTGGACCGGTTGATTGCGGTCGGGCTCGCCAAGGAGGAAGAGCTTCTGTTCACGCGCGATCGCGTCGAGGGCATTGCCTTGCCGCACTCGACACCGGCCTTGCGCCTCGTGCAGAAGATTCGGGACGAGGCGCACCGCTTTGCCGTGACGTTTCACCGCAAGGCGCGTACGGCGCGCGATCTGCACTCGGCGCTCGACGACGTCGCTGGCATCGGCCCGCGCCGGCGGAAGCAACTGCTCACGCGATTTGGATCGGTCGCGGGCGTGCGGCGCGCCGGGCGCGACGAACTCGCGGCGGTCGTCGGCGCGAAGGCCGCCGATGCGGTCATCGCGCATTTCAGTGAGATCAAGAATTGAGTGATTTGGAGATTGAGAGATTTGGAGATTCAGAAAACCTGCTAGAGTCTGATTCGCTTTGCCGCAGTTCGACTATCCCTACATCGCCATCTCGATGACAGTCCTCATCGTGTCGCTCTCGTTTCACGAGGCGGCGCATGCGTGGGCTGCCGACAAACTGGGTGATCCGACGGCGCGGTTGCTCGGCCGGCTCACCCTGAATCCGCTCGCGCACATCGACTGGATCGGCACCGTCCTGTTTCCGTTGATTGCCATGACGTCGGGCTTTCCGCTGATTGGCTGGGCCAAGCCTGTGCCCGTGAACGGCAACAACCTGAAAGCGCCGCGGCGCGATTTCGCATTCGTGGCGCTGGCCGGGCCGGTCAGCAATCTCGTGCTCGCGGCCGTAGGCGCGGCACTCCTGATGGGGGTCGACGGAGTCGGGTTCAAGACCGGGGAGGTGCCGGTGGCGTTCCTGTCGGTCTTCATCCTCACGAACGTTCTGCTGGCCGTCTTCAACATGATCCCGCTGCCGCCGCTCGACGGTGGCAATGTCCTGGCGGGGATCCTGCCTGAGCCGTTGGCCCGGCTCATCGACTTGATGAGGCCGTATGGGTTCATCCTGCTGTATGTCCTGATGCTGACGGGCGTGCTGACGACGATCATGCGTCCGATCATTCGGGCCATTCGACTGTGGCTTCCCATATGACCCCCCGCAAACGCGTCGTCTCCGGCATGCGGCCGACGGGCCGCCTCCATCTTGGCCACCTGGTCGGCGCGCTCCAGAACTGGGTGGACCTGCAGGCGAAGTACGACTGCTACTACTTCGTGGCGGACTGGCACGCGCTCACGAGCCACTACGCCAGCACCGGCCCGATCGTCGAGGACGCCCTCGACAACGTCGCCGACTGGATTGCCGCGGGCATCGACCCGGAGAAAAGCACGTTGTTCGTCCAGTCGCTCGTGCCTGAGCACGCCGAGCTCTATCTGCTGCTGCAGATGGTGACGCCCATCCCGTGGCTCGAGCGCGTGCCCACATACAAGGAGCAGACGGAGCAGCTCGCGGATCGGGACCTCTCGAGCATCGGCTTTCTCGGCTACCCGCTGTTGCAGACCGCCGACGTGGCGCTCTACGACGCCAGCTTCGTGCCGGTCGGCGAAGATCAGGTGCCGCACCTCGAGATGAGCCGCGAAGTGGTCCGCCGCTTCAACAATTTCTATGGCGAGACGCTCGTCGAGCCACAGGCGCTCCTCACCTCCACGCCGCGGTTGCCCGGACTCGACAACCGCAAGATGAGCAAGAGCTACGGCAACACGATCGATCTCTCGGACACGCCCGACGACGTCCTGAAGAAGGTCAAGCAGATGTACACGGACCCGAAGCGCGTGCGGGCGGACATTCCCGGGACCGTGGAAGGCAATCCGGTCTTCATCTACCACGACGTGTTCAATCCGAATCGGGCCGAGGTCGAGGACCTCAAGACGCGCTATCGGACGGGCAAGGTCGGCGACGTCGAAGTGAAAACCAAGCTGGCGGCGGCGATCAACGCGATGCTCGCGCCGCTCCGCGAGCGGCGGGCCGAGGCGCTCGCGCGGAAGGGCCACGTGCGCGACGTCTTGATGGCGGGATCCGAGCGCGCGCGGGCCAACGCCCACGAGACATTGACGCGCGTTCGCGGCGCGATGAAGTTAAGATACTGACCGCATGACCGAACGTCAGGCCGAACAGGAATTCGAGTCGCTCCTCGAGGACTACCCGGTCCGTCTGCAGAATTTCGAGGGGCCGCTCGACCTGCTCCTCCACCTCATCAAGAAAAACGAGGTGGACATCTACGACATCCCGATCGCGCTCGTCACGCAGCAGTACCTCGAGTACCTCGACGTGATGCAGGAGCTGAACCTCGACGTGGCGGGGGAGTTCCTGGTGATGGCCGCGACGCTGATTCACATCAAGTCGAGGATGTTGCTGCCCCGGCCCGACCCGACCCAGGAGGATCCGGGAGAAGATCCGCGCGAGGCACTCGTCCGCCGTCTGCTCGAGCATCAGCGCTTCAAGGCGGCGGCTGAGCTCCTCCACGAGCGCGAGATCGAGCGAAGCGCACAGTGGGGCCGCCCCGACCAGCGCGTGGCCGCCGTCGTCGGCGAGCCACCCGAGCCGGAGATCGAGGTCGATCTCTTCAGCCTCATGGTGGCCTTCCGCCAGGTGCTGGAGCGCGCCCGGCAGCGGCCGTTCATGCACCTGCCGCCGGAACACATCTCGATCGAGAGCCGGATCGAGCAGCTGCTCGCGCGGCTCTCGGAGACCGACGCCTGCGGCTTCGAGGACTTGTTTGCCGATGTGCAGACGCGCGCCGGCATGATCGTCACGTTTCTGGGGTTGCTCGAGATGATTCGCCTCAAGCTGGTTCGCGTGTTCCAGCAGGCCAACTTCGGGCCCATTCGGGTCTACAAACGTGCGCGCCCCGACGGCGCGCCGGTGTTCGCGGCGGAAAACCGCGCAGCCCGCGACGACCAGGAGCGCCGCTGAGCCATGTCTGACCTACGTGCTGTCGTCGAGGCCTTGATCTTCGCGTCGCCCGAGCCGGTGACCGTGAAGACGTTGGTCAAACTGCTCGGGAGCGAGCCCAAAGAGGACGTCGTGGCTGCGATTGAGGAGGTCCGCCAGGACTACAACCGGCCGGGCGGGCTGCAGCTCGTCGAGGTGGCCGGCGGCTACCAGATCGTCACACGCCCCGAGCTGCACGAGTGGGTCCGGCGGCTGTTTCACGAACGGACCACGACCAAGCTCTCGGTGGCGTCGCTCGAGACGCTGGCGGTCGTCGCCTACAAGCAGCCCGTCACCGCGCCGGAGATTGCCGAGATTCGCGGCGTCAACACCGCCGGCGTGCTCGGTACGCTGGTCGAACGGAAGCTCATCAAGATCGTCGGCCGCCGGCAGGTGGTGGGCCGCCCGTTCATGTACGGCACGACCCGAGACTTCCTCACGCGTTTCGGCTTGAACGAGCTCGCCGACCTGCCCAAGGTCGAGGACATGTCCGAGCTCCTTGGATTCGAGTTGCCCGCGTCGGTCACCGCGCCTGAGCCTCAAACCGCGTTGCCGTTCGAGCCCGGGAGCGACGAGACACCGCCGACGGAATCAGTACACTGAGAGCAAGGTCGAAGTTCGAACGTCGAAGTCCCCACCACGCTTCGAACTTTGAACTTCGTCCTTCGAACTTCCTACGATGGTTCTTGTCCGTCTGAATAAGCTCCTCTCCCACGCCGGCCTGGCGTCGCGCCGGGCCGCCGACGAGTTCATTCGTCAGGGCCGCGTCGACGTGAACGGTCACGTGGTCACCGAGCTCGGCACGAAGGCTGATCCGGAACGCGACGACATTCGCGTTGACGGCCGGCGCCTCAACCGCGCGCCGGAACGCCGGTACCTCCTTCTGTACAAGCCGCGCGGCGTCGTGAGCACGCGCACCGATCCGCAGCGACGCACGACGGTCATCGACCTGCTCACGGCCGCGCGCATCAAGGGCTACTTCTATCCGGTCGGCCGGCTCGATGCGGAGTCCGAGGGCCTCATCCTGCTCACGAACGACGGCGAATTTGCCGAGCGCGTGACGCACCCGCGGTACGAGCTCGAGCGCACATACGAAGCGCAGGTCGCCGGCGTGCCCGATGCCAGGGACCTCGAGCGATTGCGCCGTGGTGTGACGATCGAGGGCAGGCGCACGCTGCCCGCCAAGGTGCGGCTGCTGCGTGAGGTCGGCGGCAAGGGCGCGACGCAAGCCGTGATCGAACTGACGCTCCGCGAAGGGCGGAACCGGCAGGTGCGGCGGATGTGCGACGCGATCGCGCATCCGGTGGATCGGCTGCGCCGCACGCGCATCGGCGCGATCGGCGCGGGAAGCCTGCGTCCCGGCCAGATTCGCGACCTCACCGGCGCCGAGGTTCAGGCGCTCACGCGTCCGCCCGTCACCGCGCCGCGCCGCGCACCGCCGTCCAAAAGCTGACGAGCCGCCAGGCATCGACGAGCGGCGCGTCTTCCTGCAGGTGCGCGTGCGAGACGAGCGGTGTCAGCAGCCAGCGCACGCGCCTGTCGCTGTGTTCCTCGAGATAGGCGGCGAGCCGCGGCGCTTCCGGAGACGGAATCACGTTGTCCGCTTCACCATGGAGCAGAAACACCGGCACGCGTGTGGCCGGAGACCGTTCCGGTGACAGCGCCGCGGCGCCGCCGAGATCTTCGACGAGCGGCAGCAGCAGGCGACCGAGCTCGGCCGTGTTCCGATCGTTCACCCAGTTCATGTACGTCCGCGCCGGCTCGGCCAGCCGAGCGGCCGCCGCGCGCGCGTCGCGGAAGCCGCGTTCGGCGCGTTGGGGATCGCTCGACGTGTCGCTCGACGCCGTGAGGAACGTCGAGACAGCGTCGCGCAGCGGGCCCGCTTGTTCGGCCGGCACCACCCGGTCGACGGCGGCCAGCAGGATGATCGCCACGCCGTAGTCGTGCGGCGGACGCGTCGTGCCGTCCGCGAGGCGGCCGGTGCAGAGGTACGTCATCACGCGGGGCAGGTCGCCGTGACCGCCCAGTGACACGACGAATTGCAGCCGGTCTGCCGTGGCCGGACGTCCGGCGGCCACGAGCGCCAGGCCGCCCGCGAACGAAATCCCGGCCACGCCGACACGTCCCGTCGGCGCCAGCGCGCGTTGGGCCGAGACCCACGCAATCACATCTTCGATGACGTCGGTCGATCGCGCCGTGATCCGAAAGGCGCGCATGTCGGGAA
>Ga0137427_10000400_pt1 | contig 22741 bp, 16 predicted proteins | sample EasRivERMZT700_2_FD_102309 | JGI IMG/M metagenome (GOLD analysis project Ga0137427, IMG submission 102309) | Soil microbial communities from meander-bound floodplain in the East River, Colorado, USA - East River MetaG ERMZT700_2 | ecosystem: Environmental > Terrestrial > Soil > Floodplain ...
CCGCCTTGATGGACCAAGGCGGGGCATTCGTCAGGCTACCAGATCAGCTTTAGCGCAAGCTGGATCTGTCGTGGCGTGGTGTCCGTTCCTCCGTATGTACCGAATGAAGCGGAGGAAAGGTTGTTGTCGAACCGGGCGAAGCTGGTGTTGTTGAAGACGTTGAACAACTCCGCGCGGAACTGAGCGTTCAGGCGTTCGCTTACGGGAGTGTCCTTCAGGAAAACCCAGTCGAAGTTCGTCAGCGGATTCAGACGAATCACATTGCGGCCGAGGCTTCCGAAGTGTCCCAGCATCGGTTGAACGAGCGGGTAGTTCGACGTATTGGTGTTGCGTTGTGCAGCCGTCGTATTGATGCCGCGTTGGGCCGGCGTTGGAATCTGCGCAGCTTCAGGACTTCCCAGCGGCGCGAAGACCAGGCGGTCGAGATCGCCAACGACGTTGGGCCGGATCACATTGGCGCTGTTGCCGGTCAATGATGCGTCGTTGATGCCGTACCGCGTGCCGGCAAAGATATTGGTCGCGAATCCCGATTGAATCTGGAAGATTCCACTGAATCCCCATCCTTGCAGCAATTTGCCTGCGGCGCCTGAGAAACCGGCGCCCCAGCGCGGCTGCCAGATATGGTTGACGACTAAACGGTGCGGAACATCGAACTGAGAAACCGACCGGCTATTGTTCAGGTCGAAAGGATTCTGCAACACCGGATTGTCGTTGACGACCACATTCAGCACGTCTGAACCGTTATCGATCGACTTGGACCAGGTATACGCGACCTGGAACTGGTAGTCCTGGGAGAATCGCTTGTTCAAGTCAATCGCCAGACCGTGATAATTCGAACTGCCGGATCCTTCAACCAGAGTCACCGCATTGAAACGCGGATCGATTCGGTTGCTGCGGCCGCCGGCCGTGCCATTGGATGCCTGGAAAACACTGGTGAACTGGGAAATGCGAGCGATCTCATCGGCTTCGTTCGCCGCCGGAGCGATGGTTCCTTGCGGAATCATGTTCAAGTGACGGCTGCGGAGCAGATAGTGGCCGAACGTCGCCACATAACTCAAGCGGGCGGCAATCGCATTCGTCAACTCACGCTCCAGGGTCAGGCTGAACTGCTGGACCTGCGGATTCTTGAGATTCAATTCAATCGGGCTGAATGCGCCGAAGTTCGTTTGGGCTGAGCTGAACTGTCCGACCGCAGCACGCGACGACGCCTGGGCAGCGGAATTACCCGCGAAGATGTTCGCGTAGGAATCCGCGCCGGTGAATCCGCCGGTGAGGTTCAAAGTCTGGACGAATGGAGGCGTGAAGCGAAGGTTCGTAATGGGATTCAGGAAAATGAAGTCATTCGTAATGCCGTATCCGCTGCGAACAACCCATTTTCCTCGATCGGGATTCCATGAGAATCCGAACCGGGGCTGCCAATTATAATTGGTAGCGAACGCCGAGCCTCCCAGCGAGAAGCTGCCCAGCGGGCCGTTTGGCGCGCCTCCTATGGCCCCTGATTTTGCCAGATCGAGATTCGAAAGGACATTATTGACTTCCGATACTCCTCCGGCCACTTCAAGCCGTAAGCCGAAGTTGAGTGTGAAATTCGGCGTTGCCTTGAAATCATCCTGGGCGAAAGCAAAAACGTTCGTCAGCCGGTTGCCGCGGACGGTCGATCCGAAACGCTGGCTGTAGCTCAGCGGCTGGCCGGCTGCGAATGCATCCCAGCTTGCAAAGTTCCAGGTACCGCGGATATTTGCGTCGAACGTGCTGTTCGCCTGAATCCGGTGCAGGTCTCCTCCGAATTTGTAGTTGTGACGGCCCGACGTCCAGATGAGCGTGTCGCTGTACTGGAACGTGTTTTGGACACGGCCTTGAGGAATGATGTCGGATTCGCCAAACAGCGCAAACCCGGTGATGTTGATGCGTGGTCCGGGTTCCGTGAACTGAGGCGAAAAATTCGGAGCGGATCGGCCGAACGCGATTCTGGCTTCGTTCACCATGCGATTATTCAAAACGCGCGTCCATCCTATGTTGAAGTTATGCGGACGATTCACGGAGTCCGCTCCGTAACCCGCGAGACTGATCCCGATAAACGTCAGGCTTTCAGCCGCGACTTTGCTGTCCTGGAATGCGTATCGGCCGGTGATCAGGTCTCTGCCGCCACCCAACTGGTAGTCCAAACGTCCCGAGAACGCGTGGTTCTTGGTCAAGTTGGGAGCGCTTTGCGATACCGTTCCGACACCGCCGCTTTCCGACTGGGCCGCCGGCAGTTGATAGAGATTCATTATTGCCCGCGAAGTCGCATCCGTCACCGTGCCCCTCTGTGCCACAGTCGGCACCACCAGGCTTCGCGTACCGCCTGCGCCGCGAATCTGCAGTCCTTCGTAGTGGCCGAAATAAAACAGTTTGTCCCTCACGATCGGGCCGCCCGCTGTCGCACCGAATTGGTTACGGCGAAGAATGCTGGCCTTTCCGGTTCTGTCGAAATAGTCCCGGGCATTCAACTTGTCGTTTCGGAGAAACTCGTAGGCCGTGCCGTGGAACGCATTGCCGCCGCCTTTGGTGATGATCTGGACTTGCGAGCTGGCGTTCCGGCCGAATTCCGCGTTGAAGTTGTTCGTGATGAGTTTGAACTCCTGAATGGCGTCCAGGCTCAGCATGCCGAATCCCGCCCCGCCTGTCGTCGACACGTCCGACGAAACAACACCGTCGATCGTGATGTTATTGCCTCGGCCGCGGCCGCCGTTTGCGTTGAAGCTTCCGGTGCCGAGGAACGGATTCGCTGCCGTGACTGGAATTACTCCAGCTGAGAGCGTTGCCAGAACCAGCGGATCGCGCGTTGCCAACGGAAGCTCTCTCACGCGCTTTTCGTCGATCGACATCGCGAGTTGCGCGTCGGATGTATTTACCAGTTGAAGAGCGGTCTCGACGGAAACCTGTTCGGTTACGCTGCCGACTTCGAGCGTAATGTTGATACTTGTTCGTTCGCCGCTCTTTGAGACCGTTCGCCCCAGCCACGGCTTGAATCCCTGCAACTCGACGCGAACGTTGTATTCTCCCACCGGCAACAACGCCGCGAGGAATCGTCCCGTATCGTCGGTGATCAACGTACGCTGCGCCCCTGTTTCGACGCTCGTAATAGTGATCGACACGCCGGGAATCAGCGCACCGCTGGAATCCTTCACAATGCCTTCAATATCGCCCGACAGCCGCTGCGACCACCCACTAATGGAAACCACCAGCAGCAAGACAAGAACCGCTGGTATCGATTGAAGTCTGGACATGTTTTCCCCCGTTTTGAATTTCGTAAGTTTTTTCAAATCTGTATCCGGACAGTACTTATAAATGTGCTGCTACAAGCGAGACCGAGTCTCGGTTGTTCTCATGCGCCTCTCCTTGTTGATGTGTAGAAATGAAGGTCTGACTCCTAACGAAAACGAGCGGAAAAAAAGATGTGTAGTGCGTGTGTTAGTGACCATCAAATGAACGTTATAGGGGGTAAGAGAGCCTCTACATGACTGTTGTTTTTATTATTTGATGTAGAGGCCGTTCAACATTGCAGCTAAATGTTACTGAACCGTAACAGCATGTCAAGAATTCATTATTGTAATGCTCAGAATTCGTATTAGTGAAACTAGCGGACACAGACTGAGGGCGGGTTTTGCTGGTTTTGAACCGGGAAAAATTACTGGGGACGAGGTTCCGAGGCTTCGCTGACCTCGAATGAAAATGACTTGAACGAGCTTGTTCAATGTTCAATGTCAATTGTCATTTAGAGTGGGGGCCCCTGAGCTGTCCGGGCTGGCAAATAGCATCAAGGGGGGAGACGGATGCGACATGAGTCAGCCAACAACTCTCGTGGTGGACATCGAAACGGTTGGACAGGATCCGGAAAGAATCCCATCGCGGGCTCGGGAGATTCTTTTGGATGTCGAAACGGACGAAGACCGGCTGAGGGTTCTGGAGAGTCTGGGCCTCGATCCCTGCACCGGCCGCATCATTTGTATAGGGGTTCAATGGCTCGAACTCGACAGGACTCGGGCCTATTGTCAGTCGGACGAGCGGGAACTCCTGGCCAATTTTTGGTCCGACCTTGGTCAGATCCGACCACACCGCTTTGTTACCTTCAACGGAAAGTCGTTCGATTTTCCCTACATCAATATTCGAAGCGCGATTATGGGTGTGCCCATACCCCGGGACATACAACTGGAGACCCGACGTTTCTCCACCGACCGGCATTTTGATGTTCGGGAAGTGCTGACCAATTACGACCGGTACCGCAAAGGGACGCTGGAGTTTTTTTGCGACATCTTTGGAGTCCCTTCGCCGAAAAACGGTATCGATGGAAGCAAGGTTGGCGACTACTTCAAAGCCGGTCGTCTCGACGAGATCGCGCATTACTGCATAGCCGACTGTCGCGCGACGGGTGCGCTTTACGAACGCCTGAAGAACTACTACCACTGACCGCGGGGAAGTAGCCGCAAGAAGCACAAAAGGAAAACACAGGAAGCACAAGAAGAAATAATTTTTTTGTGTTTTCTTGCGCCTCTTGTGTTTAGGTTTTTTCTCCGATTGACACTCACGTCTGCGCGGTTTAGAAAGATCAAGTGGAAGGTTTTCTCCAGTTCGGTCTTCTCCTGATTTGTTGGCTCGCGGCGCTTGCCACGCTCCTTGTGTTTCTCGAGAGTTGGTTCGCGTTGTCGAATCGCCAGCGTTTTCAGGGACGACGTGCGTCAGGGGCGTACGGTGTTGTGACCGTGTTCGTCCCGTTGCAGGGGGCGGTCGACAAGCTGGATCGCGTGATTCGTTCGGTCTTCAGCCAGTCCTATCCATTTATCGAGCTCGTTCTTATTTATTGCGAAGACGATCTCCGCCACGTCAACCTTTCGCGTGAAATTCGAGGTTTTCGAAGTCACGTGCCGGTGCGGGTGGTACCGACTGCGTTTCCGATAGAGAACGAGGCCGACCGCGTTCGCGCACTAGAGCAGGCACAAGCCGGCGCGCGAGGTTCATGGTGGGCGGTTCTGAGGCCGGACGTGATTCTGGATCGGTTAGCGGTTGAGCAGACTCTCGAGTTTGCCGGTTCGAACGAAGTCAGCGCGATGGCGTTGCGACCGGGAGTTCAATGCACTTCGTTCATCGAGCGTCTTTTGGCGCCGTCAATGGAGTATCTGCTTCAGATGATGCGTGTCGTCGACAATCGCCGTGAACGCGCGAAGAAAATGGTTATCGACTCTCCATTCATACTGGTGAACCGTGAAGCTTTTGAGGTCGTCAACCGGATCAATCGAATGCCCGGCATTCTCAATGAAGCCGGTTGGACGATCTGGAGCTACCAGTTGGAAGGTCTGCGTACATTCGAAGGCGACGGTTCGCGCTGGATGTGGCGAGAGGCGAGTATCCGGTCCTGGTCGTCGCATAACGATGCAGAGCGCCGCTACGGAGTCCGCTCTGCTGGATTCGTCGTCGCCAGCGTTTGGGTCGCCATTATTTCGATCTTAGGAGTCATTTACGGTTTTGCCGGCCAAATCGATAATTTTTCCGGCGCCAGCATCCTCGCGTTCTCCGCGGTAAGCTACGCGCTCATGGCTATCAGCTACTTCCTTTATGCCCGCCGCCTTCGTGGATCGGGCTGGTTTGCGCCGTTTTGGTTTCTTTCGCACGTTCCGGCTTCGATTCTGACCATCCTCGAAATGAGGAAGGCCAATAAGGAACGTGAGTCGACCGCTTCGGGTTCGCCGTCATCCACGCCTCGCACGTCAATCCGGTCATAGCGGATTTGTCAGATCCGTTCCCCTGACTTATGTTCTACGTTTCATACGCTTCAAGGTCTGTGGAGGGACTTTTGCGCTTTTGAGGTGATCGAGATTGTAAAAAACGGCGAAAGCCGCAGCGACTCCCACAACGGCGGACATGATGAAAGCCAGCGTATTGTTCGCCGCGAGAGATACAACCATCTCGTATAGCGTGTAGATGAAGAAGAGTATTGAGAGTGTCAGAAGCAGCATCCGGTAAGCCATGGTCTGCCGGAACGGAACGACCGCTCCCTTCTTTTTGATCTTCAGCCTTCCCATAGCGAGAAATTATAGTTCCAAACAGATGGGCCTCGACGAATACAAAAAAAAACGACGCTTTAACGAGACGCCGGAGCCTGAAGGCGAAGTCAAATCGACGACCGGCCGCAGTTTCGTCATTCAGAAGCACCGCGCGACCCGGCTTCACTACGATTTTCGTCTGGAAATGGAGGGAGTCCTCCGTTCCTGGGCGATTCCCAAAGGGCCGACATTCAATCCAGCTGAGAAGCGCCTTGCCGTTCAAACCGAAGATCACCCGATCGACTATGGAGGCTTCGAAGGCATTATTCCCGCGGGGAACTATGGCGCCGGTAAGGTCATTATCTGGGATCAGGGAACTTACGAGATGGTCGATCCCGATTCGCCTGAAAAGGGTTCCCGCAAAGGAAAGCTTCATTTCATTTTGAAAGGCGAGAAGCTGCACGGCGAGTGGGTGCTGGTGCGGGGAAGCCGTGAGCCCAATCAATGGATTTTCTTCAAAGTGCGAGACGAGTATGCCTCAGCGGCGAGTGATATTACCGAAGAGCGACCTGAGTCCGTCATCTCTGGAAAGCGCGTTGAGGAAATCGGACAGTCGGAGACCAAGCATTGGTTTACACCGCTGGAGCGGGAACTTGAAAAGCATGCCATGAAGGAGCATGGCCGGACTCCGATGCCCAGCCAGATCGAACCGATGCTTTCCACGCTCGGCGAGAAACCGTTCAACAATGACAATTGGCTTTTCGAACTGAAACTCGACGGGATTCGGGCCATCGTGGTGAAGGATGGCTCGAAACTCGAAATGTGGACACGAAACGCAAAGTCCATGGCGAATCGCTTTCCAACGCTCGCGGAGGCCATCCGCAAACTGCCCGCCGACGCCGCCATTCTCGACGGCGAGATCGTGGCCCTCGATGAGAAAGGCCACTCTCACTTTGGGCTTATCCAGCCGCGCATTCACCTAAGCCGGGCAAAGGACATTGCCGCCGCCGACAATCACATCCCGGTCTACTTCTATGCCTTTGATGTCCTTTACATCAATGGTTTCAACCTGATGAAGTTCCCACTCGTCGATCGAAAGGCCGTGTTGAGGGCCCTGATTCCGGACGGCGCCGGCTGGGTGCGCTATACGGATCACGTCGAGGGTCGCGGCAAGGATTTCTTCGAAGCGGTGTCGAGTCACGATCTGGAAGGCATCGTTGCCAAACAGAAGAACAGCGAGTATGTGCAGGCGCGATCGAAATTCTGGATCAAGATCAAAACGGAGCGCACCGATCACTTCGTGATTGGTGGTTTCACGCCGCCGGAGGGTTCGCGCAAATATTTTGGGGCACTGTTGCTGGGGCTGTACGACCGGAAAGGCGATCTGATTCACGTTGGCCGTGCGGGAGGGGGCTTTGACGACCGCACGCTGGCCGATGCTTACAATCAAGTGAAGGGGCTTGTGACGAAGAAATCTCCATTCAAGGAAGTGTCCGCCGAAGTCCGGAAATCCACCTGGGTGCAACCTCGGTTGGTCTGTGAAGTCCGGTTTAACGAATGGACGTCGGATCTAAAACTTCGAGCCCCGGTCTTCCAGGGTTTCCGCGACGACGTTGATCCAAAGCAATGCGTCCTGGAGGATTCCGTGCCGTCCATCGAACCCAGTCCTGAAGTCACTCAAAAGATAGCCAATGACCGGGTTGCCCTTCCGAAAAAAGCCCGAAAAGCGACCGCAGGCTCCAGATTGGGCATTAATACGCGCGTCGAGTTGACCAACCTGGAGAAAGTTTACTGGCCGGACGACGGTTACACGAAGGGCGACTTGATCCGGTTCTACGATCGCATTGGACCATATCTGGCGCCTTATCTTCTGGATCGGCCGCTGGTTTTCAAAAGGTACCCGAACGGCATTAACGCGGAGTACTTCTATCAAAAGGATGTCCCGGACTACACGCCGGATTGGATCCGTATTGAAACGCTGTGGTCCGCTGATGTCGAGCGCCATATTCGCTACATGATCGGCGGCGATCCGGAACAGTTGATTTACATCGCCAACACCGGTGCGATTACGCAGAACCCGTGGATGTCGCGCATTCAACATCTCGACTATCCCGATTACATCGTTTTTGATCTCGACCCCGTTGAGGCACCTTATTCGACGGTTCAGGAAATTGCTCTCGAACTGAAGGCGGTGCTGGACGAACTGGGCCTTCGCGCCTACCCAAAGACCTCAGGCTCGTCCGGGATTCACGTGCATCTTCCAATTCTGGAAAAGACCTTCACTTACGAAGACGTGCGTGTTTTTGCCGAGGCCGTCGCGTCCGTCGTGGTGCAGCGCAAACCGGAATCCGCCACGATCGAACGCGTGGTCCGTCGCCGCAAGCCGGAATGGGTCTACGTTGATTTCCTGCAGATGGTGCGGGGCAAGACGGTCGCCTCCGTCTACTCGCCTCGGGCAAAACCGGGCGCGCCTGTTTCGACACCATTGAAGTGGGAGGAGTTGAAGAATCCGATCGTTCCCAGGGCTTTCAACATCGAAACGATCTTTGACCGCCTGGATAAGATCGGCGATATTTTCAAACCCGCGCTAACGGACCGTCAGGACATTTCACCGTTTCTGACCGCGCTGAAGAGGAAGTAACCATATGAAACCCCCTGCCGCTCCGAAGGCGGAGAGGCAGGGGGTTTGTGGTTATTCCTTACGGGTTTTCGCGATTGAATCGGAGCGACACCGCCATCGTGGCTTTGCGTATTCTTTCAATATTTGTTGCGGTGCCGAAGAAGGCCAGATCGACGCCAAATCCTTGCGTGACGTTCAATCCCACGCCTCCTGTGGGCTGCCAAAGGTGGCTCAGATATCGAGTGCCGCCACGGAACTCCAATCGGCCCAATCGGTACTCCGTGCCGGCTTGGAATTCGGATTTCTGCAAGCCGCGCATGTAGTCCGCGTCAATGGTCCATCGATCCACTGTATACGTGCTGCCGACGGAGTATCGAACCGGCAGCTTGATCGTCCGCGTACCAGCGATTGTCCCTTTTTGGGTTTGAACAAAACAGTTCGAGGTGTTTTGTGCGGAGGGAGGAAGCCCGGTATTCGCGACGCAATTGGCGCCCTGGAACAGGCTTCGTAGCACGTACTGTTCGGTCTTCAGGTTGTCCCATTCGATCCGATTGCCGATGCCGTTCGAAGAGAAGCGCACTTCCACGCGGTCTTTAACGACCGCCGTGGCCAGATCCATGGCGTACCCTTTTCCCTTGGACGAATACTCATGATCGGCGATCACCGGCACCGTAGTGGGAGCCAGTGTAACGCGACCCGTTGCATCGGTATCGAAGCGAACGTTCAGGAACGCCGTATCGTAATGGAATCCGCGCAGGTAATTGTACGTCGCAGCGACGTACACACCGTCACGATCTGACCCCGAAATGAAATTGCTCGGAAGTGGGACATGTACGCGATAACCGAGGGCGATCGCGCCTGCGAGTTGTCCGTCGGTCGTGTTCTGAACGAGAAAGGTCCGGTTCGGGCTGTAAATGTCGGTCGAACTGGCCAGCAGGTTGATGAGCTCCGGATCGATAGTGGCATCCGTTCCAACCGACAGGTACGGACCGGCGCCAATGTAGACGCCGTGATACTTATTCGAATTCTTTTCACCGAAGACTCTGATCGTTTTTCCCCATGTCGGTGACACCAGACCTGCACCCGTGTAGGTGGACTTGGGGACGAACCCACGGTAGGCATTGAGATCTCTGCTGAGCCCGCTGTTGATGATGTCCCGGATCAGTCGTTCTTTTGCATCGCCCTCGTCCCGGTTAAATGTCACGTGGAGCGGGCTGGCAAGCAACTCCATCGCTTTGATTGGGTTGAATGCATCGTCCCCTGGATTGAAGATGTTGCGTTCCTTGAACACATGAATCAAGCCAAACGGCAACACAAAGGACGAATAGGCGCGCGTTTCTCCCGCCAGTCGCGAAGCGTCGTTGTTATTGTTCATTCCGCCCATTGCTGCCGCACGGGCATCGAAACTAAAGTTCTGAGCTGAGGCCGGTGTCAGAAGCAACGACACCAGACAAATCGTGAGCATGGCTTTCGCAATCGCACGCGAAACCAAGGGTAATGATCCGTTCATTAACTTCTCCTCTAAATTGGCTACTGCATAGGCTTACTGCACTCTCGCGATTGCTATTGAACGCGCAGAGCATCGATGTTGCAAGCGAAAGGCGCCGAATTTTTTGCCCAATTAGTGTTGAAGTGCAATTGCTAAATTTGCGATTAACGTCCGGTCAGCCCCTCGAATCCAAACCAAAACAGATAAAAAAGAAGTCCGGCAAGGACAGCAATGATAATTGCTGCGGCCAGCGGGATGGCGGACCCGATCAGTCCCTCCAGGAACGTAGGCTTTAAGGGTTTCTTTGCGGGACCGTCCATAGCAAGATTCTAATATGCCCGAAGATCTGAGAGCTTATCGACCGCAGTTTTCACCCGGTGAATGGACCGAGCGCGATCGTTACTTCCTGGAAGCGTTTGCCACCGACCCCGACGGTATCATTTCAGTCCTTCGGAATCTGCCGCCGGAAATCACCGGTGCTCTATGTTCACGCGCCAGCCGCGCCGCAGGTTCACTGTTTGAAGTGCTGCTCAAAGAATACATCTATCCGATCGTCAACGGAGACGATCCCAAGCTTGCATCGGAGCTCGAAGGTACAGTGCGCTTCATCCGCGAACATGGGTTTAAAAATATCCTCAATAATCAGCGGGCGCAGGCTTTCTATTCGAAGTGGCTTTCTCAATACGGCGATGATTCCATCGCCCAGATTACCGGGACCCACGTCATCGTCTGGGGGCTTTCTCAAGTTGCAATGAAGTTCATCGAGGATCAACGCGTCGGACTTGAGCCCATCGAAAAGTCCACGCGCTACGTAAACTTCGGTACCAAGGTCGGTGGACGCTATCTGTACTTTGTACCGGAGCCCGATCTCGAGCGACATGGCTTGCTGAACGAATACATCCTCACGATGGATCGTCTGTTCGATACCTACGTGAATCGGCTAAAACCGCTGACTGCATGGCTGAAACGTAACTTCGACGAGAAGGAGTCGATACTCGAGAAGAAAGCCTTCGATACTTTGCGTGGGCTGCTTCCGATGGCGACGCTGGGCCAGGTTGCGTTTCGCGGCAACGCTCAGGCGTTCGAATATCTGATCAACCGGAGCGTCAGACATCCCATCGGTGAGTTACGCTGGTTTGCCGCCGAATTGAAGCGCGAGCTCGACAAAGAAATCCCTTCATTGCTGCTGCGTGTTGCGGACGAAAAGTCGGGTGAATATCAGACCTATTTGAACAGCCGCTATCAAAAGGTGCGCGATTTCATCGGGGAGGTTCCGGTCAGCAGGGCGCAGTCCGCGGAGGTGCGTCTCGTTGAATACGATCCCGAATCGGAGACGAAAATTGCCGCCGGCATTATCTTTCAGCAAACCCATGGGAGTTGGGATCAGGCCCTGGCAGCGGCGCGAGCGCTGCCTGAGATGGAGCGGAGAAGACTCTTCGAAAGCTATATGCCGAACCGGCGCGCGCGTTGGTACAAAGTCGGAAGGGCTTTTGAGAACGCGTATCTCCGTTTCGAGATCACGATGGACATCGGCTCATACCGCGACCTTCATCGCCACCGGATGATGACGCAGGAACGACAGTCCTTTTCCACCACTCACGGCTACCGCGTTCCGGACGAGATCGTTCAGGCAGGGTTGGAGGAACTGTACGAACAGTCGCTCGAGTCTGCTGACCGGTTGTTTCGCAAGATCGAGCCGCTCGATCGCGATCTTGCCCAGTACGTGGTGCCGCTTGCTTATCGCATGCGGTTCTATCAGTGGCAGAACTTTCGACAGTTGTTCTGGGAAGCGGAACTTCGAACCGTGTCGCAGGGTCACCCCGACTACCGATTTATCGAGCAGGAGAAGTATCGGCTGGTGAAAGAGAAATTCCCATTGATTGCCAGCCTCATGCTCGTCGATCTGAATGACTACGCGATCGCGCGCCGTGGCACCGAAGAGCGCATTCTGGAAAAAGAACGTGCGCTGATGGAGAAGCTCCGCCGTCCCGAATAGCTTTGGCTAGGTCGATCGAGGGACCTCCACGAAGGTTCGCCATTGCCAGGCCGTGACTCGATTCCGCCCGTCGATCTTGGACCGATACAACGCCCGATCCGCGCCGTCGATCAGCTTTTCTTTCGAGATCGGCTGCATCGGTTCGTGCGCTGCAACTCCGCCGCTGATGGTTGCCCGGATCACGACGCTGTCTACCCGGATGTCCAGGCCTTCGATCATCGCGCGGCAGCGCTCAGCTTTGATTTTGGCGCCGTCGAGGTCCGTTTCCGGCAGGATCATGGCAAACTCCTCGCCGCCGTAGCGTGCCAGGATATCGCTCGTGCGTGTTTGACGGGTGATGTGTTGGCCGATTGTCCGCAAAACGGAATCGCCAAACTGATGCCCGTGTTTGTCGTTGATCGCCTTGAAACCATCGATGTCGAACATGATCAATGCAACCGAATGCTTGTAGCGCTCCGCTCGGGCTAACTCCCTGACCATGGATTCCTGGAAGTATCGATAGTTGTAGAGGCCCGTCATGCTGTCGCGAAAGGCGTAGAAACGGAGCTTTTCGTTGACCCTCTTCAACTCCACTGCCAATTGTTCCGCTTTTTGCTTCGCCTCGCGGTGTTCGATCACGAGGGTTTCGTATGAAAGATTGAGCCGGCTCAGTTCCTGGTTCGCTTCCTGCAGAAGCTGCGAGAAAGGCTTTATCTTTCCGGGTTCGATGTCGAACTGGCAGAGCACCTCGATACTTCGTTCCGCGACGGAGTCGATCAGGGAGATGCACGCTGCCTCATTCATATCGAAGGACTTCGAGAGCATGTCTTTGGCATGCTGAACGTTCTTCGCGGTGCCGGTACCGTAATACACCGCGGCCAAGCGATCAGCGGCACGGATGACCTGGCACATCTTCTCGAGACTCTTCGGCGCGCGCTTCGGGTCGTGGTGATAGCGAACAGTAAGGTAAATGCTTTCCGGCAGATTCCACGAGTTCAGCAATTCCGCGCCGACTTCCTGATGATCGAAACCGAAAACCTTGCGCTCGACCTCGGTTACGGGAAGGCCGGAGACGGTCTTTTCATCGAGCACGCTCAAATAGTCGTCACTGCGGCAAACGAACATCACGGCGATACCGATATCCTGGAGAAGAGCCGCGATGAAGGTTTCGTCGCTTTTGAATCCGATCGTACCTGATATCAGTTCCGCAGCGACGGCGGCTGTTATGGATCGTCGCCAAAGCCAGTCGAAGTCAAACCTCTCGCCGCGCGGTCCTTGAAACATACGCGAAAGCACAAACGACAGAGCGATGTTCTTCAAGGCATTTATGCCGAGAACCGAGATCGCCTTGTCGATGCTGGCTACTTTTCTGGGGAGCGAATAAAGTCCGGAGTTGGCAAGCCGCATAATGCGTCCGGCCAGGGCGGGATCCGACTGAATGATGCTTCCGAGTTCGTTGAACGAAAAATCTTCTTGCTGGACGACTTCGAGGATTCGAACCGCGATTGCCGGCGGTGATGGCAATCGAACGTCATTTTTGATTAAGGCTGTGATTGCTTCCACGGGCAGACATTATGAGGACTTCGCCACGAGATGCAATAGCTCAATCGCGACTCTTACTGCGTCTCGTTATGCGAGTAGTGTTTCGAGTGCAGCTTCCAACTCGCTCTGGGTGTGGCCATCGCGCTGTTTTGCAGCGACCGTGATTCCCGTTCGCAATGTTTTTTCGGCCTCATGCTTGAGGCCGATCTTTTGATAGAGCTGTCCCAGTTGATAGTAGGCGGCGAGGTAATCGGGATCATTGCGGAGTACAGTCTCGAATTCTCGGCGTGCGTCGTCGAATTGTGCCAGTTTCACGTATTCGAGAGAAAGCGCATATCTGGAGAATGAGTCGTTTGGATTCTCCTCGAGAAAACCCTTCAACAAATCAATTCGTGCCATTAACCGGTATCCTTTGGTAGCCGCCCGCGTGCTTTACGCGATCGGGATGCAGAATCGAAGCCAGGATCTCGACGCCGTCGATCAGGCGCGGTCCGGATCTGTTGAAATATGCCGACCCATCAACCGCATACAATTCGCCATTCCGGATCGCCGGCAGGTCCTGCCATCCTTCGAACATAGGCGTCCGCCGATATTCTTCGATGGTTCGTTCCAGAGAAAATCCACAAGGCATCAAGACGATGACTTCGGGTTGGGCGGCGATCACCTGGTCCGGTGTGATTCGGGCGGACTTTTGGCCGGGGCGACCCAGAACTTCATGCCCTCCGGCAATCTCGACCATTTCCGGAACCCAATGACCTCCTGAATACGCTGGATCGAGCCACTCCATTGAGTAAACGCGCGGGCGGCGGCTTCCTTCAACGCGGTTGCGAACCTGATCGAGGCGGCCCCGTAGCTCTGACACACGCTGGCTTGCGAGTTGTTTGCGGTTGGTCGCTTCACCGATAAGGAGAATGGTATCCAATACTTCGTCCAGCGTACTGGGTTCGAGTGAAATAATCCGAGTGGTACCTTCGAGGACTCGAGCGGCCCGTTTCACTTCGGAGTACGATACCGCGCAAACTTCGCACAGTTCCTGGGTGACGATGAGGTCCGGACCCAGAGACTCCAGAAGATCTTCCTTCAACCGATAGATACTTCCGTGATGGCCGACATTCGCGGCGACCGTATGGTCGATTTCGAGGCTGCTGAGTCGTTCGTGATCGATCAGGTTCTCCGTGATTTGAGCTTTCGAGGCTGCTTCTGGCGGGTAGTCACATTCATGGGTGACCGCGACGATCTGGTCGCCAAGATCCAATGCGTAGAGGATTTCAGTGCTGCTGGGCAGCAGTGAACAGATCTTCATAGTTCCGCCCATTTTCCATGACCTTCCCAAACCCGGATGGTATATCGAAAAGGAAGGCGAGGCTTCAGCTTCCGGTGCAGGAGATCGCAAATGTTTTCGACCGTTGGGTAATCGAGAAAGTCGTTCCAGTTCCGATGATCGTACTCGGACAGAACGTTTCGAGCGGTTTCCTTGAGGTCCGCAAAGTCGAGGACCATCCCGTCACGGGTTTCCCCTTCAATGATGATCTCCACCTTATAGGTGTGGCCATGCAGTGCTCCGCACTTCGGGTGGCCCGTCAGGAAATGTGCACAGTCGATGTAATCGACGATCCCCAGCTTCATCGCCTGTGAGCATATCAGAACACCGTTATACTTCCGCGATGCGCCGTTGGCTTCCCACACTGTGGCTTGGGTTTGTGATCGTCCGTTATGGCAGCTCAGCCTTCAAGACGTTGAGTGCTCCGTTCAATCCCGGATTGGATATCGAATGGGCAGAGGCGTGGCTCGCCTTTCTCCTTCTCGCCATAGTCTCTTTGGTTGTGTTGAAGCCGGCGATGGCGAATCGGTTGTGGTTCGGCAACCTGGGTGCCGCGACGCTCGCCGTACTGCTGTTGAGCCATACCTGGTTACCGGCGCTGATCGGCATGGTCATCATCAGCATCTCCACCGGCCTGGGAGGCTTCGTGCTACGGCGTTTGGGGATTATGCCACGAGGCCTGATCGAAGGCCTGGTCGTCAGCACACCTGTCGGCATCGGGCTTCTCACTCTCGGGCAACTGGTTCTGGCGCTAATTGGACAATTCAATTCGACGACGTCCTGGTTCCTCCTGTTTCTGGCGACGGGGCCTGCGATTGTTGGGATTCGGTTTCTCTTTCGACAGCGCTGTGAAGAAGGTGTTGGTAAGCACGCTTTTGCCGTCATTCCTTTGGCGTGGGTCTTCTTTTTGAATCTGTTGTGGGCAACGGCACCGGAAATCCAGTTCGATGCAACCAGCGTCCATCTCGCGGTACCGCGGCTATACCTTGATCAGGGCCGCCTGGTTGACCTGCCGTATTTCTTTCATTCGTATTTCGCCCACCTTCTCAACATGTTTTTTGGACTTTGCCTGGCCGCGGGCGGACCTCTGGTTGCGAAATGGATCGTATTGAGTCTGGGCGTGACAACGGCGGCCGGTGTCTTCGTCATCGGTGGGCGGTTGTTTAATGCCGAAGCAGGTTTATGGGCGGCGCTCGTTTTTTATTCGACACCTCTCGTCATGTGGTTGTCAGGGACTACATACACCGATCTGGCGGAAACATCATTTATCGTGGCTGCCTTCCTCGCATTCGTTCGATGGTTTGAATCGCCGTCGAATGGATGGATTGCGGTTGCCGGATGGATTTCCGGTGTCGCGGTTGGAACGAAAGTGCATGCGCTCACGCTGCTGGCCGTTCTCCCGGTGGCTGTCCTCTGGTTTGTGTGGCGTCGGGAGCGTCGATTCGGACTTCGGGAGTTCACTGTATACGGCGTGGCTCTTTTGGTCGTTGCTGCTCCGTGGTTCGCAATTGTCTACGGCTTCACGGGCAACCCCGTTTATCCATTTATGAACGCTGTGTTTCGAAGTTCCCAATGGGAACTCGAAAACACCAGCCTGAACGCGGCTGACTTCGGTATCGGATTTACGGCGCCAACCTTGTTGCGACTTCCATTCCGCCTGACATGGGACACGATTCGATTCGGCGAAGCGCTTCCTCGCGGAGGACTCGGCTTCAGTCTGCTGCTGGCTTTTCCACTGGCGCTGCTGGTATTCAGGCCCTTAGGACTGCGCGGCGTTTTGTGGAGTGCGGTTGGGCTGCATTTCATCTCTTGGGCCGCATCGTTTCAATATGGGCGTTACTTTGTTCCAGCTCTGCCGTTGCTTTGCATTCTTGGCTGCGGAGCATTCTTCCTGACGCAATCCACATTGCGCTGGAACCGGATTTTGCTTTTTATCGGTGTGTTGTTCCAGGTTCCGATCGCATCAGTCATTTTTTGGAACATTCCGGAACGGTACCCGTTGGAGCACGGGATCGGAAGGGAAGCGGCAGAAAACCTTCTGGAGAGAGGTCTTCCGTTGTATGGTGCCGCAAAACACCTTAATGCGAAGGTCCAACCGGGGGAGAAAGTGATCAGTGCGGGAGGCGAAAATGTGCGGTTCTATTTAGATGCGCCCTTGCACACCATGGGCGAGGCCGCTCGCGGGCAGGAATTATTGACGTTGTCAGGATTGAAGCCTGATCGGGAACTTGCCGCCGGACTGATTCGTTCGGGTTTTCGGTACTTACTTATACCGCTAGCGGAACTTCGAAATCCAGCGCCGTACCATCCGTACTTCCAGCCTGAGTTTCTACGACGATTTGGCTCGCAGGTATATCGAGACGACACGGTCGCGGTCGTTGAGATTTGTGCGGATGATTGTGATCCGGTTCGAAGGTGAGAAGACGGATCCCGGGCTTAAGCCGGGATCCATTTATCACAATGTGCGATTATTACGGTCTGCCTGGAAGTTTCGGTTTGCCCGGCAAGGGTAAAACGGTTTCGCCGCCATCTGGGGCAACCTTGGCTTCCAACTCTTCGATATGGATGTCGAGGTCTAGAGCTTCCTGCTTAGTTTTTGAATTCATCGGTTCTCCTCCATGAGGGTTCTGATCATCATAATTGGTCGTTCGCCTAATCAGAACCGAGGGAATATTACTCTCCCGGCATTGATCGGGCAATCCCAAATTTCGAGATCCTCGGTTCGAAACTTGGTTTCGACCTTCCTAAAGGTGCCAGAGTTTTATGCATCCGGGTCAACCCTTTGTAAAGCGAATTTTGCCAGGTTTTTAAAGGTCTTCGGGGCCGGAAATCACTCCTTTTACTGCAGAAGCTGCAACGACATATGGATTTGCGAGGTACGCATCCCCTTCCCCCATCCTCCCCGGCATATTGCGGTTTGTGGCGGAAATTGCCGTCTGGCCCAGCTGAGGGCCGCCCGGTCCGGCATTGATACAGGCGCCGCAGCCAGGTTCATCGATCATTTGGACGCCGGCGCCGATCAATATGTCATGGATTCCCAAGCGTTTAGCCTCTTCCCGGACTCGTTCGGAGCCATATTGAATAAAGGTTGGAATGCGAACGCTCCGGCCCTTCAATACCTGGGCATACATGGAGATGGACGTGATATCGCCGGCCGTGCAGGATCCGGCATACGCAAGATCGATCGGTTTTCCGCGAACTTCATCAAGGGGAACACCGTTGCCCGGATGACCGGGTTTGGCGACGAGGGTTCGAACCGTCGAAAGGTCCAGTTCGATCGTTTGAGAAACCTCCGCGTCCGGATCAGGGTAGACCAATGTGGGGAGTATCTGGTTTCGTTTAAGACCTCTGCGTTTTTCCAGATAATCAATCATAGGTTCCGTCGGCTCCATAATGGCGGTAAGCGCGTTGCATTCCACCGACATGTTCGAAAGAACGGCCTGTTCTTCCAGGGAAAACTCCGACAAACCGGGCCCGACGAACTCCATGACCCTTCCAGTGAAAATGCCGCTGGTCTTCCCCTGATGCGCCAGGTTCAGAATCACATCCTTGGCCGTACACGAGGCGGGAATGCGCCCCGTCATTCGAATCCGAACCGTTTGCGGAACTCGCCCCGCCACTTCGTTGTGTTCCCAGATACACGCAATTTCGGTATTGCCGATTCCGTATGCCAGACAATTGAGAGCGCCGGCCGAACAAGTATGAGAGTCGGTACCGAGAATCACCTGGCCCGGAAGCGCGATTTCTTCTCGAATGACCGTATGGCAAATCCCGGTGCTTCCGCCAAAGGATGTGCCATGGAATCGAACTCCCGTTTCTTCGGCGAAGCGCTTCTGACCCTGCCGCAAATCCTTGATACCTGCCAATGCCTCCTCTGTAATTCCCGGCAGATTCGGTGCAAGCGTGAGATGGTCAGGAAACGCATGAACGGATGCGGGGTTTTTGACTCTTGGCTCGCGTCCGAGCGCGGCTCGAATCATGGCTGCGGTCGGCGCGGTCGTGTAATCGTGAGAGAAACCGGCATCAACTTGAATGAATCCGGCGTCGCCCGGCCGGACTGCATTGTTGCGGGTTTTCATATGTCTGGCGAGGATCTTTTCGGCGATCGTCATTGGCCGGGCCGGAGAGTCGATGGGTTGATCGACTTCGCGGCCCTGTGATCGGGCCTCCATGAATCGAAAAAGACCCCCGTATCCCACGATTCTTTTGCTGAGTTCATCGAATGTCGAAGTGATTTCGTCAATATTGATGCGCTCTCCGGACGCCAGCCGCTTTGCCAGCGATAAGTCCGTGACCGGGAACATTCCGTTGTTTATCAGGTTCTGCCGGTGAATCGGCGCAATGCTTGGGGCGAACACGATGCCGATTCCGGCATACAGTAATGCCAGTGCAGCCACCTCCCGGGAAGATCCTTCTCCCCAGCCGTCGCCTGCCAGAAGCATACCGAATCGACCTTTACGGATGTCGCCGGGTTCGACCATGCCGCCGTTTCCTAAAGACCGAAGGACTAAAGTGCCGAGCCGATCGTCGTAGTAGTAACAGTCGGGATTAGCTTTGATGATCGCGTCCGTCGAAACATGAGCGTACAGGTCTGCGACTTCCGGAGGTGGCGTCAGGCTTTCGCCACGGAACTGACGTTTCAAGAGCGCTCGATCGGAGGTAAGAAAAAGCGGACGGCCTCGAAGTTGAACCGCCTGTACAAAGCCATCCGCGCCGAGAAATACGTCGACGTAGCCGACTTTACGTATAGATGAATCAGCGTTGTCAGTCATATGCAGAGTTTATCCGATTTTCCGTCCCGCCGAACGGCGGGACGGATCAGCCGTCTACTGAAGGACTTGTTTTCTTTAACTTTTGCATCGCATCGATGATGAGTACCTTGGAATCCTCGATCTGTTGAAGCACGATGCGGACGTCCATTGATGGAAACTGCGGCTGACGGTTACTACGGCAATAAACTCCGTGCTGTCCAACCAGCGTCAAAGCATCCGTAAGTATATCGAGGGCAGTGGCGAGCTTCCCCCGCACAGGACCCATCTGAAACTCGTAGCGCTCCTGGGCTTCACGGTAGTTATCCAGCATATCTATTCGAAATAGTTGTTAAATCGCTCCGCCAGATCGACCAGGGTCTTGGCGCCAAAACCGATAGCGCCGGCTTCGTAATACTTCCAATCGCTCTCGCGAATGAACGGCCCGGCAATATCAAGGTGCGCCCACGCCGTTTTTTCAGGTACGAATTCCTGGAGAAATAGACCCGCTGTCAGCGCACCGGCTACAGGCCCACCGATATTATTGAGGTCGGCGTAGGGTGTTTTGAGTAATTCCTTGTACTCGGCAGGGAGCGGCAATTCCCAGAAGGACTCCCCCTGGTTTTGACCGGAGTCGATGACCGCTCGAATCAGTTTGGAGTCGTTGCCCATAATGCCGGCGACACTATAACCAAGGGCTCTCACACAGGCTCCAGTTAACGTTGCGATGTCGAGAACGTGAGTCGCCTTTTCTTCGCCTGCGAGATGGAGTCCATCGGTGAGGATCAGCCTGCCTTCCGCATCGGTGTTGTCCACCATGATCGATTTGCCGTTCTTGGCGTAAAAAATGTCACCAGGACGTTGTGCATTCGCGTCTGGGAAGTTTTCGGCGGCAGGAACGATACCCGTCACGTTGACCGAAGGCTTGAGTTTTCCGATCGCCCTCATGGCATACAGCACGGCAGCGCCGCCGGACATATCGCCCTTCATCTCCCACATTTTCTCCGAGGGTTTGATCGAAATGCCGCCTGTGTCGAACGTGACGCCCTTGCCGACAATCGCCAGATGATGCTTCGCTTTCTTTGCGCGATAAGCCAGTCGGATCAGTCTCGGCGGGTGTGCGCTTCCGCGACCGACTTGCAGCAACCCGTTATAACCGTCCTTGGCCAGCTTTTTCTCATCCCAAATCTTCAGATCGAGATCCGATTCTTTGGCGATCTTGCGTGCGGCCTCGGCCATGTATTCAGGGATGACCACGGAACCGGGCTCGCTGATCATGTCTCTGGCTTGATTGACGGAATCCGATACCATCGTGTAGCGATCCAGGTATTGGCGATTCTTTGCGTCATTGGACTTCAACGCCACGAGGTCGACTTGCATTTTGCTTCGATCGGTCTTTTCCTTACGGTATTTGTCGAACGTATATCCACCGAGGATTGCTCCCTCAACGGCCTTGCCGACAAACGGAGCGGCGGCATCGGTATTCAGCAGAAGCGCAATGCGGCCGAGTCCAAGGTCGTGAGCCAGTCGGATCGACCGGGCAACAAAAGTCTTCAGGTTCTCCCAGATGTTTTGTGCCGGACTGAATCGTGTGGAGAAGACAACAAGGTTTTTTACGGACGACTTGCCATCCAGCGAGGTGAAGTACTCCTTCTTTATTTTCTTTTCTTCAATCTCGTGTGCAATGCGCTGGACGGTCTTGTCCAAGGGTGAGCCGTCCAGGTTAAACAAACGCGTTTCGTTATCGAGTATCACTACCAGCAGGTCGGTCTGAATCTGAGATGTCGCATCGTAACTGAGCTGGATCTTCATGTGCCTTCTCCTCGGAGTTCTGCCGAAAAAGTGCGCAGTCAATGTAGCAGATTCCGGGCCGGTTCTTAATGCGTGTTTCCTTTAGAGACAGGTGTTTCGACATCTTGCCGCGAATCGTTACAGTGTCGTCACCCGACGCCGTTCATGAAATCACTTCGAGGAATCTAAGTTTTTGAAATCTCAGAGGTTCGATGAAAGCATGACCCTAATGACAAGTTGGCACTCCCCATGCATTATTCGGGACCGAGAGGCGGTTTAATAAAAGGTTCATATGGTTTCTCTCCCTCGCCCACTCCTCTCATAGGCGCGAAAGGCAGTTCTGATGGTCCGCTCCCAACAGAACTGCCTCTTTTTTTTGTCTGGCATTATCAAAGCAGAAACCGGTCCAATTTCCTTCCCATTGCTCGAGTAACGAGAAGCCGATGTTCCCATGAGAACAACAGCACAAACCAAAGTCTGAGTGTTGCGGATCGATGTCTTCGTTAGCCAGACGCCAGTCTTCGAGGCTCAGCGGATGGTCGAGACGAACGAGAGCCCGGTCACAGCGACTGAGAAAATGGTCTCAAGCATCGAGAGGCCAGTCACGACGCCGCTGACCATGGTCTTCGTCGCCGAGCGGACGGTCTTCGGCTCTCTGACCATGGTCGGAGCGACGCCGACTATGGTCTCGTCTTCGAGGAAAATGGGTTTTGCCTCTTTGACCGTTTTCTTCAAGCCAGGTCAAGTTTCATCGTTTCAACAGGTTGGCGGCCTCGTCGATTTTGACCATTTTCTTCGTCACAAAGACCGAGGTCATTGCTGTCAAGACCTCGGTCTTTGTGACGAAGAAAATGGTCTCGACTCAGGTCGCCATGGTCGTCGGCTTCACGCCCGAGGTGCCCTTCACCGAGCGCATGGTCTTTGTCTCATTCGTCGGTGTGTTTGCGATGGAGACCGGGGTTTCCTCCTTTCTTCCCATGGTCTCTATAAACGAGACCATGCGCTCGCACTTCGAGTCCTCGGTCTTTGCGAAGGAGACCCCGGTCGCGTAAACGCCGACCATAGTCTTTCGTTTGCTGACCATAGTCACGGAGGTCGCTACAGGTGCAAGCCCTCCTGGACCTGACTTGGCCGCGACAGGCGTGATTCTGACCTCTATGCGCCCCGCCTCGCAACTCGTTCTGAAGGACGTCGCTCTAACCCGGCCATCAAGTCTTTCCGAGTTTCTTGGAGAG
>Ga0137427_10000401_pt1 | contig 22734 bp, 22 predicted proteins | sample EasRivERMZT700_2_FD_102309 | JGI IMG/M metagenome (GOLD analysis project Ga0137427, IMG submission 102309) | Soil microbial communities from meander-bound floodplain in the East River, Colorado, USA - East River MetaG ERMZT700_2 | ecosystem: Environmental > Terrestrial > Soil > Floodplain ...
CCGTTCGTGTGGGCCTTGTGGGCCGGGCGGCCGGACGCCGCCAGCGCTGAGGTCGTCCGGGTGCTCGGACGCGCGGCCGAGGAAGGCATGCGGCAATCCGATGCCGTCGCAGAGACCTATTGCGCGGGCAGTCCGGCCAGGCAGGAAATCGCCCGGCGGTACTTGCGCGACAATCTGCGTTTCGAGCTCGACGACCGCGCGATCGAGGGCTTGCGGCTGTTCTATCGTGAAGCCGCCTCCGTCGGCGCCGCACCCGCCGCCGGGGCGTTGGAGTTTTTTGCACGAGGTGGCCAATGAATCTCGGCGACGTCGTCCTGCTCGTCGACTACAACTATTGGGGCCGCGATCGCATCCTCGACGCGGTCTCGCCCCTCAGCGCCGACCAGTACACGCGCGATCTCGGGAACAGCTTCAAATCGATCCGAGACACCCTGACGCACATGTACTCGGCCGAGTGGGTCTGGTACACGCGCTGGAACGGCGAGTCGCCGACCACGCCGATGCCGATGGATCGGTTTTCGGATCTCCCGGCGCTGACTGCGGCGTGGCGCGACCTCGAAGGCAAGATGCGCAGCTTCATCGGTGCGCAGGACGACCAGGGCCTGGCGCAGACGATGTCGTATCGGCTGATGAACGGCCAGCCCGGCGCGTCGCCGCTCTGGCAAATGATTCAGCACGTCGTCAACCACGGCAGCTACCACCGCGGGCAGGTCACGACGATGCTTCGTCAGATCGGCGCCGCGCCGCCGAAGAGCACGGACCTCATCACGTTTTATCGGGAGCGCTCATGACTTCGAATCGTTCCGACGATCTCCGCCGCGACGTCGAGGCGCACGACGGCATCGCCGTGCTGCGCGGCGGCGGCGCCTCGCGCGGCTGGAACGGCATCCGCTACAAGACGGGCCTCTCGGCCGGCAATGTGGGCGCGAAGCAGCTCTCGATGAACGTGGCGACGATTCCGCCGGGCGGCGTCGCCGCGGCGCACATCCACGTCGGCTTCGAGGTGATGCTCTACATCCTGCAGGGGCGCGTGCGACACGAGTTCGGACCGCGCCTCGAGCACGTCGTCCTGAACGAAGCCGGCGATTTCATCTTCATCGAGCCCGGCGTGCCGCACGAAGTCTTCAACGTGAGCGAGACGGAGCCGGTCGTGGCCGTCGTGGCGCGGTCGGATGCGAGCGAGTGGGAACACATTGTGCCGTTTCAAAGACCGTGAGCGTCTGAGCTCAGAAGTACGGGATCGAAAGGCACACAAGTACGGGGGGACAAGAACTGAGAAGTACGGGCGGCTTCGCAGAAGTGCCGGCCCCGAACCCGGAACGCAAACCAGCAACCCGGAACCCGGGACGCAAACCAGGAACCCGGAACCTGGAACCAGGAACGGTTCTATACTTTCCCAGCCCGTCCTTCAGTAAGCGAGGTTCCCATGCGCGTTCTGCGTCCCGTCCTCATCCTGCTCGCCGTTTCGGCTGTCCTGCTGACTCCGGATCTGTCGGCCCAGGGATTCATCCCCGGGTTCGCGCGGCATGAGCCGAACATTGCGCGGTTCCTGAAACCGGGTCTGCCGCTCGAGCTCGTGTCGGCGCGCAAGGCCGATCGGGTCGCGTGGGTCGCGTACGAGGAAGGGAAGCGCAACGTCTTTACCGCGGCCGCGCCGGTGTTCCGGCCCGTTCGCGCGACGTCGTTCCTGAAGGACGACGGCATCGACCTCACCGGCGTGAAAATTTCGGACGACGGCAGCACGGTCGTGTTCGTGCGCGGCCATGCGGCGAACAATCGTGGATGGGTCGCGAATCCCGGCGGATATCCGGCCGGCGTCGAGCGCGCGATCTGGGCGGCGAAAGTGGCAACACCGGGCGTCGCGTGGCGGCTCGCCGAGGGCAGCAACCCGGAAGTTGCGCCCGACGGCTCGTCCGTCCTCTACATGAAGGCGGGCACGATCTTCCGCGCCCGCATCGGCGTCCCGCCCGTGACGGCGGTGGACAGGGGCGAGAAGCCGTTCATCAGCGCGTGGGGCACGAACAGCGGTCCGCGATGGTCGCCGGACGGACGGCACATTCTGTTCTCGAGCAATCGTGTGACGCACAGCTTCATCGGGCTGTACAGCACGCGGACGAAGATGATTTCGTACGTCACGCCGAGCGTCGATCGCGACACGAGCCCGACGTGGTCGCCCGACGGAAAGAAAATCGCGTTTCTGCGCCGGCCTGGTTTGCCGTTCGGCCTGCAGCCGTCGCCGGGATCGGGCAGTGGCGTCCCTGACCCGGACGCCGCGGGCACCGGCGCAGGAGCAGGAGGAAGAGGCGGCGGCGGACGCGCCGGAGCGCCTCCGCCTGTGGCGACGGCGGCGCAAGCGGGACGACAGGGTGGCCCGCCTTCGCCTGCGGCTACGGCGGCTCAAGGGCGACAGGGCGGCGGCCGTGGCGGACGCGGTGGCAATGCCGATCCGGCACCGCCGGCGGATGCGCCACTTCGCGATTCCCCGGGCCTCTATCGTGGGCTGCTGCCCGGCGGTAACACGCTGGCCATCATGATTGCCGACCTCGCCACGGGCGAGGCGACGCAAGTGTGGCAGCCGGCGGCCGGCGACAACACGTTTGCCAACATCAACGCGATCCAGTGGATCGGCGATCACTTCGTCTTCACGCGGCCAGCCGAAGGCAACGAAGAAGGCAATCGCTACTACGCGATGAGCGTGACGGGCGCGACGGCGCCGGTTCGCCTGAACACGACGGAAGGCATTGTCGAGGACGCGACCGCCGCGAGCTTCTCGAAGGACGGCAAGACGTTCTACTACTGCACCAACGCTAGCGACATCGATCGCCGGCACATCTGGTCGGTGCCGACGGCAGGCGGCACGCCGAAACAGATCACGACCGGTGACGGCATCGAGAACGTGCCGGTCGCGCTCGCGACGGGCAAGCAGATCGCCGTGCTCAGCGCCGATGCCAAGCGGCCGCTCAGCGTCGCGCTGTGGCCGGCAACCACGTCGACGCCTTCATCGCAAAAGGTGATCTATCCGAGGCTCACGGCGGACTTCCCAATGTCGTCGATGGTCGTGCCGACGAACGTGACGATCAAGTCACCGGACGGGTTGTTCGACGTCCACAATCAGCTGTTCATGCCGAAGGACATCAAACCGGGTGAGAAGCGGCCCGCGCTGATCTTCGTCCACGGCGGACCGGCGCGCCAGATGCTGGTCGGCTGGCACTACCTGAGCTTCTACCACGTGTTCTACGGCGTGAATCAGTGGCTCACGTCGCAGGGCTACATCGTGCTCTCCGTGAACTATCGGAGCGGCATCGGCTACGGCCGCTCGTTCCGGCAGGCCGCGAACACCGGCAGCAACGGCAATTCGGAATATCAGGACGTGCTCGTGGCGGGGAAGTGGCTGGCCGCGCACGAGAACGTCGATCCGAACCGCGTCGGCATCTGGGGGTTGTCGTACGGAGGGCTGCTCACGGCGCAGGCACTCGCGCGAAACTCCGACATCTTCAAGGCCGGCGTCGATCTCGCCGGCGTGCACGTGCGCGGGTCACTCGATCCCGAGTCGGTCTCGTACCGCTCGGCTGCGATCTCCGAGATTGATAAGTGGAAGTCGCCCGTCCTGCTCGTCCATGGCGACGACGACCGGAACGTGAACTTCGCCCAGACGGTCGGCCTCGTGCAGCTGCTGCGTACGCGCAACATCTACCACGAGACCATCGTGTTCCCGGACGACATTCACGAGACGCTGTTGGAACACCGGTGGCAGTACACCTACGACCGGATGGAGATGTTCCTGAACAAGTTCCTGCTCGGGGAAAGCGCCAGCAGCACGAAGACCAGCAAGCGCTGAGTTAACACTCCCCGCCCGTTTTACGTCCCACCTTCAGGACCCATGGGACGTCCGGTGTGGCCATAAGAGCGTTCGCCCGCGCGGGCGTTGCGCGCGCGGTGTCCGTGCCTGAAGACCTCGTCCGGCTCGTGACCGCCGCGCAGCGTCAGGACCGTGCGGCGTTTGCCGAGCTCTACGCCCTGTACGCCCGGACGGTCCACGGCATCCTCCTCTCCCGCGTGCCGCGGGCAGACGTGGATGACCTCCTGCAGGATGTCTTCCTGCGGGCGATGCAGCGGCTCCCCGAGCTGCGCGACCCGGCCGCCTTCAGCGGGTGGCTCGCGACGATTGCCAGGAACTGCGCGACCGACTACTTCCGGCACGCCGCGCCGACGGCAGAGCTGCCCGACGACGTGCCGGCGCACGATTCCGATCGGGTCGAGGCCCTCGCGGTGATGGGGATCATCCGCACGTTGCCGGTGGCCTATTGCGAGACGCTGACGCTCCGGCTGGTCGAAGGGCTGACCGGACCGGAGATTTCCGCGCGCACCGGTCTGACCGAGGGTTCGGTGCGCGTGAATCTGCACCGGGGCATGAAGCAGCTTCGGGAGCGGCTTGAAAGGAGACCTGTGTGACTGGCGACTATCTCTGGGATCGCACCGGGTGGCCGGACCCTGAGCTGGTGCGGCTCGAGCGCGTGATGAGCACGCTGCAGTACCAGCCCGCGGCGGGAACACGCTCCGACGTCGGCCACGCGCGTCCCGAGCAAACTCGGGCGTCGATACTCATGCTGGCGGGAACCGCCGCGGCCGTTCTGGCACTTGTCCTCGTCTCCTGGCAACAAGCCCGCGTGCCACGGCCGGCGCTGGGCGTCACGCGTCTCGCCGGCACACCCACCATCGCCTCGCGGCCGATGGGCGATCAGGCGCAACTCGGCGTTGGGCGCTATCTCGAGACCGATGCCGCGGCACGCGCCAGCGTGGACGTCGCGAGTGTCGGCCGCGTCGAGGTGTCTCCCGAGACGCGTCTCGGGCTGCTGAGCACGCGACCCGGCAACTACCGGCTGGACCTCGCGCGCGGAACGGTCGAGGCGTTCATCTGGGCCCCGCCGGGCCAGTTCTCGATGAAGACGCCGTCGTCCACCGCGGTCGATCTCGGGTGTCTCTACACGATGACGGTCGATGACGATGGCGTCTGCCTGGTGCGCGTGAAGATGGGCTGGGTCGGCTTCGAGTGGCGCGGGCGGGAGTCGTTCATTCCCGAAGGCGCCGCGTGCGTCACACGGCCGCGGCTCGGACCCGGGACGCCGCACTACGAGGACACATCGGCCGCCTTTCGGACCGCGCTCGAGACGATCGACTTGCGACGAGGCTCCACCTTGGAGCGCCAGGCCGCGGTCACTCTCGTGCTGGCCGAGGCCCGGCCGCGCGATGTCCTGACGCTGTGGCACCTGCTGACGCGTGTCGATCCGGACCAGCGGGATCGGGTGTTCGATCGGCTGGCCGGCCTCGTCCCGCCGCCGTCGAACGTGACACGCGATGGCGTGAAGTCGGGGGACCGCGAGATGCTCGACGCGTGGTGGGACAAGCTCGACTTGAGGACGGCGTCGTGGTGGCGGATCTGGAAGCAGCAGTGGCGTGATAATGCGGGCGGACGTTGAGGAGGCACGCATGAGCTACTGGAAACGCACACTCGTAACCGTAACGGCGGCGCTCATCCTGATCGGAATCTGGCCGGGCCAGCGGACGGACGCGATGCCGGCATCGTTGCTCATGTTCTACGGCGATCCCTTGAAGAAGCCCGTGCTCGTGAGCGGCGACGATGCACGGGCGTTTGGTGACCTGCAGTTGAACGGGTCCGCACCGCCGCCGACGACCGGTCGCACCTTCATCAAGGTGGCGATCTTCTACGGGCCGGCCGACGACCCGGCCGTCAATCGAGTGCCCGTGGACCGCCTGACGCCACAGATGGCGTGGCAGCACGGCAGGTTCTACCCGGCGACCGCCGGTCAACCGGCGTTGCTGGTAGTCGCGCGGATGCAAGTGAAAGCGACTCAAACCCTGCCTGACGACAGGACCATGCTGGCCACGATGGGTCCGGTCTCGCCGAGTGCGGTCGCGGTGCTGAAGCGCCTGGGAATCCCCACCGGTCCGGATCGGTAGTCGCTAACACTCGGCCGCCTGGCGGCGTCTTGGCTCTCCGAGAAGGCCAAATGGAGGCCGGGTCTGGAGACCCGGCGCCTGGCTGGAAAGGTGGATCCCATGCGCGCCCGGTTCCTCAATGTCGTCGTCGCCATCCTCCTGGCCATTTCGGCGAGCGCCGGGGCGATGGTCGCCGCTCAGTCAACCAAGACCGACACTGGCAACGGGCTCGTCGTCCACGAGTGGGGCACGTTCACGTCGATCGCCGGCCCGAACGGATCGGCGATCAACTGGCGTCCGCTCAGCGGGCCGTCGGACTTGCCGTGCTTCGTCCACGGGATGCCGGGCAACATCAAAATCAATGATCTTTCCCAGTTCGCGGCGGCGAGTGCGGCGTCACTGGCTGGCCTGAGCGCGCCGGTTCGCATGGAGACGCCGGTGCTGTACTTCTATTCCCCACGCGACACGCAGGTCGACATCACCGTGCGGTTCCCAGCTGGCCTGGTCACAGAGTGGTATCCGAATGCGGCCGTTTTTCCGCGGTTCAATCCCGGCGTGGTGGGTACGCAAACGGGCGAGATTTTCTGGGGCGGCGTCCGCGTCAAGCCCGGCCACACGACGAACGTCCCCACTGAGCCCGGTCAGAGCCATTACTACGCCGCACGCGCGACCGACGCGGCGCCGGTCGAGGTCAACGGTCAGTCCGAGAAGTTTCTGTTCTACCGAGGCCTCGGAGGGTTCCAGGTTCCGGTCTCTGCGATCGTTGACGGCAGCAAGGTGGTCGTCGAGAGTCCGAGCGCCCGGCTGAGTCAGGTCGTGCTCTTTGAGAATCGCGCCGGACGAGTCGGCTACCGCGTGGTGAACGGCGTGCAGGGGCGAACGACCATCGACATGCCCGAGCTCACCGCGAACGTCCAGGTCCTGCACTGGGACCTCGAACGGATGCTCGTCGCTCAGGGACTCTATCCGCGCGAGGCGAAGGCGATGGTCGAGACGTGGAAGGACTCGTGGTTCGAGGAGGGCACGCGCGTCTTCTATCTGCTCTCGCAATCGACCGTCGACGCAATCCTGCCGCTCACGATCAATCCGGCGCCGTCGCAGGTCGCACGGGCCTTCGTCGGCCGTCTCGAGGTGTTGACGCCCGCCGTGCTCGCGGACGCTCAGCAAGCCTTCGAGAAGGGCGACCTGGCGACGCTGCACAAGTACGGCCGGTTCCTCGAGCCGATCGCGTGGCGGCTCCTCGGGACGCCGGGCTCGACGCTCAATGCGGAACGCGTCATGGCGCAGCTCAGACGGATCGCCGCGTCGAACGTGCCTGAAGTCGGGTGCAGGTAGCGACGTGCGAAGTGCGAAGTGCGGGAGCTGACATGAAAAAATCGATCCTCATTGTCCTTGTCCTGTTCCTTGCCACGCTTGGACGCGCGAGCGCCAGCGGACCGCTCGGGGTCTACGGGGTCATCGAGCGTGTCGTGTTCGAGCCCAGTGAGAGCGCGCCCGAACGCGTGCAGGTGTGGGGCGCGTTCGCGTACGTCGATGGCGCGACCAACGCCGGGGCTGTCTCCAAAGCGTCGCGTGGCTATCTGTACTTCCGGCTCCCCGATCTCGTTGGCGCCAAGGACGCGACCTACATCGCGAACGTGAAACGCGAGTGGGCTGACTTGAAGTCCGTTGCTGGCACGGGGCAGGCGGTTGGATTCGGAAGATGGGGGTACATCGCGGGATTCGGGTCGTTGCAACCTGACCAGCGGCCGAATCCGCCGTCGGTGATCCTGCACGACGTGCCGCGCGGCGGCGCGACGTCGGACCTGCGCGTGCGCCCGGCATCGGAGGCGCCCGCAGCGCCGGCGGTCTACCAAACCAACATCGGCGTCGTGAAGTTGTCGGAGCGGGGGAGTCACGCGGCCGTCGTCAAGCAACTGAAGGACGCGCTCGGCCAGCGATAGACGGCGAACGACATCGCCGCCGGTCGACTAATGATTAGAATAGAAGCCCGTGAGACGGGCAGCGAGCGGCGAAGCGACTAGACGACTCGATCGGGCCGAAGCGCTCGATCTCTATCTGCGCGCCCCGACCGCCACCCTCGGCCGGATGGCCGACGACGTCCGGCGGCGCAAGCACCCCGCAGGCGTCGTCACCTACATCATCGACCGCAACGTCAACTACACGAACGTCTGCGTCGCGCGTTGCAAGTTCTGCGCGTTCTACCGGCCCGTCGGATCGAGCGAGGGCTACACGCTCGGGTTCGAGGAGATTGCGAAGAAGATCGAGGAGACGATCGCGCTCGGCGGCGGGCAACTGCTGCTCCAAGGCGGCCACAACCCGGACATTCCGATCGAGTGGTACGAGGATCTGTTCCGCAAGATCAAGCAGCGCTTTCCCGATTTCCGGCTCCATGCGCTCTCGCCGCCGGAAGTGATTCACATCTCGCGGCTCTCGCAGTTGCCGATTCCGGCGGTCATCGCGCGGCTGATGGCCGCGGGTCTCGACAGTATTCCGGGCGGCGGCGCGGAGATTCTCGTCGATCGCGTGCGGAAGATTCTCAACTGCTACAACAAGGCGACCGCCGACGAGTGGCTCGGCGTCATGCGCGAGGCCCACCGCGCCGGGCTCCGCACGACCGCCACGATGATGTACGGCACGGTCGAGACGCCGGAGGAGCGTGTGGAGCACCTGTTCCGGCTCAGAGAAGTCCAGGACGAGACCGGCGGCTTCACGGCCTTCATCACGTGGAGCTACCAGCCCGAGCACACGGAGCTGGGCGGTACGGAGGCCACCGGCGTCGACTACCTGCGCACGTTGGCGATTGCGCGGCTCGTCCTCGACAACTTCGACAACCTGCAGGCGTCGTGGGTGACGCAGGGCGGCAAGGTCGGTCAGCTCAGTCTGGGGTATGGCGCCAACGACATGGGCAGCGTGATGATTGAAGAGAACGTCGTCCGCGCGGCCGGGGCCGAGTACTGCATGGACGAGTTCGAGGTCGTGCGCAACATCGAGCGCGCGGGTTTCCTTCCGAAGCGCCGGAACATGCACTATGAGATTCTCGGCGACCCGATCATCCTCGAGCGCAGCGTGCCACGCATGCTGGAGCTGGCGGTGGCGCGCGCTGACGGCCGCTCCGGGGAAGCCGAGGACCTGCGGGACTACGAGGCCCGCAGCGCGGCAGGGCGCAAGGCGCGGGGCGGCTGAGCCCTGAACCATTCGGAACCATTCGGAACCGTTCGGAACCCAGCGGAACCACGAAACCCATTAACCTGAAAAGTCCCGTGCCTGCCAAGATCCTTCGCGCCCGCTGGGTTCTCCCGATTGATGCGCCACCCATCAAAGACGCCTGGGTCGAGTACGAGCATGGCCGCGTCGTGCGCTTCGGCAGCGGGCCGCCTCCGGGACCGGCCGTGGATCTTGGCGAGAGCGGCGGCGACACCGCGTTGATGCCCGGATTGGTCAATGCGCACACGCACCTCGAACTGAGCTGGCTCGCCGGCCGCGTGCCCCCGGCCACGTCGATGATCGAGTGGATTCAGAAGTTGTTGATGGAACGCGGGTCGGGCCCGCCCGGCGGCGCCGCAGGCGTGAAGGCCAAGCAGGCGGTCGCGGACGCGGTCACGGCCGTGCGGGCGTCGGGGACCGCACTCGTCGGCGAAGTCACGAACACGCTTGGCACCGCGGCGCTCCTCGAGAGCGCACACATCGGCGGCATGCTGTTCCATGAGTTGATCGGATTCATGGTCGCCGATCCGGGCGCGTTCGTGCGCGGCGCGTGGTCTCGCATTTCGGAGGTGGAGCAGCGTGAGCAGCGCCGCCAGTGGCTGCAGAACGCCGGCACCGGCCGATTGCAGGTCGCGCCGCCCGAGACGCAGCTCTCGCGGCGGGGCTCGGTGGTGGCGCATGCGCCGTACTCGGTTTCGCCGGCGCTCTTCGGCGAGATCGCGCGGCGGCGCGGCGACGCGCCGCTCTCGGTGCACCTCGGCGAGTCGCCCGAAGAGATTGAATTCCTGCACACGGGCCACGGCCCGTTTCGAGTTTTCCTGGAGGAGCTCGGCGTGTGGGATCCCGCCTGGCGGCCGCCGGCGTGCGATCCGGTCGAGTATCTGCAGCGGCTTGGCTATCTGCACGAGGGTTGCCTGGTCGTGCATGGCGTCCACCTCACTCAACGGGACCTGGCCCTCCTGCGCGAGAAGAACTCGGTCGTGGTGACGTGCCCTCGCAGCAACGTGTGGGTGGGCGTCGGACTTCCGCCGGTGACGCGCTTCTATGACGAGGGGCTGCGCGTGGCGATTGGTACCGACAGCCTGGCCTCGGCGAGCTCACTCTCGATGTTCGACGAGCTCGCGGAGTTGCGTCGCATCGCGCCCGAAGTCGAAGCCGCGCGCCTGCTCGAGAGCGCGACGAAGATTGGCGCCGAGGCGCTCGGGTTCCCCGACTTCGGATCGATCCGCCCGGGCCAGCGCGCCGTGTTTGCCGCCGTCCGGATCCCGCCCGGGACGAAGGACGTGGAGGAGCATCTCGTCAGCGGCGTCAAGGCCGGCGACATCTCGCTGATGACGTAACATGTCTGGGCGAATGCTCCAGCGCGCCCGTACCTACGCGTCCTTCGTTCGCATCAGTCACTCGGTGTTCGCGCTGCCGTTTGCGCTCGTGGGCGCCTTGCTCGCCTCTCGCGTCGCGACGCTCACGTGGTCGCGCGCCGGTTGGATTGCCGCCTGCATGGTGGCCGCGCGCAGCGCCGCGATGGGGTTCAACCGCCTCGTGGACGCGTCGATCGATGCCCGCAATCCTCGCACCGCCATGCGCGAGCTGCCGCAAGGCCGGATGTCGCAGTTCGAGGCGATCCTGTTCGTCGTCGTCTCCTCCGGCTTGTTCGTCTTCGCGGCGTCGCGGTTGAGCACGTTGTGTCTGGTGCTCTCGCCGGTCGCGCTGGCGATCGTTTTCTGGTATTCGCTGGCCAAGCGATTCACCTCCTACACCCAGCTGTTTCTCGGCCTCGCCATGGCCGTCGCGCCCGTGGGTGGCTGGCTCGCTGTCGGTGGGCGAGGCGGCTGGGAGCCCTGGCTGCTGGGCCTGGCCATCGGCACGTGGGTCGGCGGGTTCGACGTGCTGTATGCGTGTCAGGACCTGGACGTGGACCGCCGTGAGGGCCTGCGATCCATTCCCGTGCGGTTCGGCATCGCGCGGTCGCTCGCGATCTCGCGCGCCATGCACGTCGTGACGATCGCGTGTCTCGCCGCGCTCGGCGTGGTCGTGCCGCTCGGCGCCGTTTACTTTGCGGGCGTCATCGGTGTGGCCGTCCTGCTGGCCTGGGAGCAGTCGATGGTTCGTGCCGACGACCTCTCGCAGGTCAAGCGCGCCTTCGACCTCAACGGCTGGGTGGGGATTCTGTACCTGTGCACGACGGCTGCGGCGATTTACTGGAAGTAGGGAAGTACGGGTGGACTGGGAAGTACTGATGGACGAGAGCTCTGAAGTACTGGTGGATAAGAACTCAGAAGTACGGGCGAGGAAGAGCGCTGAAGTACTGAGCCCGCGTGCCACAGTACTTCAGGGGTTTTCTGCTCCAGTACTTCTTGGTTCTTGTCCACCAGTACTTCAGAGTCCTTCCCACCCGTACTTCAGCGTTCTTCCTGACCCGTACTTCGTCCTCTGACCCATGTCTTCCCCCCGCACCATTGCCGTCGCGGTGACGGGCGCCAGCGGCGCCATCTACGCGGTGCGCACCATTGCCGCGCTTCTCGAGGCCGGGTGTCAGCTCGAGATCGTCTTCAGCGACTACGGCCGGCGCCTGTTGATGGAGGAGCTGGGGCGCGACGCGAAGGTCGACCGGTTGGCCGACCTGCTCGTCGCGCGGTACGGCGAGGGCGTGCGGCGCGGCGCGTTCGTCCAGCACAACAACAACGACCACGGCGCGCCGCTTGCGAGCGGCAGCCACCACTGCGACGCGATGGTCATCGTGCCCTGCTCCATGAAGACGCTGGCCGGCGTCGCGCACGGACTGTCGCGGAGCCTGATCGAGCGCGCGGCCGACGTGATGCTGAAGGAGCGCCGGCGGCTCGTGCTCGTGCCGCGCGAGACGCCGATGAGTCTGCCCGAGCTGCGCAACATGGTCGCCGCCGCCGAGGCGGGCGCGATGATCCTGCCCGCCATGCCGGCCTTCTACCAGCAGCCGAAGACGATCGACGACCTCGCCGACTTCATCGCCGGCAAGATCCTCAACGCCCTCGGCTTCGATCAGCAGTTGTTTCCCCCGTGGAAGGGATGAGCACGAGCCCGCCAGGCGGGGTGCAGGGGGCCCCGCCGATCAAAATTGACAAGCAGCCGGCGCGGATCGCCGGCATGTTCGACGCGATTGCCCCCAGTTACGATCGGCTGAACCACGTGCTCAGCGGCGGCATCGACTGGTGGTGGCGTCGCCGCGCCGTACGGTCGCTGGCGCTCACTGGACAAGAACGCGTCCTCGATCTGTGCACGGGCACCGCCGACCTCGCGATTGCGACCGCCTCGCCGCGCGGTGGCGCGCGCGAGGTGATCGGCGTCGATTTCGCCGGCGCGATGCTCGCCATTGGCGCGGCCAAGGTTCGACGCGCCGCGCTCGCCGATCGGGTACGGTTCGCGCGCGGCGATGCCGAGCGGGTGCCACTGGCCGACGCCTCGGTCGACGCCGTGACGATGGCCTTCGGGATTCGCAACGTGCGCGATCCCGAACGCGGGTGTCGCGAGTGTCTCCGTGTGCTGCGGCCTGGCGGCCGGCTGGCCATTCTCGAGTTTGGCGCGATGACGGTGCCGGGCCTCCGACACGCGTACGGCTGGTATCTGACGCACGTGCTGCCGCGCATTGGCAGGGTGCTGTCACGTCACCATGAGGCGTACGACTATCTGCCGGCCTCCATGGCGGAGTTTCCGTCGGGTGACGATTTTGTGAAACTTCTCCAACGCGCGGGTTTTCGCGACGCGCGCGCCGTCCCGCTGACCCTCGGCGCCGTCTATCTGTACGTGGCGCGGAAGCCCTGATCGAGCCTGAGACGCGTCCGGTATACTGCAAGCAGTCCCGATGTACTTCGAATTAGAGGACTTTCGGCCGGATACGCCGCGCTCGCCCTCGGTCATTTCCGTGCGCGAGGGCGTGCTGCTGTCGGTCATCGCACACCTCGTGGCGGTGGTTGTGTACCTCGTGCTCCCGAAGGGGTTCTTCGACCCCGTCCTCCGTCCGTTCGTCCCGCAGCCTCAAGACCAGATTCGCTACGTGCACATGGCGCCCGCCGTGGATCGATCCGCCACGCCGAAGCTCGAGGCGGAGCACTCGGACATGGATCGTCGGAGCACGACGCGCGAAGTGGCGCCGAAGCCGGAGAACCCGGTGCCGTACTCGCGCGGTGATACGCCCGACAAGGTGGAAGGTGCGCGTCCGGAGCGGGCCGCGGGTCCCGAGTCGAAGCAGCCCGCGTCGCCCACGGCGTCAGCGCCGGTCATCCAGGATCTTGCCGCCAAGGCGCTGCCGGACATTCAGACGCCGAAGGCCGCGGCGAACGGCGGGCTGGGCGATCGGCTGCGGAATCTGCACAGCTTCCTCGAGCGGCAGAATCTCGACAACGACAAGGGCGGGCAGACCGCGCAGGCGCCTGACATTCAGTTCGACTCGAAGGGCGTCGAGTTCGGCCCGTGGCTGCGCCGGTTCCGCGCGCAGGTGATGAGCAATTGGCTCGTGCCCGAAACCGCCATGTTTCTGCACGGCCACGTCGTGCTGCAGTTCTACGTCCACAAGGACGGTTCCATCACCGAGCTCAAGGTCGTCAAGCCGTCGACGGTCGACTCCTTCACCACGGCGGCCTTCAACGCGATGAAGACGACACAGCAGTACCGCACGCTGCCGCTGCCGCCCGAGTACCCCACCGACAAGATCCTGTTCACGGTCACGTTCTTCTACAACGAACGCTAACGGGGTCAGGTCTTGCTTTTTAGCGTCGTGACAACTGGAGTTGACGACGTTCCAGGTTCGCCGACGGCCGTGGTCGAGATGTGACGCCGCTGCTCGCCATCGTGGGGCCGACGGCTACGGGAAAGACCGCGCTCGCCCTAGGTCTGGCCGAGCGCTTCGGCGGCGAGATCGTCTCCTGCGACTCAACCGCCGTGTATCGCGGCGTCGACATCGGCACGGACAAGCCGTCCGTCGATGAGCGGCGCGGCATCCCGCATCACTTAATCGACGTCGCTGATCCCACCGAGGTGTATTCGGCGGCGCGCTACGCGCGTGAGGCGGCTGCGGCGATCGAAGGCATCGGACAGCGCGGCCGGGTTCCGATCCTCGTCGGCGGCACGGGCTTCTACTTTCGCGCGCTCGTGCGCGGGCTGTTTCCGGGCCCGGCGCGCGACGAGGTGCTGCGCGCGCGGCTCGATCGCGTCTCGGATCGTCGCGGGGTCGAGTGCCTGCATCGATGGCTCGTGCGGGTGGACGCGGCCTCGGCGGCGCGGATCCAGCCGCGCGATCGAAAGCGGCTGGTGCGCGCGCTCGAGGTCTATCTGCTCACGGGCCGCCCGTTGACGGACCACTTTGCCGAGACGACCTCACCGGTCGCCGGCAGGCACGTACTGACGCTGGGCCTCACGATGCCACGGCCCGCCTTGCGCGCGCGGGTCGCGGCGCGCGTCGACGCGCAGTTCGCGCGCGGCGTCGTCGCCGAAGTCGAGCAGTTGGTGGCGGCGGGCGTGCCGGCGACGGCGCATGTGTTCAGCGGCCTCGTCTACCGGCAGGTCATCGAGATGCGGCAGGGCACGCGCGACCTCGCGGCGACACGCGATCTCATCGTCCGTGAGAACATGCGCTACGCGCGGCGCCAGTTGACGTGGTTCCGCAAAGAGGCAGGCGTGTATTGGCTCGAGGGCGCCGGTGAATCGCCCGCAACCCAGGAGCAGGCGACAACTGCGGTTGTCGCGATGCTAAAAAACAAGACCTGACCCCATGATCGCGCGCGTCATCCTGATCGTGATGGACTCGGTCGGCGCGGGCGCGCTGCCCGATGCGGCCGCCTACGGCGACGAAGGCAGCGACACGCTCGGCAACATCGCACGCGCGGTGCCGTTGCGCATCCCGACGCTCCGCGCGCTGGGGCTCGGCTCGATCGCCGCGATTGGCGGTGACACGCCGGCTCCCCTCGGCGCCGTCGGAAAGATGGCGGAGGCGTCGGCCGGCAAGGACTCGGTCACCGGACACTGGGAAATGGCCGGCGTGGTGCTCGACCGCGCGTTCCCGACGTTTCCGAACGGCTTTCCCGCGAATCTGATGGCCGACTTCGAGCGCCGGATTGAAAGAAAGACGATCGGCAACGTCGCCGCCTCGGGCACAGAGATCATCGCGAGCCGCGGGGCGGAGCACGTGCGCACGGGCGCGCCGATCGTCTACACCTCGGCGGACAGCGTCTTTCAAATCGCCGCGCACGAAGCCGTCGTGCCGGTCGACGAGCTGTACCGGATGTGCGGCATCGCCTTCGAGCTGGCCGCCCGTGGCCTCGGCGTCGCGCGCGTGATTGCTCGACCATTCGTCGGCGAGCCCGGCCACTTCACGCGGACGGCGAACCGGCGCGATTTCGCACTCGACCCGATCGGGCCGACGCTGCTCGATCGTCTCAAAGCGGCCGGCCAGGCCGTCGTCGGCATCGGCAAGATCGACGATCTGTTCGCCGGGCGCGGGCTCACCAAGGCCACGCACACGACGTCCGACGCGCACGGCATGGACGTGCTCGAGGAGGAGCTCGCCACCACGCCCCGTGGTCTCATCTTCATCAACCTGGTGGAGTGCGACACCGAGTACGGGCACCGCAACGATGTCGCCGGCTATGCCGCGAACCTCGAGCGGTTCGATGCCCGCCTGGCGCGACTGCTGCCGCGGCTGACCGAGTCCGATCTACTGGTCGTGACCGCGGACCACGGCAACGATCCGACGACGCCGTCCACGGACCATTCGCGCGAGTACGTACCACTCTTGGTGCACGGCCGTGATGTGGTCGCGGGGCATCACCTCGGCACGCGGCCGACGTTCGCGGACCTGGGCCAGACACTGGCGGACATCTTCGCCGTTCCGGCGCTCGAGCACGGCACGAGTTTTCGAGCAGAAGTACTGCGATAGACTTTGGCGGGTACGACAGGTACGTCGGGTACGACAGGTACGACAGGTACCCCGAAGACGCTCCCGAGCACGGATGGTGACAGGACGCCTCGTTCGCTGTACCCGTCGTACCTCTCGTACCTAGCCCCAATGCCCACGATTCGTGAACAACTTGAAGCGCGCGAGCGGGAGTTTCTGGCGCCGACGGCGGCCAAGAGCGCCGACAGCCGCGGCCGTCTCCGTGACGAACCGGCCGATCCCATCCGGCCCGTCTTCCAGCGCGACCGCGATCGCATCATCCACTCGAAGGCGTTCCGGCGGCTGAAGCACAAGACGCAGGTGTTCCTGGCGCCGACCGGCGACCACTACCGCACGAGGCTGACGCACACGCTGGAGGTGTCGCAGATCGCGCGCAGCATCGCCAAGGTGTTGCGGCTGCACGAGGAGCTCACCGAGGCGATCGCGCTCGGGCATGACCTGGGCCATCCGCCGTTCGGGCACGCTGGTGAGCGCGTCATCAACGATCTGGTGCCCGGCGGGTTCAGCCACTACGAGCAGAGTTTGCGGATCGTGGACGTGCTCGAGAACGGCCGGCAGGGGCTCAACCTCAGTTGGGAAGTGCGCGACGGCATCGCGCGCCATTCGAAGGGCAAGCACGGGATGCCCGTGGGCGCGCCACCCGAGCATCGCGCGAGCACGATTGAAGGACAGATCGCGCGCGTCGCCGACATCATCGCCTACGTGAATCACGACATCGACGACGCCGTCCGCGCGGGCATCCTGAAGGAACAGGCGCTGCCCGCCGAACATGTCGCCGTGCTGGGCAGGTCGGCGTCGCAGCGCATCAACACCATGGTCAGTGACGTCATGGTGCGCACGCTCGAAGGCGGCCTCACCGAGATCCGGATGAGCGACGCCGTGCTCAACGCGACGGTCGGATTGCGCAGCTTTCTCTTCGAAGCGGTCTACGAGAACCCGCGCGCGACCGCCGAGTTCGAAAAGGCCGCCGGGATTCTCGGCGGCATCTGGGAAAAGATTCGTCGCCGCCCGGACCCATATCTCGACGTCACTACCATCGACGCCGAAGGTCTGGACGCCGCCACCCGAGACTTCATCGCCGGGATGACCGATCGCTACGCCGTTTCGCTCTTCGAGGACCTCTTCGTCCCGAAGTCCTGGAGTGTCTGATAGGATTGTCGTTTCTGGTCGGCCCGTTTGGCCGGTTAGTTTGGCCATGCTGCTGGATATCAGCCATATTCGGGGGGGCGTCGAGCACATCGAGCGCCGATTTGAGCCCTCGACCTTTACGGCGGGCGACGACGCGGTTCGTGTCGCCGAGCCCATCAACCTGGTGGTCGACGCGCGCAAGGACGGCACCAAGGTACGGCTCACGGGCAAGGTCGAGACGTCGCTCGAGTGCGAGTGCAGCCGGTGCCTCGAGACGTTCCGCGTCCCGGTGGATGTGACCCTCGACCTGCTGTTCCTGCCGGCGACCGAGACCGCGGCCGAGGGCGAGCGCGGCATCGAGGAAGACGATCTCGGCGTGTCGTACTACAGGGACGACGCGATCGATCTCGGCGACGTGGTGCGCGAGCAGTTCTATCTGGCGCTGCCGATGAAGCCGTTGTGCCGCGAGGCGTGCAAGGGCCTGTGTCCGACGTGCGGCATCAACCGCAACCGCGAGACCTGCACGTGCGAATCCGTGTGGGTCGATCCGAGACTCGAGGCGCTCAAGGCGCTGAAGACACGGAAATGAACGCCAACGAACGAGCGTAAGCGAGTGAGTCGCGCGAACGGCGCGGGGCCATAGGGGCCCCCGCAAGTGAGCGCGCACGGGGGTCCGGCGGGGCGAAGCCCCCCGGAAAAATAATGCCGAATCCGAAACGACGACATTCGAAGACGCGGACCGCAAAGCGCCGGACGCACGACACCCTGAAGCCGATCGCGACGGGTGAGTGCCCCCAGTGCCATGAGCTCAAGGAGCCGCATCGCGTTTGCCTCAATTGCGGGTACTATCGCGGCCGGCAGGTTCGAGCCGTCGCCGAGGATTAGTCCCTGTGCCCAGTCCCCAGAAGCCACCACCGGATCCCGGGCCGCCGCGCATCACCATCGCCGTCGACGCCATGGGAGGTGACCTCGCCCCGGGCGTGGTCATCGGTGGCGCCCTCCAGGCGGTCCAGCGGCTCGCCGTGGAAGTGCTGCTGGTTGGCCCCGAGGCCGTGATTCGCGCCGAGCTCTCGAATCACGGGCCGCTGGCGCCCCTGCGGCTCCAGGTCGTCGACGCTCCCGAGTTCGTGACCATGGACGAGGCGCCCCTGGCGGCGCTGCGACGAAAGCCGCGCGCGTCCGTGAAAGTCGCCGCCGAGCTGGTCAAGTCCGGCGATGCGCAGGCGATGTTCTCCGCGGGCCACACCGGCGCCGCGTTTCTCGCGGCGCACCAGACGTTCGGCGTCCTGCCGGGCGTCGATCGGCCCGCGCTGGCCGTCACGGTGCCCACGCGCAAGGGCGCGTCCGTGCTGCTCGATGTCGGCGCCAACGTCGAATGCCGGCCTCAGCATCTGCTGCAGTTCGGCGTGATGGGCGCGGCGTACGCGAGCCTGGCGCTGCAGATCGAGAACGCCACCGTCGGCTTGCTCTCGACGGGCGAGGAAGCGGGCAAAGGCACGGACCTCATTCGAGAAGCCCATGGGCTGCTCGCGGGCTCAGGTGTGAACTTCATCGGCAACATCGAAGCCGGGGACCTCTTCACGGGCAAGGCCGACGTCATTGTCTGCGACGGCTTCACCGGCAACATCGTGTTGAAGGTCGGCGAAGGCCTCGTCGAGTTCGTCGAGCACATGCTGCGCGAAGAGCTCGGTCCGACATTCCCCGACGACCCGCGGCGCCGCGATGCATTCAAGCGGTTCCGGCAACGCGTCGACTACGCCGAGCGTGGCGGCGCGCCGCTCCTCGGTCTGGGATCGCTCGCGATTATCGGACACGGGCGCTCGTCCGCGTATGCGATCCAGAGCGGCATCGGCATGGCCGCGAAGCTGGTCGAACAGCGAATGGTCGAGCAGTTGGCCGCCTCGCTCGCACCCAGCGAGCCTGGCGCGGCGTAGGCGGACTCGCTATCGAGTTGACAACGCGCGCGCGAGGCGGCGGCCGATGGCGCGGCTGGTCGAAATCGCGCCCGCTTCGGGCGTTTCATCCGGTGGGCTGACGAGGATGAGGGCGCAGTTGTCGTAGGCGTTCGTCGCAAGCGGAATCGCAAGCGTGCGTGCCGCCGCCGACCAGAGCATGTCCCCCTCGGTCACGGCCCGCCGCCCCATGGCTTCAATCGACGCATCGTCGGACGGCATCACGCCGTGCCGTGCGGCCAGCACGCAGACGCCGGCCGGCCCCTGTCGCCAGAGCATCGCAGACTGCCAGTGGAGCTGCTTACAGAGCACTTCGAGCAGGCGTGGGATTGCCGCCTCCGGCCTGGCATGTTCCAGCAGCGCATCCGCGGCCGCAAGCTCGGCGGTGAGATGGCGCGACGTGCGCTTGGATGCCGAGACGTCGACCACGAAGGCCACGCCCTCGCGGCGCCGCGCGGAGAGGCGCGCACCGCCCACGATCACCTGCACGCGGCGGCCGTCGCGCCGGATCAGCTCCATCTCGATCGGGCCGCACCGGCCTGATTGCTTCATCTCGTCGATCGCATCGAGCTGACGCTGATGCAGTTCCACGGGGACGAGTGCCGGCCACGAGATGCCGTCGGCGGTCAGGTCCTCGCGCGAGTAGCCGGTCAATTCGAGGAAGGCTTCGTTCGCATCGGTGATCTGGCCGTCTTCGTTGCCGAAGGCGATGCCGGCAATGTTCGCGTCGATCGCGCGCCGCATGCGCACGTCGGCTTCGCGCAGCGTGCCTTCCTCATCGGGCAGCCAGCCGATCTGCTGGTAGATCCCAACCACGCCGGTAATCGTTCCCGCCGCGTCGCGCAGCGGCGCCAGTCGCGCGCTGTAGACGTCACCGCCCCATTCGATTCTTACCGTGTTTTCGTGGCCCGCGAGCGCGGTGAGGTGGCCCTGCACCAGCGGATGATCTTCGCGCCCGTCGAGCAGGAGATCCTGGAGGGTGCGGCCGACCAGCCGAGCCGGCGTGATCTTCAGGTTTCGCAGCAGCTGGCCCTCGACGAACGTCAGCGACAGGCGCGTGTCGGTCGTCCAGATCGTCGCCGGCACGCAGTCAAAGAACACGCGCAGGTCGTTCGTGGCCGCGGCGGTCTTCTCCTCCTCCTCAATGATGCGCTTGGTGGAGCGAGTGGAGTCGTCGATCGGGTCAGGATCGGACGGACGTCGCGGGTCGTGGTCGGCCATCTGTGTCTGAGGTGCGCCATCCTACCTCTGTTCCGTCCAGGTTGCACGACTTGCGGAGCGTGTGCTGAAGTAGGCAGGTTGCCATGGGGACGTTGGAGGGCCGAGTGGCCCTGGTCACCGGGGCGTCGCGCGGGATTGGCCGGGCCATCGCGCGGGCGCTGGCCGGGCAGGGCGCGACGGTCGTGGCCGCCGCCCGAGGCGAGCACGCGGCGGAGACCGTGAGCGAGATCGCGGCGGCGGGCGGCCGAGCCGAAGCGGTGGCCATGGATGTGACCGATGGCGCGGCGGTCGAGGCCGCGGTGGCCGGCACGGTCGCCCGGTACGGGCGCCTCGACATCCTCGTGAACAACGCGGGCATCACGCGCGATCAACTGGTGCTGCGTATGAAGCGCGACGACTGGGACGCGGTGATCGCGACGAACCTCTCGGCGGCCTACACGTGCGTGCAGGCCGTGCTCAAACCGATGATCAAGCAGCGCGCGGGACGCATCATCAACATCACGTCGGTCGTCGGGCAGTCCGGAAACGCTGGCCAGGTCAACTACGCCGCGTCGAAGGCGGGGCTCATCGGCCTGACGAAGTCGCTGGCGCTCGAAGTCGCGTCGCGCAACATCACGGTGAACGCGGTCGCGCCGGGGCTCATCGACACGGAAATGACACGCGCGATTTCAGCCGGGGCCCACGAAGATTGGGCCGCGCGCATTCCGCTCAAGCGGTTGGGAACACCCGACGACGTTGCATCCGCGGTGGTGTTCCTTGCATCCGACGAAGCAGCGTATATTACGGGACACGTTCTGGCGGTCAACGGCGGGATGTACATGTGAATCGGGTAACCGGGTAATCGACAATGGCGAAATCGTTGATCGGACAATTTGGCAAGCGGGAATCTGTAATCGAATCGGGTCGTCGGGAATCTGACGCGCGCGAGCGAGCGCGAGTGAGCGAGTAGGGGATCCTGGGGCAAAGCCCCCGGATCAAATGGAGGAATGATGGCGGTCTCGGATCAGGTCAAGAAGATCATCGTCGAGCAATTAGGGGTGGACGAGGAAGAAGTGACGCCGGATGCGTCGTTCGTGGACGATCTGGGTGCCGACTCGCTCGACACCGTCGAGCTCGTCATGGCCTTCGAAGAGGAATTCGGCATCGAGATTCCCGACGAGGACGCCGAGAAGATCACCCGCGTGAAGGAAGCCATCGAGTACATCGAGGGCCACGCTAAAAAGAAGTAGAGGCGACTTGAATCGACGAGTGGTGGTGACCGGTGTCGGCCTCGTTTCATCGGTCGGCCTCGGGACTGAAGCGAGCTGGCAGGCGCTCTGCGCGGGGAAGAGCGGGATCGCGCCGATTACGCACTTTGACGCCGCGCAGTGGTCGGCGCGCATCGCGGGCGAGGTCAAGGGCTTCGACCCGCTCCAGTTCATCGAGAAGAAAGACGTCAAGAAGATGGACGTCTTCATTCAGTTCGCGATCGCCGCCAGCCAGTTCGCGGTCGACGACGCGAAGCTGACCGTGACGCCGGAGATAGCCGACCAGACCGGCGTGTTCATCGCGTCGGGCATCGGCGGGTTCCTGACGATCGAGAACGAGCACAAGGAGCTCCTGAAGGGCGGCCCGCGGCGGATCTCCCCGTTCTTCATTCCCGCGTCCATCATCAATCTGGCGTCCGGCCACGTGTCGATCCGGTTCGGCGCGCGCGGGCCGAACCTCGCGACGTGCACGGCGTGCACGGCCTCTGCGCACTCGATCGGCGAGTCGTTCGAGATCATCAAGCGCGGCGACGCGGACGTGATGATTGCCGGCGGATCCGAGGCGGCCATCACGCCGATGGGCGTCGGCGGCTTCGCTTCGATGCGCGCCCTGTCCACGCGGAACGACGAGCCCGAGCGGGCGAGCCGCCCGTTCGACAAGGACCGCGACGGCTTCGTCATCGGCGAGGGCGCCGGCATCCTCATTCTCGAGGAGCTGGAAATCGCGAAGCGGCGCGGCGCGAAGATCTACTGCGAGATCGTCGGCTACGGCCTCTCGAGCGATGCATATCACCTGACGGGCCAGCCCGAGGATGCCAACGGCGCGGTGCGCTCGATGCGCATGGCGCTCCGGAAGGCCGGCGTGCGGCCCGATCAAATCGACTACGTCAACGCGCACGGCACCTCGACGCCGATCAACGATCCCACCGAGACGCTCGCGGTGAAGACGACGTTCGGCGAGCACGCGAAGAAACTGGTGATGTCGTCGACGAAGTCGATGACGGGGCACCTGCTCGGCGCGGCCGGCGGCCTCGAGGCCGGCATCTGCGCGCTCGCGATCTGCGATCAGGTCGCGCCGCCGACGATCAACCTCGACAAC
>Ga0137427_10000402_pt1 | contig 22733 bp, 19 predicted proteins | sample EasRivERMZT700_2_FD_102309 | JGI IMG/M metagenome (GOLD analysis project Ga0137427, IMG submission 102309) | Soil microbial communities from meander-bound floodplain in the East River, Colorado, USA - East River MetaG ERMZT700_2 | ecosystem: Environmental > Terrestrial > Soil > Floodplain ...
CAATTCCACAAATAAAAAAGTACTTCGTAAACTCACGCGTTCCCCACAGGCGTTCCAGGTCGGTCCCAAACATCCAGAGCCCCAGCATGTTGAAAAGGATGTGCATGAACCCGCTGTGCAGGAACATGTAAGTGACCAGTTGCCAGACATAAAAGCTGTGGAGAACCTTGGCCGGCGATAAGCCAAACGTCGTAACAAATGGTGAGGCGCCATTTGCAATGTCGGCGAAGATTTGCAGCAGGAACGCTGTACTGCAGATGATAATCAGCGTCTTTACGGCAGGCGACCATCCGCCCGGACCGATTCCGGCAAACGAACTTCTATTGTATCGAGACACTTTGACTTCCTGCTTACTGTTTGCGCGGTTGGACCACCCAACCTATGTAAAAAATCCCAGCTCCGAGGGAAGCAAACTTCATTAAGCCACCCATATCGCCGAAGTAATTCAGCAAACCTTCACCGGTTAGAATTAATCCGAGCAATTGAAGACCCCTCGCAAGGTAGTGGCGTATCATTTCTAAGATTCTATCAGGAGTTCTTCCATGGAATTAAAAACTGTTCGGGTTCAATTACCTGAAGGCACGAACATTATTCTTGGCCAGACTCATTTTATTAAGACGGCTGAGGACCTTTATGAGATCCTGGCCGGCGCTTCGCCACATATCAAGTTCGGAGTGGCATTTACAGAGGCGTCCGGCCCATGTTTGATCCGCCACGAAGGAAACGATGGTTCACTCACCGAGTCTGCCGTTACCATCCTTCAGAACATCGGAGCGGGCCACGTTTTCGCCATTCTGCTCCGCGAGGCGTTTCCGATCAACGTTTTGAATTCCGTGAAGATGTGCCCGGAGGTGTGCCGGATCTATTGCGCGACGGCAAATCCACTGGAGGTGGTCATAGCTGAAACGGACCAGGGGCGTGGAATCATGGGCGTTATCGATGGCTCGTCGCCGAAGGGTGTTGAGACAGAGTCCGACAAGGCCGCAAGGAAGGCCCTGCTCCGCAACTTCGGATACAAAGTGAAGGTGTGATGGATGCGTTGATCGCTGTTGCGCGAATCTTTGCGAGTTTTCTGTTGGGGGCCGTTTCCTTCGCCAAGGTCGCCATGATTGGCACCGGCATCGATATTACCCAGGTCGGGTCGAAGAATCCCGGATTCAACAATGTTCGTCGAGTCGTCGGGTGGCCGCGGGCCGCGATCCCACTCGTCGGCGATGTCGCGAAGGGTTTCATCGCGCTTTTTCTCTTTTCACGAAGCAATGACTCGCCGACGGTATTGTGGCTCATGGGCCTCGCCGCCGTCGTTGGTCATTGCTGGAGCCCGCTGTTGGGATGGAACGGCGGAAAAGGCGTCGCTACCACTTTCGGCGTGCTGATGTATCTGGAATGGGCCATTACTCTTCCTTGTCTGTCGCTCTATCCGCTCCTCCGCTGGGTCGGTCGACGAATAGGTTGGGCACAGGAAGGCGCAATTTCTTCAATGACAACCACTCTTGTTATCGCAACTCTGATTTTCATCCTGCGCGGGTGGGAGACGGGCGTTTTCGCGTTCGCGATGTTTTTCATCGTGGTCATCCGCCACATTCCAAACCTGCGCGAAATCCTCGCATAGCGTGCTGGAGACCCGGTCGCTACCGCTTCCGGTTCAGTCACATGAGGACACGAATGGCCTTCGGCAATACTTCGATTTCGACCGGGAGTTTTCCGAGCGGTTCACCGTCGATCTCAATCAGTGTTGTTTCGACGGATTCACCGACGATGTGGCTGGCGCGATAGGACTGTACTTTCGGGTGCTCCAGAATCTTGCCGTTGCGCAGCATTGAAAGGTTGGCAGTAATCTCCAGCAAGCTAAGCTGGCCAATGACCGTCACATCAAGAAGGCCGTCATCGAGCTTTGCATTTGGACATACGCGCATTCCAGCCCCTTGATACTGGCCATTCCCGACGGCGACATTTGTTATACGCGCCTCGATTTTTCTCGCACGATCGAAGGTCAAAGTTACAGGTTTGCCGGTGTAGCCGAATGTCGCGAGCGCAATTGGACCTGGGATTCACAATCGCCACGACTCCACTCCCGTTCATGCCTCGTTTACCGTACCACGCTATAATGTCTGTCGCTTTATGAACAAGGCCGCATTCTATGATCTCGACGGCACACTGCTGTCGTGCAATCTCGTTACAATGCATGCGTACTACGCCCGCAACGACCGTTCGCCGCTAAAGAGCATCTATCAGTTTTCGAAGGTCTTAGTGAGCGTGCCTCTGCTTTTCGGGTTGGATCTTTATTCGCGGTCTCTTTTCAATGTCTTTTCGTTTCGAGCGTACCGCGGAATGCATCGGGATCGACTGATCGGCCTTGCCGACGATCTGTTCGAAGTCACACTGAAACCGTCGATCTTTCCGCAGGCCCAGGCGTTGATCGAGACGACAAAGGAACTCGGCTACCGCAACGTTTTAGTCACTGGAACGCTTGATTTCCACATCCGTCCGATCGCCTTGCATTTCGGCATCGACGAAGTCATCTGCAACCGGCTTGAGTTCAGGAAACACGTTGCAACCGGCCGGGTACTTCCTCCCTTGTTAGCTGAAAACGAAAAGGCAAGGAGCATACGAGAGTACGCAGTCCAGGAGAACATCGATCTCGCACAGTCTTGCGCGTTTTCTGACAGCACTTCGGATGTACCGATGCTCTCCGTCGTCGGCCAGCCCGTTGCGACGAATCCATCGAGAAGGCTGAGGCGAGTCGCCTTACAAAAAGGCTGGCCGATCCTTGAGCTTCGCGAGTCCGTGTCGAAATTCCCGCCTTTCCTGAGACCCGCGAAGGTACTTTGATGAAAGCCCGCTCATCGTGGCGCTGGAACGCCGTACGTGGAGATTATGAATCCGGAGACCCACCTCCGCTTCGCGGCACTGGTGAGATTGCGGCCATTGAGGCCTTCAGCAATCGAACGATTCTGCTGCTGGGTTGTTCGGGTTTCGTGGGCAAGGTTTTTCTCGCGATGGTTCTCGACCGCTTCCCGGAATTGAAGCACCTGGTCGTGCAAGTGCGCCGGAAGAAAACGCTTTCGGGCGAGCAGCGGTTCTATTCGGAAGTCTTGAAGGCTCCACCCCTGCGTCAGATTGTCGATCGAATCGGCGGCGAACAACTCGTCCGCGCGAAAGTTCAAGTCGTCGAAGGCGACCTGGACCAGCCGCTATGCGGCATTCCTGTCGATCAAATCGATCAACTCAAGGTGGACATCGTGGTGAACATTGCCGGAGTTGTGGATTTTGATCCTCCGGTAAATGAATCCGTTGAGCCGAACGTTTACGGCACCCAACATCTTATTGAGCTTGTGCAGTTGCTCAACGCCAGGCTGGTCCATGTTTCCACAGCTTATGTGGCTGGAAAGAAGAACGGCCACATATCTGAAGACACCGCGATCGAAGGGTATTTCCCTTTGCGTGGGGAACCTGGTGAGGTGCGTCGGTTTTCGGTGTCTGAAGAATTGAGCTGGTACACGCAGTTCGTCAAAGAAACGCGCGAAAGCCGGGACTCGAATCCGCGACCGGTGCGCGAGCGTTTACGCGAAGGAGGCATGAATCGCGCCGAGTCGTGGGGCTGGACGAATACCTACACGTATACGAAGAGCATGGGCGAACAGTTGATCGCCTCGACAGCCGGATTGACGTACGCCATCGTGCGCCCCGCCATTGTCGAGTCGTCCATGCGATTTCCATTTCCCGGCTGGAACGAAGGGTTTACCACTTCGGCGCCTCTGGTCCTCATGGGCGGCGAAGGAGTCAAGAACTGGCCAGTCAGAAAAGACGGTCCGCTCGAGATTATTCCCGTCGATCTTGTCGCCGAGGGCATCCTGATCGTCACGGCCGCTGTGCTCTGCGGAAAACACAAACGCGTCTACCATCTTGCGTCTGCCGATGAGAACCCGATCATGCTTCCTCGACTTGTTGCATTTCTGGGTATGAACTCGAGGTACAAGCACAAACACAAGAAGAGCGGCAGCAAGCTCGCGAACGTGTGGAAGGCGTACGTTGAAACGCAGGTGATCACGGTTGAGACATTACAGGCTCGTCGAACTCGACTGCGTCGCGGCCTCGACGTCATCCACGCGGCACTTACGCTTGGCAAAACGTTGCTTGGCGCGCAAAGAGTCAGTCCTTACCTCAAGAGCCTGCGCGACACGCGGCGTCAGATTCGCCAGCAGGAAATCACGCTCGACAAATTCCTTCCCTTCATGTTTCACAACAGCTTCATTTTCGAAACCCGCAATATCCGTGAAGCCGTTACCAAACTGGCCAACGACGATCTCACGCGCTTGAAATGGGATCCTGAAACCATCGACTGGGCTGATTACTGGGTGAACATCCACACTAAAGGCATTGAAAAGTGGATCCGGCCGGTCTTTGTTTCGCAGAGGAAGACGGGCAGCTAAACGTTTCAGGGTTCCTGTTTGTTGGTGTATCGTCCCCCTTGTACCCAAAGTTGTCGAACAATTCTTGAGGGGAGATATATGCGCTCAAAACTGCCTTTGATCGTTTCCATCTTGCTCCTGCCAGTGAGCTTGTCATCGCAGACGAATCCGGATTTTGCCAGGAACCGTGATGAGGCCCTTAGAAACCTTCAGGGTCTCGTTCGAATCGATACGAGCAATCCTCCAGGCAACGAATCTAAAGCGGTGGATTACCTGAAAGCGATCCTCGACAAGGAGGGTATTTCGAACGAGATTTTAGCCGGCAACAAGGAACGCGCTAATTTGGTGGCTCGCATCAAGGGCAATGGAAAGAAGAAGCCCATTCTGCTGATGGGTCATACGGATGTTGTGGGTGTCGAGCGTGATAAGTGGACGGTGGATCCCTTCGCCGCTGTCATCAAAGATGGATTCCTTTATGGGCGCGGGTCGATGGATGACAAAGACAATGCCGCTGTTTCATTGCAGGTGCTGCTGATGCTGCATCGCCAGAAGACGCCACTCGACCGCGATGTCATTGTTCTGTTCGAGTCGGCCGAAGAAGGTGGAGGCGGGAATATTGGAATCGGCTATGTCGTACAGCAGCACTGGGACAAGATCGAGTCTGAATTTGCGATCCTCGAGGGCGGCGGGATCACTACTCAAGACAACAAGGTACAGTTCGTCGGCGTAGCGACGACAGAAAAGGTTCCGAACGGTACCCGACTCGTCGCAAAGGGCGTATCGGGGCACGGTTCCATGCCGCGTCCCGACAATCCGATCGTTCATCTCGCTGCTGCCGTTGCCAAACTTGGCGCCTATCAGCCGCCCATGCGGCTTAATGAAACCACCCGTGCTTATTTCCAACGGCTGGCCAAGGTGAGTTCGCCTGAAGACGCATTTCTCTACACACATCTGGAGGATCCGATCATCGGGCCGATGGTGCAGGAAAAGATCCGTCTGACGAAGGTGATGCAGAACTCGATGCTGCGAACATCGATTTCGCCCAACATTATCAACGGCGGTTTCAGAAGCAACGTCATCCCCGGCGAAGCCGAGGCGACACTGGACATTCGGGCCTTGCCTGACGAAGACATGAATGAATTCATCGCGTCATTAAAACGCGTGATCAACGATCCCGCGGTTGAAGTCATCGCGAATGTCTCCAGTCGTCCGAAGACTCCGCCGTCGAGCCTGGACTCCGAAATGTTCAAGGCGCTGGAAAAAGCACAGACGAAGGTATTCCCCGGCGCCATCACGATTCCAGGCATGCTCACCGGAGCAACCGATGGCGCACAACTTCGCGCCAAGGGCGTTCAGGCTTATGGTGTCGGCGGCTACCTGATCAATGGTGAGAGCCTGGCACACAGCAACGATGAACGCGTCTCGGTTGAAGGAATCGGAAAGTTCCTCGAGTTCATGTACTGGGCGGTTCTTGACGTTGCCGGAGCAAAGTGAAGGCAAGGAGGTTAGTTAGCGTGACCAGACGTCTTCGTCGTCAAATTCGCCATCATGCTTGCCGATGCTCAGGGAAAGCCGAGACTCAACCTGAAGGTTCAGGCGGATGGCAGCGCAAGCATCGAATTTCTGGATGCTCAGGGGAAAGTCACGGACCGTTTACCAAAGTAGCGCTCGATACCCGGTCGCTACCGCTCCCGGTTCCGACCTGCCATCCCGTCAGAACCGGGAGCGGTAGCGACCGGGTTCTCAGCGCTTGGGATAATAGACGCTGTCTGGAGGTATTTTCTCTGTTCGGTAATCCTTATCTTTAAACGGATAAGTCGGTCTTGGTTTGGAATTGATGAATGCCGCCAACTGTTGTGCTTCCTCATCCGTCAGGCTGCCCGGATCCATATATGGCATCGCATATCGGATGATGCCGGCAAGCGTATAAATCCGCGCTGCGCCCGCGCCATCGTTCCATGAATCGGGGCCCCACAGCGGGCCGGGCTTCTTGTCGCCGACCGCCCTGCCTTGCCCATCTTCACCGTGGCAGTTCGAGCACCGTTCGATGAACAACGCTTCGCCTTTGCTGGGGTCCAGCTTGTCCACAGGAATCAGTTTGGCTGCCTCGATCGTATTCTGTCCCCGCCAGGCAGGACTCCTGCCAACGGGATGGCCATCCGCAAGCCAGGTGATATAAGCGGAAAGGGCCAGAACCTCCTTGGATGACGTCGTCGGTAATCCTTCCATGCCTTCGTCCAGGTCCGCGGCGCCGGTAGCGTTTTGACTCCGCAGGAAGCAGTCCACTACGCGATCGCCAAGACTGTAGAGACGTCCAGAGCGTCTGTTGTATTCCGGGAACGCGCCAGCGATGCCGACGATCGGGAGAGATCGTTCACGTTGGCCGGCGTTCAAATGACAATTGTTGCAGGAGATCTTTCCCGGGGCGAAGTGTGGGGCTTCCTGCGGCGTGTTGGTGAAGAGCTTAAAGCCCCAGCGAATTTCGTTCGACAGCTTCGAATCGTCAAGAGTGGGATCGGTCAACGGGTTCTTCGGAAAATCCCACGCCGTTGACATGGACGTCCGCGCCGAAATCAGTGGTCCGCTGTACTTACTTGGGGGAGCCGGAGCACACTCGACGATCCCCAGCGACAGGATCAATCCCAAAAACAGCGTGCGATAAAACCGTTTCATAAGAGATTCTCCAGTCCGACTGCAACGCCTATAGCCAACACAGTTGTGGCAAAGATTCGACGCAGCCGTGCCTCGGGAAGCCGATGGGAAAGTGTAATCCCAACCACCATGCCGATCAGCGCAAATGTCAGAAAGCCGTAAAGGAGAATCCAATCCACACGCACAAATCGAAGCTGGCCGAGCAAACCCGTACTGCTATTCATGGCAATGACGGCCAGCGAAGTTCCGGCCGCGAGCCGGGAATCGAGCCCGCCGAACCAGACAAGTGCCGGGACGATCAGGAATCCACCGCCAACTCCCAGAAATCCAGTCAACAATCCCACTCCAAAGCCCACCAGAAGGCACCGTGGGGTGCTGTAGGACGCCGGTTTCTGCAGGCCAGGTATTCCGCGCAACATGACCAGACCGACGACCAGCATCGTGCAGGAAAACAGCAACATCAGAGTTCTGGATGAGAGCAGATGGGTCCCGTGAGAACCAATAAACGAACCGACCATACCGGTTGCGGCAAACATTAAGGCCGCTTTTGGTGCCAGATTTCCGCGTCGAAGTTGCAGCAATGACCCGACCAGGCTGGTTGTTCCCACAATGACGAGCGACATCCCGACCGCCACCTCAGGCGGAATGCCGGCAACGTACACGAGCACCGGAGTTGTAATAATCGACCCGCCGCTGCCGAGGGCGCCGAGCGATAACCCTACGACTATCGCCAGGCCCAACGCCTCAATGTATCCAGCAGACATGCGAACCTTCCTTCGCGGTCATTTGCTGCAGCAAGAATACCCGGTCGCTACCGCTCCCGGATCTGACGCGCCGTCCCGTCAGAAACGGGAGCGGTAGCGACCGGGTGTTTCTGGCTTCAGCCCGCGTAAAGCCCATGGTTTTGGAAATTTACACTATGTCTCAGTGGGAAGTTGACTCAATTCCACGTTAACAATATCCTCAGCGAGTAGAAAGCGAGGTCCGCATGATCAAGAAGGGTTCCGTAGCGCGCCGGATGTTTCTGTCCCGGCTGGGTTCAGGACTTGGTTTGGTTGGAGCTACCGCCGCCGGGACACAGTCCGCAGCGGCGCAATCCGTGGGCGAAACTCGATGGCAGCCGACGCTTCACGAGCAGGACGACTGGATGAGTAAGGTTCCCGGCCAGCACCGGCTGGTCTTCGACACTGTCTCGACTGAGGGCTTCGCGAGTGCGCTACAGTTTGCCAACAACTTCTTCACAGCGAATGGAACCGGCTACGGTCTGAAAGACAGTGACATTGCCGTCATCATTATCGCGCGGCATAAATCCACCGCTTTCGCGTACAACGATGCGATCTGGGCAAAGTACAGCGCGACGCTCTCAACTCAAACCGGTTTCACCGATCCGAACACCAAGGAAGCGCCGGTCGTGAATGTTTACGGAACGGCGGGAGACGGTGCCGCTCAGCGTCCGGGACGCTTGCACTCGTTGATCACCAAGGGCGCCCATCTTGCCGTGTGCCAGATGGCAACGCGGGCCATCGCGGGCCAGATTTCCAGAGCTAACCCGGGCACCACGACCGAGGCGATCTTCGCCGAACTCGCTGCCAACCTGGTCAAGAACGCCCATCTCGCACCGGCAGGAATCGTCGCCGTAAGCCGCGCTCAAGAGCGTGGATACACGTTCGTCAACGGCGGCTGAGCACTCTGTAGCGGCGGTCTGTGACCGCCGCACGTCCGGCCCATGCAAGCCTCACCTAAACGTCAACTCGCTGAATTCATCGCCAAATACACACCTGAAATCGGACTCCTGGCGAACGCCTCATTAAAGAAGATGCGCGCTCTCTTTTTTCTGACGGGTGCAGGTTTGAAAGACCCGCAAAAACTGCTGAAGGGAAGTGGTTCGACTGTCCGGCGAATCCTGATCTCGAAACCTGAAGCCCTCGACGACCTTGCGGTTCGCGCTCTGATGCAGCTGGCCCTCCAGAAAAGCCCAAAGCCGATAGATGTCTCAAAGAGCGGCTACATCGTCATCAAGTCCATTTCGCCAAAACAGCGTCCCCGCCGCCCGGCAGTCGGTTAAGGCGGGAAATCGGATCTGACAAATCCCAAATCCACAAATCCCAAATCCCAATCCGAGGGAGGGCAAGCGATGAGGAGTCCGCTCGGATTGGGATTTGGGATTTGTGGATTTGGGATTTGTCAGATCCGATTTCCCGGCAGTCAAGAGTGCATCTGGCCGCGCTGACGGTTGATGAAGCGCACGATGCTGGGGACCGCTTCGCTCGGCAGGAGCCGGGCAATGATGACGTAGAGGCGGTTGATGAATCCCGGCACAACGATGTGCGTTCCCCTGAGAGTCTCAACGTATGCAATCCGCGCGGCGGCCTGCGCCGTCATTCCCGAGTCTTTGCGTTTTTCGCCGATTCCGGCACGCGCGCGGAACTCCGTTTGAGTGACGCCCGGGCAGAAAACCGTGATGCTGACGCCGGTCCCTTTCAATTCATTCTGCAACGATGTTGAAAATGAGAGCAGGAAAGCCTTGCATGCGCTGTACACAGATTGAAAGGGAACGGGAGAAAAGGAATAGACGGATGCGACGTTCAGAATTCGGCCGCTGCGTCTCCGGATCATCGACGGCAGGACCATGGAGGTGAGTTTGAGTGCCGCTGTCAGTTGGACGTGGAGCAACTGAATATTCTGCTCGATATCGGTCGAGGCAAAATCTCCATGAATGCCGAAGCCCGCATTGTTAGCCAGCACCTCATAATCCCGCGGCTTGGAGTTGAGCACTGCGATCAGATGGTCGATCGAGTTGATTCGCGCGAGGTCGGCGGAAACAATTTCAGTCTCCACTTTGTACTTACTCGAACATTCCGTGGCGACCTCGGCCAATGCGGTTTCGTTTCGTCCAGTCAGAAAGACGTTGTAGCCGCCGGCAGCGAACTCATAGGCCAAAGCCTTACCGATGCCGGAGGAGGCGCCGGTAACGATGGCCCATTTTCGGTCTGTCTTCATCTAGTATCCAGACCCTGATTGCCGGCCCCGAACACGTTCATGGGATCGAGGCTTTTCTTAAGATCGCGTTTCCACTGAAGATTGGTTTCGGACATGATTCGTGGCAGGAAAGCGGGCCGCAGTTTGCCGACGCCGTGGTGATGAGAGAGCGATCCGCCGGATTTGAGTATCTCGTCACGCGCGATGTTTTCCAGTTCCAGATAGACTTCCTGAGGATTTGGAATTCCCTTGTAGTAGAAGCCGAAGTAGAAATAAATACAAACACCGGTTCGATAGACCTGGGTCACCCGAGCGGTTACGAACGGGTTGCCCGGCAAGCCGCGCCGTTTGTACTCATCAAACAAGCGTTGTTTCACGTTGTCGCAGAGCGCCAGCGCGTTACTCCAGGAGACGGATGTTTCGAACGACTCCGCGATGATGTAGTAGTTCATCAGGAAGTCGCGGATATAAGCGATGCTGTACGTTAATTGATAACCGCGGCGTCCGTTCTCATCGCCGGCTTTCATGCCGCCGTGGCGTTCAGCGATGCGGTACAGATCTCGCTTTTGCTGCTCAACCTCGGTTCGCGTTCCTTCAAATACGAGTGTGCACGCCACCATCTTCTCAGGTTCGAATCCCTTGATCTTTGTGACGAAGAGTTTCTCCACCTTGCTCTTCAAGGTTGCCAGCGCATTCGAAGCCTTTGGCTTCAAAGCGAGACCAAATTGAAACTGAAGATTGTCGACGAGACGCACGCTGGCTGGCGGTGTGGCTTCCCGCGTGAGATCGTACATGAATTGGAAACCGTTCTGGAACGACGGGAACAACACGGATCCATACTGCTGAACTTCGGGCAGCGGAAAGATTTTGACGATAGCCGAAGTGATAATGCCAAGCGTTCCTTCCGAGCCGAACATCAGACGCCGTAGATCCAGGCCGACCGACTCGCGAGGAGAGGCGCTGGTCCGTTGCAGCGAACCCGCGGCAGTAGCGACGCTGACATCCAAAACCAGGTCCTCGATGTTGCCGTACCGGTTTTTCTTCATACCGCTGGCATTTGTGGCGATCCAGCCGCCGAGGGTCGAGAACTCGACGCTGTCCGGTTCGTGCCCCATCGTGACGCCGTACTTCTTCAACTCAGTAATGATGTGTCGGCCCACGGCTCCCGCCTGGATGCAGGCCATCATGTTTGCCCGGTCCACCCACAGAATGCGATTCATCCTGCGCATATCGACCGAAACAATCGTGCGTTGTTCCTGCGCTTGGCAGCGAAGAGCGTCCGTGACGTTGGTGCCGCCGCCGTATGGGATCAACGACCCATCGTGTCTCTTTCCGGTTTCAACCAGCCGTTCGACCTGAGCTTCACTCTCCGGATACACCACGATGTCCGGAACGCGACCGAGTTGTGTGTACTTGATCGAGTACATTTCCTCCTGCGTGTGGCCGTGACCGTGACGAAGCCTGGATTCCGCGTCCATATCGATCTGGTTCGCGCCCAGGAATTCCTGGATAGCAGACAGAAACTCGGCGTTGACGTTGGGATCGGGAATAGCGGTTGGGTAACTCGGTTGATTGATGTCTTTGGGATCGACGTTGCATTCGAGAACTTCGCGAACCCACGGCAGAAACCGCGGAAGTTCCTTGCCGCTGAGTTCGTAACGGGACCCCCGAATCATCACATGACCGTTCTCGCTGAAGTCGAAATGGGTGTCGCGAAAACCCCACACGTCGGGACTCTCTGCCTCGGAGGGACCGGATACCGGCGGAGCATCAGGAATAATGAAGGATCCGTCCGGTGCGGGCGCCCGCCGGGTAATTGTAGGGATTTCACCGGGATTCGGCTGATCCATTGATGTGTCTATGGAGCTCAAGTGACACTCACTTGCTGTCGATTATACCCCGAGAGTGCCGCAAAACTCAGAACCCCCGCCGCAGCGCTGCCTGGGCCGTCCGGGAAAATCGGATCTGACAAATCCACAAATCCCAAATCCCAAATCCCAATCCGAGGGAAGACGAGCGATGAGGAGTCCGCTCGGATTGGAATTTGGGATTTGTCAGATCCGATTTCCCCGAAAGGCGGAACGGCAAGGGGTTCCGCAGCTCACAGACTCGAACGCACTACCAAACGGTCCTGTCTAACCTATACCCGGTTCAATGTTCACGTTTGTGCGTTCAGATAACGTCCTACCGCTTTCAGAAATCGGTTTCCCATTTCAAAAATGAGTTTTACCCCTCCAGATAGCCGTTTGCGGCTCCAGAAATCGATCTGCCGATTTCAGAAACCGGTTTCTCATTTCAAATAGCGGTTTCCCGTTTCAGATATCAAATCAAGGCGAAAAGCTACCATAAGCCAACCCGGCCGGTGACGGACTCGATCAGTTTGGCTGGATCGAAGCCGATTCCTTGCTTGAACACAGTCTCGACGTTCCGCACGTCGGAGATCGTTGTCGATGGGTCTCCCCGAACGACGACAAGGTCCGCCTGCTTTCCGACTGCGACCGTTCCGATAGTCTGATCGCGTCCAAGATATTTCGCTCCATTCAACGTGCCAATCGAAATGGCTTCCAACGGAGTAAAGCCCGCTTCAACCAAAAGCTCGATCTGCCGTTGATTCGCGTAACCTGGGATGACTCCGCCGGAACCGGTTGGATCCGTTCCCGCCACAAGCAGTCCACCGGCCTTGGCAAAGGCGTATTCCAGCGCCATTCCTTTCGCGAGCATCACCTTGTAATTTTGAGATGCCGGCGTCGATCCGGTCGAAACGCGATTGAACGTCTGCTCGAACTGCTGCCTCAAGTCGGGAAGCAATACTTCCAGTCCGGGCGGCTTGGGGCGACCGGCTGTGAAGGTTTCGAATACAGTCAGAGTCGATGTGAGCGCAACGCGGTGATCGACAAGTGTCTTGACGAGTTTCTTGAACGGCTCGCCGTTTACATCCAGCGAACGAATCGTCTCCTGGCCGGCACCCTGACCCGGACAAACGTCGGGTTGCTTGTTGGCCACAAAGTCCGTCGATGCGAAAAAACTGTGTTCCAGATTGTCGATGCCCAGTTCGGCCGCTTCGGCGGACGTCACCGAACACAGATGTCCGGTAATCTTCAGGCCGCGTTTGTGAACTTCTTCGATTGCCGCGCGCAGTTGCGCCTTCGTGATGTTCATGTACGCCTTGAATGACGTCGCGCCCATGTCGGCCCAGTAAGCGACTTGTTTCCGGGCATCCTCGGCATCTTTGAGGGCGTGCATCTGCAAAAAGTTATTCGGGCCTTCGAGATAAGGGGCGGTGGCGTCGATCGCCGGTCCCGCAACCTCACCTCGATCGATCCGTTGCTTGAGAGTGATGTCCATTACTCCGTTCGTATTTCCGCCAGTACGCATGGTGGTAACGCCGCCGGCAAGATACAGTCGAACGAAGCTCGCGCCGAACTGCCCGTACACGCCGGACCCCGCCGGGTAGTACAGATGTTCATGCAGCATGACAAGTCCCGGCATGACGCTCTTGCCGGCAAGGTCAATGATCGTTGCTCCTTCGGGTACGGGCACGCTGGCCGCGGCTCCAAGCGCAGCAATCTTCCCATCGCGAATGACAATCGTCTGCTGTTGTCGAGCCGGAGCTCCCGTTCCGTCGATCACACGGGCATTCGTCAGAGCGATGACCGCCGCATCCACTTTTACGTAATTGCGTGCCTGATTCGAAAGTTGGGGCCGCTGCGCATCCGCAGCGATCACGAACGCAGCAATGAGAACTGCCGTCAGTAGGGTTTTCATTCGGGGATTCTAACCGCAAGAAAAAGGAAAGAACCACAAAAGTCGCAAGGGAGAACGCAAAAGGCACAAGAATGCTTTTGTGGTTATCCCCGGATCCGGCTCGCGTGCAGCGGTGGTATGCGGTGCGACCAGGGCATCGCTTCTTCAAGAGCGGTTGCAAGCTGGAGAAGGAGGTGCTCATTGGCCGGCCGCGCACCGAGTTGAATGCCGATCGGCAGGCCTTCGGAGTTCGACGCTAAAGGCAACGATATCGAGGGCGTACCCGTGATGTTATGAGGCAGTGTGAACTGACATACCGGTCCATACAGCTTTTCCGCGAGGTCTTCCATCGTTACGTTGGTTCTGCCGAGGTTGTAGTTGCCCCATGGCTCAGAGACTCTGGACGTCGTCGGAGATAGCCAGACATCGTACTGGGTGAAATAGCTCCCGAGCTTGCGGCGCGCCGCGTTCAAGGCCGCCATCGCATTGAGAAAATGCAAAGGCTTCATTCGCCGCGCATGCTCATAGATCATCAACGTGACGGGCTCCAGAGTATCCGTAGCGATCGAGCGGCCGGTGCGTTTCGAATAACCCTCCAGCCGCAGGTCGAAGCCGAAGAACCAGACGTCGGCCATTCGTCGCATCGATTCGAGACCGTCAAACTGCGGACTCTCCTCCGTGACGTGATGGCCCATCTCCGTGAGAACATTCGCGGTCTTTTCGACTGCCTGCGCAACTTCGCGATCGGTATTCGCGCCCATGAGTCCGCTCGTTGACCAGCCGATCCGCAACACGTCCTTCATCAGAAAAGGAACGCCGCGAAACGGACCTTTACCGAGTAATCCCTCATCCAGTGTTTCAATTCGGTCCGGATAAAGTTCGACAACTGCATTTATCACAGGATTGATGGACGCGATCGCTTCGGCGGCGGTTTCCGCCAGCTCTTTTGGAGAAATCTGTTTTCTGGCAATCAGTTCGGCCAGGCCGAGCGCGTCATACTTCGAGTATTCGGAGAGCGTCATCACGCGTTGCATGATGACATACTTAACACCAACTTGTAGCCCGCGGGTTTCAGCCTGCGGGTTCCTGCTGGAGGTTAGACATGTTGTCCTTCGCTTTGATGTTGTTCCTGCAAAACGGTGCGTGGGTTCCCACTGCCGCAATACCGGACGCTCGACAGGAAGTCGCGGTTGTGGCCCTCGAAGGGCGCGTATACGTGATCGGTGGATTAGCGACAGGCGGCGCCGCTTCAAGCCGTGTGGATGTTTTCGATACACGATCGAATCAATGGCAACGTGTCCCTTCTCTCCCGATTAATTCGCACCATCCGATGGCCGCGGTAATCGGCAATCGGATTTACATCGCGGGTGGTTATACGGATCCGGGATTCACCGCTCACGCTCGGACGTACGAATTCGATCCGGACACATCCGTTTGGACGCGCAAAGCGGATATGCCTTCCGCTCGAGGCGCTGGTGCGGCCGCGGCGTATGAAGGAAAGCTTTATGTGTTTGGCGGCGAACGTGACGGCATCACGGTGAACGATGCCGCGTCGTACGATCCGATCACCGATTCCTGGACAAGCCTCGCGCCCTTGCCGACGCCGCGCAATCACATCGGTGCGGCTTTGGTGCGCGGCGGGATCTTTGTGGTTGGCGGCAGGCCGTTCAATCTTTCCACCAACGAAATGTTCGACCCGACGACGGGAACCTGGACCACAAAGGCACCAATGCCGACCGGCCGCTCGGGCCACGCCGTAACTGCCGTCGGCCGCTATTTGTACGCTGTGGGAGGCGAGGGTAACAATGCGTCACCTGCAGGGACCTTCGTGGAAAACGAAGCATACGACGTGGATGCGGACGCGTGGATACCCGTCGAACCAATGGCGCTGGCCAGACACGGCATTGGAGCGGGCGTTATCGGTAACCGAATTTATGTACCGAGTGGCGGTTCGGTTGCAGGTTTCGGAACCACCGACCGAAGTGACTTCTTCGAGGTTGCGCAGGACATCGTGTTGCCGCAGTTTGTGGTCGGCGGCGGTTATCGAACCGAAATCGTGGTTTCGAATCCAGCCTCGCGTGGCGCTGACATCAATTTCTCCGTCACTGATATCAGCGGAAGTCCGTTGAGCACAGTTCTGGATGGCTCGGTTCGGTCCACCTTATCGTTCACGCTTCCGCCATTGGCGTCGCGGTCGATTGGGGCTCCAGACAACTCCGGCGCACTGCGAGCAGGAACTGTCCGCATTCGTTCGAATGCGCGGGTGAGTGCCTTTGCGATTATTCGACTATCGGGGCTCTCGGCGACGACGGTATATCCAGTATCGCCATCGCGAAGTGGGCTGTTCCAGGTTCGACTCGTCAGAAGCGAATCAACGAGCACGGGCGTCGCGCTTTGGAATTCGGGCACACAGGGAGCGTCGTTGACGCTAACCCTGATCAATGACGCCGGCGTGGAAGTTGCACGGGTTGATCGGACGCTGACTTCCGGCGCGCAACTATCGCGATTTGTCGATGAGCTGTTTGGAGGTTTTCAGTCGTCGGATTTTGTTGGAACGATGACGGTGAGATCCACGCAGCCCGTCTCAATTGTGGCTCTCGCCTTCAGCCGTGATGGAGTGATCACCATCCCGGTGGTACCTGTGGAGTGACGTGGTGCAAAGGGTCCCTCGCTACCGCTCGGGGCCCTTTGCGTTTCTTGCGCTTCTTGTGGTTACTTCGGTTCCCGTACCGTCGGGTATTTGATGCCGAGCTGCTCCAGATACGTTTTGTACTTAGTTGAATCGAAGTAGTACTTGCGCATCTCCGGCCGGTACTGAGCCAGTGTTCCCGCGTTCAGGTGCGTTGCGGGTTTATCGTTCGGTCCGATCAATGCGGTGTACTTCTGATCTTTCGTCTGGACGTTTCGGTAGTAATCCCACGCTTCTTTGATCTTCTCCGGTTTCATCAACAGATCGAGCACAGTCATCGCCTGGACTTTTGCTCCCGCGGTCACTCCTTTATGCGCGATGGGCGTGGCCATCGAAACGGCGTTCGCCCAATGGTGCCCGGGCAGCCCGGGAATATTGGACGGAAAACGTAAGGTGACGGTCGGTACGTTCCAGGAGATATCGCCGATGTCGTCAGATCCACCGCCCTGCGGCTCCCGCAATGGTTCCGGGAGCGCTTCCAAACGGGTGGCAAGGCCGTTGGGTGTCGCTTTCATTTCACGCTGAATGGCTTTGGCCAGAGTTTGATCATCTTCAGTCCAGACGGGTAACCCGACTCGCTTGATATTCTCGTAAGTCACTTCGGCGATGGTCTTGTTGAAGTGTCCGGGCCATGCCGAGCCGAGAATTCTGCTCGACATCGTAGTGCCGGACATCATGGCAGCTCCCTGTGCCATGGTATTGCCGATTTCAAACATTTCGGAGATGCGCGGGTAATCGACTTCGCGAAAGAAGTACCAGACCGAGGCTTCGGATGGAACCACATTCGGCTGATCACCGCCGTCGGGAATCACGTAATGCGAACGTTGCTGTGTTCGCAAGTGCTCGCGACGGTAGTTCCAACCGACATTCATCAACTCGACTGCGTCAAGCGCACTTCTCCCACGCCACGGGGCCGATGCTGCGTGCGCAGCTTCGCCACTGAACGTGTATTGGACGGACACCAGGCCGCTGCCGTTGGTCGGACCAAAAGTGACCTCGAAGTTGTTTCCCACGTGGGTGAAGAGACAGATATCGACGTCTTTGAAGTAACCGTCGCGGATGTAGTAGGCCTTGGTTGCCAGAAGTTCCTCCGCGACGCCAGGCCACAGCATCAACGTCCCGGGCAGCTTTTCACGTTCCATGATCTTCTTCACTGCAAGCGCTGCGGTGATATTGACGGGTACCCCCGAGTTGTGGCCTTCGCCATGACCGGGTGCGCCTTCGATGATCGGGGCGTGGTATGCGACTCCCGGCTTCTGCGAGGCTTTCGGGATACCGTCGATGTCGCTGCCGAGGGCGATCACCGGCTTGCCGGAACCCCAGGTTGCGATCCACGCTGTCGGGATTCCAGCGATACCATCCTTCACCTGAAAACCGTTTTTCTTGAGGATGTCCGTCAGATATCGTGACGTTTCGAATTCCTGAAAACCCAGTTCGCCATAACTGAATACCTGATCCACCATCTGGGCGGAAAAGTCCTTCATCCGATCGACGTCAGCTACGGCTTCTTTTTGGAGAGAGTCGAGTCTGCTGCTGGATTGCGTAAATACCGGCAGAGAGATCGCGGCCAAGAGCACAAGCACCCAAACAGCGCGCGTCAGCGTCTTCATCAAAAGCCTCCTGAGGTTGCGGTTTGGCTTATTTTATACGCGGTTGGTGTCCAGTACCTCGCGAACTTTGCGAAGCAACACGTCGACGGCAAACGGTTTCTCTATGTAGGTAGTGTTTGGTTCGAGGGCACCATGTTGCTTGACAGCGTCAGTAGCGTAGCCGGACATGAAAATCACCTTCATATCCGGACGAACTTGCGTCAGGCGCCGGGCGCATTCGCGACCGCCAAGCTTGGGCATGACAACGTCGGAAATCATGAGCTGAATGGCACCGATGTGACGGGCAGCGACCGCTAATGCGTCTTCGCCGTTGGCGGCTTCCAGAACGCGATAACCACTTCCCTTGAGAACATCTCGCGTCAGAACTCGTAATTCCGGTTCGTCTTCGACGACGAGGATCGTTTCGGAACCCTTCCTGGGCAGAGCTTCATCGATTGCTTTCGTGCGACTCTGCTCGGCGGCATCCACGGCCGGCAAATAAACTTTGAACGTAGCGCCGTGACCAGGTTCGCTATATACCGAGATATTCCCATCGCTTTGTTTGACGATTCCATAAACCGTGGCGAGTCCCAAACCCGTCCCTTCATCCCGTCTTTTGGTCGTAAAGAATGGTTCGAAGATGTGAGCTATCGTTTCCGAATCCATGCCGACGCCGGTATCGCTGACAGCGATCAGGACGTACGAGCAGGGCCCGGTGGAAAAGCCCGTTTGCCGGCTGTCGTTCATTACGACGTTGCGGGTCTCGATGACGATAGTGCCGCCTTTCGGCATCGCATCCCGTGCATTTATGGTCAGGTTGATCAGGATTTGTTCGATCTGACCGGGATCGGCCTTAACCTGTCGAAGCTCCGGCTCAAGCGAGGTTTGGAGCTGGACGTCTTCACCGATCAACCGGCAGAGCATGGTGGCAGTTTCGGTGACAATCTCGTTGAGGTCGAGAATCTTTGGCTGAAGGATCTGACGCCGGCTGAATGCCAGCATTTGACGGGTCAACCGAGCAGCGCGTTCCGCCGCTTTCCTTATTCCTTCGATGTTCGGACGGAGGGGATCCAACTGTTTCATTTGGTCCAAAGTCAGATTGCAATAGCCCAGAATAATCGTGAGGACGTTATTGAAGTCATGCGCGACGCCGCCGGACAGACGTCCGATCGCCTCCAGCCTGGTCGATTGCAGAAGGGCTTCTTCAAAAGTCTTCCGCTCCGTGATGTCATGAACGACGACGAGAAACGCGTCGGCCCCATGATGTTGAATCCGGTTGTGCGTGACTTCAACGATCATGATGGATCCGTTCTTTTTGCGATGTCTCCAGGTTCCGCCGAACCGCAATCCGGAGTTGGAGGGGATTCCGGACAGGTGTTCCCTGAATACCGGAACGTCTTCGGACGGCCGAACTTCCATCATCGTCATCGACAGAAACTCTTCACGCGAGTAGCCGTAGTGCCCGACCGCGGCGTCGTTAACGGCGAGGAACCTATAGGTAACGGCGTCCGCAATCCACATCGGCAGTGGATGGCGTTCGAACAAAACCCAATTGATATCTCTGTCGATCGGAGTTTCCACGTTTCCCAAGCCCAAGAGGGAAGATAGCATCTGTTCTTCAGTTTTCAGCCGCTCGTCTTAGTCAGGAAAGTTTTGACGACAGGGCGATCCTGCGGAAAGACTTCGTGAGTGAACGTGGATCGTGAATGAATGTCATGACTAAATGATCGGGTTTGATGTCGTAGTAGTACCCGGGATGCGTCAATATTCCATGATCGCGAAGGAGTTTCTGAGCGACTTGCTCCTCCTCGTCTTCTGTCGGTATCGTCACGTAAAAGCCGCCGCGAGGCCGTGTGAAATGCAAGTCCAGCATCCCGGCCATTGATTTTTCGAAGCATTGCTGAATCCAGCCGCGATAATTCGCCAAAAACGGTTGGCCCCTTCGAAAGATCTCGGGTACCGCAAACTGGGCCAGTTCGTTTACCGGCAGGAATGTATCGGAGATCATTTCAAGAGACGACAGCGATTTTCTAACCATTGAATTATCGCCCGTGACAACCGTCCAACCGATCTTCATCCCCGGCATCGCAAACATTTTGGAAAAGCCGTTGAGTGTAAAAACCAGGGGTGCATGGGTGGAGGAAGCACGAGGCAGTTCATCCAGGCCGAACAGGAATTCGCTGAACACCTCGTCAGAGATGAGCGGCAAGCCGTGTCGCGTGGCGATGTCGGCAATTCCCGAGAGTTGGTCGCGTCCGATCACCATGCCTGTCGGGTTGTGCGGGGAGATCAGAACCACGCCGCGGGTCCTGGTGCTGATTTGATGTTCGAGGTGTTCGAGATCGATTTCCCACTCCCTGGACTCAACCAATCGATAGTGAGTCAGGTGCACACCGCACATCTTCGCGATGTAATCGAAAAGCGGATACGACGGCTGCGGACAAAGTATCTCGTCACCTTCTTCCGCCAGCAGTTTGAAGCAGTACCAGTACGAAATGCTCGTTCCCGGCGTCATGAGCACGTTATCCGGAGTTATGAAAGGACTGCGGTAATACTCGGCGACGGCTTGCCGCGCGACCGGCTGGCCAAAAGAATCCGGTCGATACACCGCAGCTGCTGCGGCGGCCTGTCGAAGGATGTCGACAAGCAGGTCTTGAGGGTACTGGATCCCGTGCTCGTTGACATTGCCTCGGACTAAATCAGTTAGCGGCTTACCCGCGGTGCGCAACTCGTCGTGCAGAACATAGAGCGGATTCTTTCCTCCGGCAAGGCGGTCGGCTAGCGAGGAGAAGCGAACGTCCATCGGCTCAGTCTAACCCGTGGCTTTGAAGATGGTCTGCTAGAATTGCAACCCCATGCACGAAATCAGGTTACAGACGTATTGGACAGACGCCGATCCGGCCGGCATCGTCTATTTTTCGCACTTCTTCAAGTTCGTGGAGCAGGCCGAAGAGGAGGTATACCTGCGAAGCGGCACTCCACGCCAGAAACTTCTGGATGACCATGGTGTGTGGATGCCTCGTGTTGAGGCTCACGTGAATTTTGTCAGCCCGATTCGAAATGGTCACGCCATTCGAGTACGTCTCGATCCCCAGTTCAAAGGACAGAAAATAGTCCGATTCGAATTTGAGATTGCCGACGATGCAACGGCAAACCTTCTGGCCACCGGTTACATGACCGTTGTTTGCGTCGATCGAGCGCATTTCAAAGCAACACCAATACCGGGAGCAATCCGGGAGATCCTTTCAGGGGCGTAACAAATCCTTGTGCCTTTTGTGCCTCTTGTGGTTACTCTTCCCAGAACATGTGGTTCCTGGCCGCGATTCTGATGCAGATGTATTTCGATCGAGCCATCCTCGAGGCTGAAGATGCGCGTCTGGATGAACCTGCCGCAATCCTGGAAGCGCTGAAAAGCGCTGACGTCCGCATTCAACGACTCGCGGTCCGTGCAGCCGGCCGGCTTGAAAGGCCCGCGCTGGCGGAGCAAGTCCGTCCTTTAATTAGTAGCTCCGATCCCGATGTCCGGATGGAATCGATCAACGCCCTGGGTCAATTGAACGTAACCTTCGACGTTCAAGCAACTCTCGCAAACGAAAAGGACGCAGCCGTGCGATCGGTCATCTATGAAACGGCAGGACGTTTGCGCGAAACGCCTGAAGGGACCGAAGCGATATTGGTAACCGGTTTGAAGGACCCGCTTGTGCCCGCACGATTCGGTGCAGCCAAAGGGCTTGAAGCCCTGTATCGCACCCATCGAAATCTGAAACCCGCCGAAATCACCGTCGCCGCATTGCGGGCGGCGTTTCGAGAAAACACGGATTCGGGTCTGCGCGAACTGGTCCTGCTGACATTGAATGCGGCAGGCGATGCCGATCCGGAAGTATTGAAACTGGCATTCGAGGATGCCGAACCGCAGGTGCGGCGCCTTGGCGTGATCGGCTCGAAACAGTGGAAGGACGATCCGTCGTACATTGTGCGATATGAAACGCTGAAAGTTGCTCCCAACTGCGATCGGGCAGCCGTCTTCGTCCGCGATGCCAGCGACCACGTTGCCCTGCTGGCGATCGACCAACTGGGCAACGGCTGCAACGCGCGAATCATCGAACGAATCGTCGATACGGAAAAAGACTGGAGAAAACAGGCACACGCCATCGTTGCTCTGGCCAAGGTTGACGCGGAGTCCGCGAAACGGCGTATTCCGAGGATCGCCGATCACGAGGTATGGCAGGCGCGAACTTACGCTGCGGAAGCTGCAAAGATCGCCAAAGATGATCGGACGCTGGCTCGTCTCAGCCGGGACAATCACCCGAACGTGATGGCCGCCGCCATCATGACGCCACGAGATGCCGTTCGGGCTCTCGACAGCAGCCACTACGGTCTCGTTCTTGAGGCCGCGCGGAAACTGAAAGGATGGGAAGACGGCCGGCTGGCTCTTCGAGGATTGGCCGACACTCTCGATCGGATCACACGAGAGCGAAAGGCGACGTCTCGCGATTCCCGGCGTGAGATTCTTCTGCGTCTCCAGGAGTTCGGCGATTTTCGCCTGGCCGGTGACCTTCGTCCCTACCTTTCCGATTTCGATCCGGGAATCGCGCGAGTTGCCGCGCAGATCATTAGTGAGAGAGTCGGCGCGAACGTCGAACCGGTGAACACGCGTTATGCTACCAA
>Ga0137427_10000403_pt1 | contig 22659 bp, 21 predicted proteins | sample EasRivERMZT700_2_FD_102309 | JGI IMG/M metagenome (GOLD analysis project Ga0137427, IMG submission 102309) | Soil microbial communities from meander-bound floodplain in the East River, Colorado, USA - East River MetaG ERMZT700_2 | ecosystem: Environmental > Terrestrial > Soil > Floodplain ...
GGCGGTTCCGGGGCCCGACGGAGCGATCGCGGCCGCGCTGATCACAGGAACGCGCGCCTCCATATCCGAGGACGACACCGAAGCCTATCGCGATTCCGGGCTTGCCCATGTGCTGTCGATCTCAGGCCTGCATCTCGGTCTTGCGGGCCTCGGAATCTTCTTCGTCGTGCGCGCGCTGCTCGCGCTTTCGCCGACGCTTGCTTTGACCCAGCCGATCAAGAAATGGGCTGCGGTCGCGGCGTTCCTGAGCGCGAGCTTCTACCTCTTGATCAGCGGCGGCGGGTCGCCCGCGGTGCGCTCGCACCTGATGCTGTCGGCGATGCTTCTCGGCGTGATTGCTGATCGCCCCGCGCTCTCGATGCGTGCGGTCGCGATCGCGGCCCTTCTCATACTTGCGTTTCTGCCGGACGAGATCGCCAACCCGGGATTCCAGATGTCGTTCGCGGCCGTGATCGGACTGATCGCACTCGCCGAATGGGCCGCCTCGCGCCCGCGCCGCGACGAGTCCCCGGGCCGCATGCTCGCCGTCTTGAGAAAGACCCGCCGCTATGTCCTCGGCATGCTGGCCACAAGCCTCGTGGCGACTCTCGCGACCACGCCGTTCGCCATCTACCACTTCGACCGCGCCGCGTCGTACTCGCTGCTCGCCAATCTGCTCGCCGAGCCGATCGTTGCGTTCGTCATCATGCCCTCCGCAGCGGCGGCGGTCCTGATGATGCCGTTCGGCCTCGAAGCCGGGCCGCTGCAATCGATGGGCTGGGGCGTGCACCAGATCACTGCAATTGCCCACTGGGTGGCGGCCATGCCCGGCGCCTCGACGCTCGTTCGCGCGTGGCCGTTCGGTGCTCTTCTCGGCATCGTCTTCGGCGGGTTGTGGATTGCGCTGTGGCGGAGGTCCTGGCGCTGGCTCGGTTTCGTGCCGATTGCGGCGTCCTTCCTCGTCATCCAGTTCAGCACGCGGCCCGACGTGTTCATCGCGCGCGACGCGCAATCGGCCGCGGTGCGCGCGGACGACGGCAGGCTGGTGATCCTGGGCGCGCGTCCCGACGAATACACGACCGAGCAGTGGCTGTTGCGCGATGGCGACAAGCGGGAGATCGCCGCGGCGACCATGGGCGCGAGCTGCGACGAGCTCGGCTGCGTCGCGCAAGCAATCGGCGGACGCACGGTCGCCCTGACGCTCAAGATCGGCGGGCTGGGAGAAGATTGCGCCCGCGCCGACATCGTGATCAGCGCAATCCCCGTCCGCCGCGGCTGCGAGGCGGCGGAGCTCGTCGTCGACCGCTTCGATGTGTTCCGGAACGGCGCCACCGCGCTCTCTTTTGAGGCGGCGGGGATTCGCGTCGAGACCGTCAACGGCGCGCGCGGCGCCCGTCCCTGGTCGAGCCGTAACGAGGCTCCTCAATAAGAGTGCGGCCCCCAGCAAAAAACTGGAACAATGCCGGTCTGATCGATTCGGAAACGAGCCTATGAGCCTTGTTGCGTCCAAGCGTGAGTCCAAACGTCAGATCCTGAAGGACGTCTTCGGCTTCGATGAGTTCCGTCCTGGCCAGGAGGCGGTGATGGACTCGCTTCTCGCCGGCCGGAACGTGCTGACCGTCATGCCGACGGGCTCCGGCAAATCGCTCTGTTACCAGGTGCCGGCGCTGGTCGTGGGCGGGCTCACCGTCGTCGTCTCGCCCTTGGTGGCGCTGATGCAGGATCAGGTGTCGGCGCTGCGCCTTGCCGGCGTCGCTGCCGACACGATCAACTCATCGAAAGAGCGGGCGGAGAATGTCGCTGCGTGGCGCCGCGCGGCGAGCGGAGAAACCCGGCTCCTCTATCTCGCGCCCGAGCGGTTGATGACGGAGCCGATGCTGGCCGCGCTGGCGAAGCTCGATGTCCGCCTGATCGCGATCGATGAAGCGCATTGCATCTCGCAATGGGGCCCTGCGTTCCGGCCCGAGTATCAAGCGCTCTCTCGGCTGCGTCAGGTTTTCCCCGGTGTTCCCATCGCGGCGCTGACGGCAACCGCCGACGAGTCGACGCGTGCAGATATCGCAGCTCAGCTCTTCGGCGGTGACGCCGAAACCGTCGTGCTCGGTTTCGACCGTCCGAACATCAAGCTGACCGTCGAGACCAAGCACGACTGGAAGCGGCAGCTGCTTGCATTCGTCAAGACACACGCCGGAAAAAGCGGGATCGTCTATTGCCTGTCGCGAAAGAAGACCGAGGAGGCGGCCGCACTTCTCGCCGGTCACGGCATCCGTGCGCTCGCCTATCACGCCGGCATGAGCAAGGAGCTGCGCGACGCCAACCAGAACAGCTTCATGACCGAACCGTACACGGTGATGGTGGCGACCATCGCCTTCGGCATGGGGATCGATAAATCCGATGTCCGCTTCGTTTTCCACACCGATCTGCCGGGCAGCCTCGAAGCTTATTATCAGGAGATTGGACGCGCCGGGCGGGACGGCGAGCCGGCCGAGGCGCATATGCTGTTCGGCCTCGGCGACATCCGCATGCGCCGCATCTTCATCGAACAGGAAGAGTCGGGCGAAGACCGTAAGCGGCGCGAGCTCCAGCGGCTCAACGCGCTGCTCGGCTATTGCGAGGCGCCCTGTTGCCGCCGCCAGATCCTGCTCGCCTATTTCGGCGAAGGGTCAACGCCGTGCGGCAATTGCGACGTCTGTCTCGATCCGGTGGCGCTGCTTGACGGTACGCAGGACGCGAAAGAGATCCTCGGAGCGATCCAGCGCACCGGCGAGCGCTACGGCGGAGCGCATATCGTCGACATGCTTGTAGGGACCGAGACGGAGAAGGTCGTCGCAACCGGCCACAACAGGGCGCCCGCCTTCGGTATCGGGGCCGCGCGCAAGAAAGACGAATGGCAGGCGCTGATCCGCCAACTCGTGGCGAGCAGCTTTCTCAATCTCGAGATCAGCCGCTATGGCGGCCTCACCATTCTCGACAAGGGGCACGCTCTTCTGCGCGGAGAGGAATCGTTCCGCTACCGGCCGGCGCCTGCTCGCGCGACAGGACGCAAAGCGCGGCGCGACGAAGCTTTAGCGGCCACAGTCACCGCCGAGCAATCCTCGCTCCTCGCGTCCCTGAAAAAGCTTCGCCTCACGATCGCCAAGGAGCGGCAAGTGCCGGCCTATCTGGTCTTTTCGGACCGTTCCCTGCTCGACATGGCGAAGCGCTGCCCGCGCACGATGGACGAGTTCGCCGAAGTGAACGGTGTGGGCGCCTCGAAATTGAAGGACTTCGCCGCCAGATTTCTGAGCGCCATTCGGGCCCATCAGGACAACGGACGAAACGTGACGGAAGCAGCCGAATGAATCGCATGAACGGCACGACGGATTGTTTTGTCTATGTCCTCGGCAGTCCGGGCAAGAAGGCCTACCAGACCTATGTCGGATGGACGATCGATCTTGACCGGCGCCTTTCGGAGCACAATACGGGCAAAGGCGCACGTTCGACTCGCGGCCGGTCTTGGATTATGCTCTATGTCGAGCGGCACGCGACGCGCCGTGAAGCGATGAGCCGCGAGTGGCATTTGAAGCGCGATCGCCGCTTCCGCAAATTGCTGGCAGAGGTGACGTGACGAACCGCGCGCCGGGTTGGACCTGAGTCCACCCTTTTACGTCGCGTTAACCCTATGAGGCCACCATCGGCCGCTCAACGCATCAGCGAGCGCACATCGCACTCGGCCCCGCGCAAAAGCAAAAAAGGAAACGAAATGACCGAGCAGATGCCCGCAGCCGCCGATGATTTGATGGTGCCGGAGGTGCAAGCCGATTTGACAAACGCGGTTCGAAAGACCGCCAAAAGACGGCCGACGACGACGATGACCTTGACCAGCGACACCTGCAAGTGGCCGTTCGGTGACCCTGCCGCTGCGGATTTCCACTATTGCGGTCAACCGCCGCAAAACGGACGACCGTATTGCGAGACGCACAATACGATGAGCTATCAATCAGCCCGGCGCAAAACGGTCTGAGACGGCCTCCGCCCCCTCAATAACGCCGCAGCAGGCCCACAAGCGTGCCCTGTATGCGCACGCGGTCGGCGCCATAGAGCCGCGTCTCGTAAGCCGGGTTCGCCGCTTCAAGCGCGATCGAGTCGCCGCGACGGCGCAGACGCTTCAATGTCGCTTCGCTCTCATCGACCAGCGCCACGACGATGTCGCCGGTGTTGGCCGCATCCGCGCGGCGGATGATGACGGTGTCGCCGTCGAGAATGCCCGCGTTGATCATCGAGTCGCCGGTGACCTCGAGCGCATAATGCTCGCCGCCGCCGAGGAACGTGGCGGGCACCGGAACCTCGTTGCCGCGGTTCTGGAGCGCTTCGATCGGTGTGCCCGCGGCGATCCGACCGAGAATGGGAATGGCGACCGCATCGCCGTCATGACCCACGCGGCGCGCAATGGTCGGCGCCTGGCGGGGATCGGCGGGTATGCGGGGTTCAGTCCGGTGATCGCGGAAGTCGCCGCGCGGCGCACGTGCGCCGGCTTCGGGCCGCGTCAGCCGTACCGCCTGGTTGCGTGTGGCGGCGGGCCGAACACCCTCGGACGTGTTCTCCGGTAGGCGCAGGATCTCCAGGGCGCGGGCACGCTTCTCCAGCCGCCTTATATAGCCGCGCTCTTCGAGCGCCGTGATCAGGCGGTGGATGCCCGACTTCGAGCGCAAATCGAGGGCGTCCTTCATCTCGTCGAAGGAGGGGGGCACGCCGCTCTCGCGTACCCGTTGGTGGATGAACATCAGAAGCTCGTACTGCTTCTTGGTCAGCATGGCACACCCCCAGATCGGCCAGAACGATGTTGCGAACAAATCCGCAACGCACACGAATCGTTCTACTTTAGTTCCTGTGCGGAATCAACCACGCGGAACCGGCAACGGCGGAGGCCAGGGCAAGGTCAGCCGTTCAGCAGGAGGACCTCGATGTTGTCGCCCGCCGCCGCAGGGGGTGCGTCAACGGGGCGGATGATCAGCCCATCGGCTTGGGCGAAGATCTTCTGCATCGACGAATCCTGGAGCGCGAACGGCTCGGCCGTGAGCACGCCTCCCGGCAGCGAGAGCCGCGCGCGGATGTAGTCCTGGCGCTTGCCGTTGGCCTTCAGCGGCACGGCCAGGCGCGCGCTCCTGACCGGGGGTGCGTAGGGTGCTCCGAGCATCGCCGAAAGCGCGGGCCGCACGAACAGGAGCGCGCAGACCATCGCGGAGACCGGATTGCCGGGCAGCCCGATCAGGGGCGAAGCGTTCAGCCGGCCGAAGATGAGAGGCTTGCCGGGCCGCATCGCGATCTTCCAGAAATCCAGCACGAACCCGTGCGGGGCAAGCGCGCTCTGGATCAGATCATGATCGCCGACCGATGCACCGCCGAGGGTTACGATCAAATCCATGCCCCGCGCCGCGTCGGGCAGCCGCGCAAACTCCTCCGAACGGTCGGGGATGATCCCGAGATCGACCGGGTCGCCGCCCCAATCGCGCACCATGGCTTGGAGGGCATAGGTCGAGGACGCCACGATGCCGCCGGGTGCGCGCGGCTCGCCGGGACGCGTGAGCTCGTCGCCCGTGGCAACGACCGCGACGCGCGGTCTGCGTGTGACCTCGACATCGGCGAGATCGCCGGCGGCCAGCACCGCGACATCGCGCGGCGTGATGCGGCGCCCGCGTTCTATGAGCAAGTCGCCCGCACGGAAATCGAGACCGCGCCGCCGGACGTTCTCGCCCGGCTGCGGCGCTTGCGTGATGCGCACCTTGGCGCCGAGTGGAACCGCGTCTTCCTGGATCACAACCGCGTCCGCGCCATCAGGCACGACGCCGCCGGTGAAGATCCGCACCGCCTGGCCGGCGCCGACAGGGCCGTCGAAGGGCCGCCCCGCCGGTGCTTCACCGATCACGGCGAGCTCGGTGCCGGCGTGTGCATCGGCGGCGCGCATGGCATAGCCGTCCATCGCCGACATCGGAGCGGGCGGATGATCGAGCGTGGCCATCGCATCGCGCGCAAGCACGCGGCCCAAGGCCTCGGTGAGCGCGACGGTCTCGGCAGGCAGCGGCGCGAAAGCGCGCAGGACGCGTTGCACCGCCTCGTCGACGGAAATCATCGGCGTGCGATCATCGTCGTGAACCGCGGCCGAACATGGCATCGACGCTGGTGCGCGCGGCCTTGGCCAGACGCTCGGCGGAGTCTTGCGAGAGCCTGCTCGAACGCCCCGAGAGAAAGCCGTAGAGCTCGTTGACCGGGACGGAGGCCGATTTCGCCCACTCCAGCGGGCGCAAGCGGTTCGTCGTCATGAATTTCCGCATTGCGTCGCGATCCGAGGACGGGCTGCCCAATTTGGGCGCGGCGACCTCGTGGATGAGCACTTGCGGCGTGGACTTTCGGGACGAGACCTTACGCGCCTTGGGCTCGGGCTCCGGATCGGTTGCACGGTCGCGTGCCGCCTCGTAGCTCCCGCTCTTGCCGCCCGATTTCGTCAGCAGACGGATGGATTCGACGACCGCGCCCTTATCGACCGCCTTCACCATGTCGTAGACGGTCAACGCGGCAATTGCGGCTGCGGTCAGGGCTTCCATCTCGACGCCGGTCGGACCTGTCGTCTTGGCGCTGGCGATGATCCGGAACGCGTTGCGCTCGGCAAGCGGCTCGAAATCCACGCCGACATGGGAGAGCGCGAGCGGATGGCAGAGCGGGATCAGCTCGGAGGTCTTCTTGGCGGCCATGATGCCGGCGATGCGCGCGGTGGCGAGCACGTCGCCCTTCTTGGCGGTGCCGGAGACCGTCAGCCGGTAGGCCTCGGCGGAAAGGGCAATGATCGCCTCGGCGCTCGCGACGCGTTCGGTCGGCTCCTTGTCCGACACATCGACCATCGATGCGCGGCCCTCATCGTCGACATGGGAGAGCTTGCTCATGGCTTGCTCATAGACGGGCACCCGAAAGCAGCGAATGCGTGGCGGCCTCGACATTGTCGGCCCGCATCAGGCTTTCGCCGATCAGGTAGGAGGAAATGCCCGCTTTGGCGAGCTTCGTCAAATCCTCCGGCTTGGACAATCCGCTTTCGGCGACGACATGGCGATCCTTGGGCACCATCGGGTAAAGCCGGACTGTGGTCTCGATGTCGGTGACGAAGGTCTTGAGATCGCGATTGTTGATCCCGATGAGCCCTGCCTCGAATTTCAGGGCGCGCGCCATCTCGTCCTCGTCGTGAACCTCGACGATCGCGTCCATGCCCCATTCGCGCGCCGCGCCCAGGAGCAGGGCCGCGGTCTCGTCGGAGACCATCGCCATGATGACGAGCACGCAATCGGCACCCAGCGCGCGCGATTGGACGATCTGATAGGGATCGAGCATGAAATCCTTGCGCAGCACGGGAAGATGGGTTGCTTGCCGCGCCACGATCAGATCCTCGGGCGCGCCCTGGAAGGACGGCGAATCGGTCAGCACCGAAAGGCACGTGGCGCCGCCGCGCTCATAGGCGCGTGCGAGCTTCTCGGGATCGAAGTCGGCGCGGATGACGCCCTGGCTCGGGCTCGCCTTCTTGATTTCGGCGATCAGCCCCGGCTTCTTCCGTTTCCGGGCGGCTTCGAGGGCGGCGCGAAATCCGCGCGGGGCAGGGGCCTCGCGCGCTTCGGTCAACAGGCCGCGCAGGGGCCGTTCGGCTTTCGCCGCCGCCACCTCTTCGCGCTTATAGGCTGCAATCGTATCTAGGATCGTCATCGGTCGTTCCGCTTCAGACGCGCCTCTTCGAGCGCCGCCGCTGCACGGCCGTTGTCGATCGCCTCTGCGCCGCGCGCGACGCCATCCTTCAAATCCGCGGTCTCGCCCGCGACGATCAGCGCGGCGGCCGCGTTCAGGAGCACGATGTCGCGAAACGCGCTCCTGGCGCCCGCGAACAGTTCGCGGATCGCGCGCGCGTTCTCCTCTGCCGTGCCGCCCTTCAGCGCCGTAAGCGTCGAGCGCTCGATGCCGGCGTCCTCAGGCACGATGTCCTCTACCGTGACGCGCCCGTTCTCGAGCATGGCGACACGCGTGGCTCCGGTGGTCGACATTTCATCGAGCCCATCCGCGCCGTGCACGATCCACGCTTTCTCGGTTCCGAGATCGGCCAGTACATGGGCGACTGGTTCGAGCCATTCGCGTGCGTAGATGCCGATCAATTGGCGACGCACGTTCGCGGGATTGCAGATCGGGCCGAGGAGATTGAACACCGTGCGGAATCCAAGGTCGCGGCGCACCGGCGCCACGGTCTTCATCGCCGGATGGTACGACGGCGCAAAGAGGAACGCGAAGCCCGGCGTCACCAGGCTCTTGCCTGCCGTCTCCGCGTCAAGGTCGATCGGCACGCCGAGCGTCTCGAGGACATCGGCTGCGCCGGTGCGCGACGACATTGCCCGATTGCCGTGCTTCGCCACCGGCACGCCGCATGCCGCGACCACGAACGCGGTGGCGGTCGAGACGTTGAGCGTGCCTGCGTTGTCCCCGCCGGTGCCGCACACATCGATGGCGTTGCGCGGCGCGTTGACCGTGCTCATCGCGTTGCGCATTGCGCGCGCCGCACCGGCAATCTCGGGAACCGAGGGACTGCGCACGGAGAGCGCGGTCAGGAACGCGGCCATGCGCATCTCGCTGACGGCGCCGCCGATCATGGCGCCGAACGCGGCGGCAGCTTCCGCAGAATCCAGCCGCTCGCCGGCGGCGACGCGTTTGAGGAGTACGGCAAAGTCCTCCGGCGGTTTGCTCATGAGGCCTGTTTACGTGCGGTGCGTGCGAGCCTGAGGAAATTCTGCAACAGGGCGTGGCCGTGTTGCGAAGCGATGCTCTCAGGATGAAATTGCACGCCGTGCACCGGATGCGATTTGTGCGCCACGCCCATGATCAGTCCGTCGTCCGTCTCAGCCGTGATCTCGAGCGATTGAGGCAGGCTCGCTCGGTCCACGATGAGCGAATGGTAGCGCGTGGCGCGGAAGCCGTCCTCGAGTCCGAGAAACACGCTCTTGCCGCCGTGATGGATGTCGGAAAGCTTGCCGTGCATGGGGACGGGCGCGCGTACGATCCTGCCGCCATAGGCTTGGCCGATGGCCTGGTGTCCGAGGCAGACGCCGAGGATCGGCACCTGGCCGGACGCGGCCGCGATCAGCGGGAGACAGATGCCGGCCTTGTCCGGATCGCACGGCCCCGGCGACAGCACGATGGAGTCGGGCCGCAGCGCCAGAGCTTCGGGCACGGAAATCCGGTCGTTGCGTTTGACGACGACGTCTTCCCCAAGCTCGCCCAGATAATGGAAGAGATTGTAGGTGAAGCTGTCGTAGTTATCGATCAGCAGCAGCATTAAGCGGTCACCTTTCCCGAGAGCCGGCCGGCCTTCCGTACGGCGTCTCGCGGGCACTGTTTACTCTCGATTTGACTGAGGTGCGAGTAGGTCCCCGGAACCTCGGTTTAACCACATCCGGCGCGAACAAAATATTGAGTAGAATCGCGCGCAAACGGCGTAAATTTACCGAGGGAATCGCGCGGTTCCGGGCTCTCATCAATTCGAAATGAATTTGCGGCAAGGTGCATAGCAAAGCGTGAAGGGAACCGCCATTGACACCGCGCGCGCCCAGCATCCTGATGCTCACATGATAAAGCGGTGGTACCCCGATGAGTCGCCACCAACGGCCCCGCCGAGACGCGGGGGGCCGGGGCCATTGGCGTTTGCGTTCGCGCTGATGTTGGGTGCGGCGCTTGCGCTCACCGCGGACAGCCACGTCGATCCGCGCTCGACATATGCGCAAGTCACGAAGTCGCTCTCGAAAACGCTGGTCACGTTGAACGGCCCGCCGGACCCTTACGCGTCACTGCGGACGGGTGACTGGCCGAGGCCGCCGTCGACCTTCATTGCGGCAATTTTCGCGGTTTCGCCACCCGTCGACAATTCACCCGCCATTGCGGTCGTGATCGACGATCTCGGCGGCAATGCGGCGCGCACGGCGCAGGCCATCGCACTTCCCGCAAACGTCACGTTGTCGTTCCTGCCCTATCCGCCGCGCTCCCGCGAGTTGTCGCGCCGCGCGCACCTCGCGGGACACGAAGTCATTCTTCACCTGCCGATGCAGCCGTCCGGCGCACAGAACCCCGGCGAACGCGCGTTGAGCACCGGACTCAAGCCGGACGATATGCAACAGCGTCTCGGCTGGGCGCTGTCTCGCGTCTCCGACTTCGACGGCGTCAACAATCACATGGGCAGCCGGTTTACCGCCTCGCGCGCCGATCTCGTCCCGATCATGCGGGAGCTCAAGACGAGAGGCCTGTTCTTCCTGGATTCGCGAACGACCGCGAAAACGCTGGCGGAGACCGTTGCACACGAAGTGGGCGTGCTCAGCGGCGGCCGGGACGTTTTCATCGATGCGGAACGAAGCGCGCCTGCGATCGCGCGGCAGCTTTTTCTCATCGAGGACTTGGCGCGAAAGAACGGCAACGTGATCGCCATCGGCCATCCCTATCCGGAAACATTGAAAGCGCTTTCGACATGGTCGAAAACGATCAAGGAACGCGGCTTCCGCCTCGCGCCCTTGCGCGAAGTTCTCATAGTGCGCAACTCGCGCGCGCCGGCCTTGGTTACCGCGGGGCTGTCGCTCAATCCGGCGCCGGCGCCCTAAGGGCCGCTACTTCCGATAATTGGCCATCGCGGCATAGCGCACGGCTTCATCAGCGGCCGCGAACAGCGCCTTCGCCTTGTTTACGGTTTCCTGGAATTCCGCTTGGGGGTTGGAATCCGCGACGACGCCGCCCCCTGCCTGCACATACATGACGCGGTCCTTGACGACGGCGGTGCGCAGCACGATGCACGTGTCCATCGTGCCGTTGGCGGCGAAATATCCGACGGCGCCCGCATAGATGCCGCGCTTTTCCTTTTCGAGCTCGTTGATGATTTCCATGGCGCGGACCTTGGGCGCGCCGGACAGCGTTCCGGCCGGAAAGCCTGCGATGAGGGCATCCACCGCGTCGAACCCGGGGCGGATGACGCCCTCGACGTTGGAGACAATGTGCATCACGTGGGAATAGCGCTCGATGAAGAACTGATCGGTCACCGTCACCGACCCGGTCGCCGCCACGCGTCCGACGTCGTTGCGCCCGAGATCGAGCAGCATCAGATGCTCGGCGCGCTCCTTCTCGTCGGCAAGAAGCTCCTCCGCGAGGGTGCGGTCTTCGTCCGGTGTCGCGCCGCGAGGCCGCGTTCCGGCAATCGGGCGGATGGTGACCTTGTCGTCGCGCAGGCGGACGAGAATTTCCGGGCTTGAACCGACAATGGCGAAGCCCGGGAATTTCAGGAAATAGAGGAACGGCGACGGATTGAGACGGCGCAACGCCCGATAAAGCGCAAACGGCGGCAACTCGAATTCGCGACGGAAGCGTTGGCTGGGCACGACCTGAAAAATGTCGCCCGCCCGGATGTACTCCTTGGCCTTCTCGACCATGGCGAGGTACTCGGCATGGGAGGTGTTGGATTCCGTCGATCCCGCCGGTGCGATGGCATGAGCCGGCGCGGAAGGCGGAGCCCGGTTATCGAGATCGATGACCACCGTCTGCAACCGCTCGACGGCAAGCTCATAAGCGACGTGCGCACTCAGCTTTCCGTCGGGCCAAACCGGCGTCACCACGGTGATCTCGTCGCGGACATTGTCGAACACCGCGGTGACGGTAGGGCGCAGCATGATCGCGTCGGGAAGATTCAGCACGTCCGGAGGCGGCGAGGGGAGGCGCTCCATGTGACGCACGATGTCGTAGCCGAGATAGCCAAACAGGCCGACGGACATCGGGGGAAGTCCGGCGGGCAGCGTCATCCGCGCGTCTTCAACGTGACGCTTGAGAGACTTCAGCGGGCTTTCGGAATCCTCGTCCCGAACGAATCCGTCGGAGCGCTGAATCTCCGCCTTGCCGTCGCGGCACCGCCAGATGAGGTCCGGGTTCAGGCCGATGATCGAGTAACGGCCACGCGCTTCGCCGCCCTGCACGCTTTCGAGCAGGAAGGCGTTGTCCTTGCCTTCGGCAAGTTTGAGGAACACGGAGACCGGCGTTTCGAGGTCGGCCACCAGCCGCACGAAAACTGCCTGCGGCCGGCCCTCCTCGTATTCGGACGCGAACGCGGAAAAACCCGGCGAAATGTCCATGACTACTGCAATTGAGGATCGCCGAGGATGCGCTGGATCGTTGCGTCGTGCACCGTTACGCCCGCATCGGCGCGCGCCGCAATGGCCATCGTGTCCACGATGGTTTCGCTCAATTGCTGCGCTGCCGTCTGGCGGAATTGCTCGTAGTCGGCGGCGCTGACATCGGGTTCGGGGTGCTGGACGTTGACCAGCCGCGCAATCACCTGGCCGTCGCCCATCCCCGCCGCGCCGGTGACGATCGCACCCGGTTGCGCGTTGAAGATCTCCGCCGACAGAGCCGCCGACACGACACCGTCGGCTTGGCCGCGCCGCAACGGCATGCCGGTGGTCGGCGCGCGTCTCAAGGCCCTGCCTGCCTCGGCAAGACTTCCGCTCGTCCTGGCTGCGTCGGCCAAGGTCTGAACCCTGGTTTGGAGCAGCTTGGTGCGCGCCTCGGCGAGGAACGCCTCGCGCACTTGTTCGCGCACCTGCTCGAGCGGCCTGACCGCGGGCGGCGTGATCGAGTTCATCTTGATCGCGTAGGCGCCGCCCTCCATCGTCATGAAGAGATCGCTCTCGTCGCCCGTTTCGGTCTGGAACACCTGCTCCAGAAAATCGGGCACCAGCGGGACGTCCGCGACGCCGCCTTCCGGCGTCATCCCGTTGCGATCTGCCGCCACCACTTGACGCACGGTCAGGCTGTGCTTCATTGCTGCTTCGGCGATGGTATCGCCGGCAGCGCGGTCGTCCTCGAACGCATTCTGGATCTCGGCCATCTTCGCCGCCGTGCGCTGGTTCACCAGAGCGGTTCGGATCTGCCCCTCGACGTCCTCGAATGTCTTGGCCTGGCCGGGAGTGACCTTGGCCGCGCGCAGGATCACCCAGCCGAACGGTCCTTGCACGGGCGGAGTAGCAGCGCCTTCCGCGATCTTGAAGACCGCGTCCGCCAATCGCGGATCCATTGCGCTTGAGGCGAACGTACCGAGCTTCACGTCTTCGGCCGAGAGGCCGCGTTCGCGCGCGAGTGCGGTGAAATCCTCAGGGGCCTTGATGCGCGCCGCCGCCGCATCTGCCGCGGCCTTGTCGGGGAAGACGATCTGTTCGACATCGCGCTGCTCGGCGACCTCGTACTGCGCCTTGTTGGTGTCGTACTCGGTGCGAATTTCGGCGTCCGAAACCTCGATCTCCATCGCGACTTCATCGGGCCGGATCGAGACGTAGTCGAACGAGCGGTACTCGGGCGAACTGAACATGTCGTTCGCGTGAGCCATATGGAAGGCTTCCAGGTCCGCCGCCGTCGACTCGGGCACCGGACCCGCCTCTTCGGGCGTCACGACCAGATATTCGACGGTCCGCTGCTCGTTGACCAAATCGAACAGAAGCCGGCTCAAGCCAGGTGGCGCCGCAACGCCGCCGACCAATGCCGTGATCATCTGGCGCCGCGTGACGTCCTCGCCGGCCTGGGCGTAGAACCCGTCAACGGTATAGCCGCTGTCCAGAAGCGCGCGCTGGAACAGGAACGGGTCGAACGCGCCGCTGGCACCCCGGAACGCCGGATCGCCGGTGAACTGCGACTCGATCGTGGCCCGGCTTGCGACGAGCCCGAGCTGGCGGCCGCGTTCGTCCAACGCTGCCCGGTTGATGGAGTTCTCAAGCACGTTGCGGTCGAGCCCCATTGCCCGCGCCTGCTCCATGGTGATCTCGCTCTTGGTCTGCTGTGACAGCGCGCGGATCTGATTCTTGAGCTGGAGATCGTATTCGATGTCGGAGATCTCGGTGCTTCCGATTTCAGCGACCACGGTGTCCGCACCGCCGCGGAAGATGTCGGCAACGCCCCAGAGGGCAAATGCCAGCACCAAGACGCCGATGACGACGGTCGCAACCGGTGATTTCGAGGCTTTTCGGAGCTGCTGCAGCATGAGACAACCAAATGGCTTCCAGAACTTGCGGATGATATGGGAGAGGGCCGGGATACAGCAAGGTATACAGGACCGCCGCCTGAAATCCCACGGATACGATCATGCGCGCGCTGCTGGCGGGTAACTGGAAGATGAACGGCTTGAAGGCTTCGCTCGGCGAAATCCGGGCGATGGCGCGGGCGTTTGCTGACGAGCCCCCGACAGGCGACATCCTGATCTGCCCGCCTGCCACGCTGATCGGCGAGGCGGTCCGGGCCGCGGATGGCAGCATCATCGCCATCGGAGGTCAAGATTGCCATCCCCAGCCGTCGGGGGCCTTCACCGGCGACATCTCGGCGGAGATGCTGCGCGATTCAGGCGCGACGGCCGTGATCGTGGGCCATTCCGAGCGCCGTCACTATCACGCCGAATCAAATCAGACGGTTGCCGCCAAGGCCATGGCCGCCCACCGGGCGTCCCTCCTGGTGATCGTCTGCGTCGGCGAAACCGAAAGCGAACGAATGGCGGGCCGCGCCCTCGATGTGGTGACTGGACAGCTTCGCGAAAGCCTCCCGGCGGAGCTCGAAGGCAGCCAAACCGCCGTGGCCTACGAGCCGGTCTGGGCGATCGGCACGGGGCGTACGCCGACGGCGGGCGAAATCCTGCAGATGCATGAGGCCATTCGTGCGGCGCTCCTTGCACGCCACGGTGCCGAAGGGGCGGAAATCCGAATTCTTTACGGCGGATCGGTGAAGCCCGAGAACGCGGGCGAAATCCTCGCGATCCCCCATGTTGACGGCGCCCTCATCGGTGGAGCGAGCCTCAAGGCCGCCGATTTTCTCCGGATCGCGCGCGCTGCCCCGCGGCGGTAGCCCGGCAGGCTTCCCTCGGTGAAGCGTTTCGTCTATTGACGCGGCCCTGTCCACCCGCCATCTCAATCAAAACCGGTCTTTCGGGCCATAAGTGGAAAGTCGCCGTCCTCCATGCAAGCGGTGCTCATCGTCATCCACCTGCTGATCGCGGTCTCGCTGGTCTTCGTCATCATGTTGCAGCGCTCCGAGGGCGGGGCGCTTGGCATGGGCGGCGGCGGATCGGGCCTGGGCGGCCTTTTTTCACCGAGGGGGGCGGCCAATACGCTCACCCGCACGACCGTCATTCTGGGGGTGCTGTTCTTCGTCACCAGCATGATGCTGACGCTGTTGTCGTTGGGGACGCGGCAGGCAAACGCCCCGCTGCTTCTCCCTGGCGCGCCCGCGGGGCCGACCGCTCCCGGCGCTCCGCCTACGCTTCCCGGTTTGCCCAGCCTGCCCGCGGCCCCCGGCGCACCTGCGGCGCCACCGGCAGGCATAGCACCTCTGCCGGCGCCCGCTGCACCGGTTGCGCCCGCAGCGCCGGCCCCTGCCGGCGTGCCTCCTGCGGCGAAGTGATCCGGGTCCGGCCAATCTAAACCTGTCGATAGACTGCGAAACCGCTTGAGCCGGCGAGGGGGTTCCGACATGGTGCAATTCCATGGCGCGGTTGATTTTTATTACCGGCGGCGTGGTCTCCTCGCTTGGAAAGGGTTTGGCGTCGGCGGCGCTGGGCGCGCTGCTCCAGGCGCGCGGCTACACCGTTCGGCTCCGTAAGCTCGATCCGTATCTCAATGTCGATCCGGGGACGATGAGTCCCTATCAGCACGGCGAGGTCTACGTCACCGACGACGGGGCGGAGACCGATCTCGATCTCGGCCACTATGAACGTTTCACCGGCGTTGCCTCGTCGCGCTCGGACAACGTCACGGCCGGACGCATCTATCAGGGGATCATCGCGAAGGAACGGCAGGGACTCTATCTCGGCCGCACGGTCCAGGTGATTCCGCACGTCACCGACGCGATCAAGGAATTCGTCATGGCGGGGCATGACGGCGTCGATTTCCTGCTCTGCGAAATCGGCGGCACCGTTGGCGACATCGAGGGGTTGCCGTTCTTCGAAGCGATCCGCCAGCTCGGCAACGAGCTCGGTCCCGAACGCTCCTGCTTCGTTCACCTGACGCTCGTGCCCTACATCACCTCGGCGGGCGAGCTGAAAACCAAGCCGACGCAGCACTCGGTCAAGGAGCTTCGCGGCATCGGCATCCAGCCCGACATTCTTCTGTGCCGCTCCGACAAGGAAATTTCCTTGGAAGACCGCAAGAAGATCGCGCTGTTCTGCAATGTCCGGCACGAGCGGGTGATCCCGGCGATGAATCTGCAGACGATCTACGACGCACCCATCCGTTACCACGAAGGCGGGTTCGACGATGAAGTCCTCGCGGTGTTCGGCATTAAGGATTCGCCGCCGCCCGATCTGTCGCGCTGGCGCGCGGTCGTCGAGCGCGTTCTCAAGCCCGAGGGCGAGGTCAAGATTGCGGTCGTCGGCAAATACATGGCGGTCAAGGACTCCTACAAATCCTTGATCGAAGCGCTCATCCACGGTGGGCTCGCCAACAATGTCCGCGTCAACATCGAATGGATCGAGAGCGAAGTGTTCGAGAAGGACGATGCCGCGGTCTATCTCGAGGAGATGAACGGCATCCTTGTGCCGGGCGGTTTCGGCGAGCGCGGCACGGAGGGGAAAATCGCTGCGGTATCGTTCGCCCGCGAGCGTCAGGTTCCGTTTTTCGGGATTTGCTTCGGCATGCAGATGGCGGTGATCGAAGCCGCGCGCAACCTTGCAGGCCTCGAGGGCGCGGGCTCGACCGAGTTCGCCAAGACCAGGAGCGATTGGCCGCGTCATCCGGTGATCGCGCTGATGACCGAGTGGACCAAGGGAAACGAGATCCAGCGGCGCAATGCGGAAACCGATCTCGGCGGCACGATGCGCGTGGGTGCCTATGATGCGGTGCTGAAGACAAACAGCCGCGTTGCCGAGATGTACGGCACGACGACGATCAGCGAACGCCACCGGCACCGTTACGAGGTCAATATCGGCTACCGCCGCCAGCTCGAGGAGCACGGCCTCGTCTTTTCGGGTCTGTCGCCCGACGGGCTCTTACCGGAGATTGTCGAGATCCCGGCGCATCCCTGGTTCATCGGCGTGCAGTTCCACCCCGAGCTGAAGTCGAAGCCGCTCGCTCCGCACCCGCTGTTCGCCGCGTTCATCGGTGCCGCGGTCCAGCAATCGAGGCTTGTCTGATGCAGGAAGACGCCGACCTGTTCGCGACATTGAAGCGGATTACCACGGATTCGATCGCCGGCGTTCTCCTGAAGAAGGGCCTGCGCAATCAGTGGGTGCGCGGGGCGATGCCGCTCAAACTGGAAACTCCGCGTGCGGTCGGGCGCGCATTCACGATGCGCTTCATTCCGGTGCGCGAGGATGTACCCGGTGCGGTTCCGATGAAGCTGCCGGTGAACCGCGACGCGGTCGAGGCAATGCCGCCGGGCTGCATCGCTGTGGCCGACGCAAGGGGCATGACGGCAGCGGCCACGTTCGGCGACATTGTGGTCGCACGGATGGCCAAGCGCGGCGTCGCCGGCATCGTCACCGACGGTGCCGTGCGCGACCGCAACGGCCTCATGGCGATCGGCCTGCCGATCTGGACCGTGGGGATCACCGCGCCGCCGCCGGCAACGCACCTGATGCTGATCGAGTGGCAGGCGCCCATCGGCTGCGGCGGCGTCGCCGTGTTTCCCGACGACATCATTGTCGCCGACGCCGACGGCGTGATCGTCCTGCCGTCCGCGCTGGCAACCGAAGTCGTGGAAGCCGGACTCGAGCAGGAACGGCTCGACGAATGGCAGATGGAGCAGATCAAGCGCGGCGTCAGTCTCTCTGCGCTCTCCCCGATGCCAAAAGGCAGATAGTTGCGCGGTCTTCAGCCTGAACTCGATTTGGTAAGAGAAGGACGGTAGGAGTAGGGCATGACCACACCCAATCCCGTCGTCAAAATCGGCTCCGTCGAGGTCGGCAACAGGAAGCCGCTCAGCATCATTGCCGGGCCCTGTGCGCTCGAATCGCGCGACCACGCGCTGGAGATGGCAACGGCGCTGAAGGAAGTCGCCCGCCGTGCCGGCGTCGGACTGATCTACAAGACGAGCTTCGACAAGGCCAACCGCACGAGCTCCAACAGCGCACGCGGGCTGGGCCTTGAGCTCGCACTTCCGATCTTCGCCGAGATCCGCGAGCGCTTGGGGATTCCGGTGCTCACCGACGTGCACGAACGCGAGCAATGCGCGGCCACGGCCGAGGCGGTCGATGTCCTGCAGATACCCGCCTTCCTCTGCCGGCAAACCGATCTCCTCATCGCCGCCGCCGAAACGGGACGCGTGATCAACGTCAAGAAGGGGCAGTTCCTCGCACCCTGGGATATGAAGAACGTGATCGCCAAGATCACGAGTGCGGGCAACCCGAACGTGCTGACGACCGAGCGCGGTGTCTCGTTCGGCTACAACACGCTGGTGTCCGATATGCGGGCGCTGCCGATCCTCGCGTCATTCGGCGCGCCCGTCGTGTTCGACGCCACCCACTCGGTGCAGCAGCCGGGTGGGCAGGGCACCGTCTCGGGCGGCGAACGCGACATGGTGCCGGTGCTCGCCCGCGCCGCCGTCGCGATCGGCGTTGCCGCTGTCTTCATGGAGACCCATCAGGATCCCGATCGCGCGCCCTCGGACGGCCCAAACATGCTCAAACTCAAGGACTTGCCCGAGCTGCTTGCGGAGTTGGTTGAGATCGACCGCATCGCCAAGCGGCGCGCGGCTCAGGTCTGAGGGATGAGCTGAATTCCAAGCAGGCCGAGCACGGCCAGCACGGCAAGACCGGCCAGCGAGATATAGCTCAGCAGCGCACCGGGACCGCGCTTCCTCGTGTCGTTCGTCGCGTAGCCGATGATGTAGAGGCCCCGCCCGACGATCCACACCAGACCCACCCAGAACGGGAGCTGCCCGCCATAGAAGAACGCCGCCATCCACAGCAGCGGGATGTAGAGGATCATGTTCTCGACGGTGTTGAGGTGCGCCCTGAAGGCGCGTTCGAAGTCCGGATGGCCGACCGTCGCGGGCCCGTGGATACCGTGTTTCATGCGCATCTGCGACACGCGGCCCGATGCAAGAAAGGTGATCAGGACGGCCAGCAACGTATCGATGGCCACAAGATGATTGCCGTCAGGCATGCGACTCCCCCCAATGTTCCTGGCCGCCCAGGGCGCCTTCATAACGGATTTTGTGGAAGCGGTCTCGTCCGGCTTGATGGCGAGCAAGCGCGACCGTAGAACATCGGGCAAAGCTGGAGCGAGCATGACAGCCATCGTCGACATCGTCGCGCGGGAGATTCTCGACAGCCGCGGCAATCCAACCGTCGAAGTCGATGTCAGACTGGAGGGCGGCAGCTTCGGGCGTGCCGCGGTGCCTTCGGGCGCATCGACCGGAGCGCACGAAGCCCACGAGTTGCGCGACGGCAGCGCTCGCTATGGCGGCAAGGGTGTCAGGAAAGCCGTCGATGCCGTCAACGGCGAGATATTCGACGCCATCTCCGGCATGGACGCCGAAGAGCAGGTCCGCATCGACAAGGTGATGTGCGCGCTCGACGGCACGCCGAACAAGAGCCGTTTGGGCGCGAACGCGATCCTCGGCGTCTCGCTTGCCGTGGCAAAAGCCGCGGCCGTGGCATCGGGTCTTCCGCTCTATCGCTATCTCGGAGGGCCCAAGGCCCAAGCGCTTCCGGTTCCGATGATGAACATCATCAACGGGGGCGCGCATGCCGACAATCCGATCGACTTCCAGGAATTCATGATCGCGCCGGTGGGCGCGCCGAGCTTCAGCGAGGGGCTGCGCTTCGGGGCCGAGATCTTCCATGCGCTCAAGAAGGCGCTGAAGGATGCAGGCCACAACACCAATGTCGGAGATGAGGGCGGCTTCGCGCCCAATTTGAAATCGGCCGACGAAGCGCTCTCCTTCATCATGCGCGCGATCACGAACGCGGGCTACCGGCCCGGCGAACAGATCGGGCTCGCGCTCGACTCGGCCTCGACCGAATTCTTCACAAAGGGGAAATATGTCCTCGAAGGCGAAGGGAAGTCGCTCGATGCCGGCGGTATGACGCGGTTCTACGAAGATTTGTGCAAGCGCTATCCCATCGTCTCGATCGAGGACGGCATGGCGGAAGACGACTGGGCCGGCTGGGAGCAATTGACCAAGGCGCTCGGCGACCGCGTCCAGCTCGTGGGTGACGATCTCTTCGTCACCAACACCTCGCGGTTGAAGGAAGGCGTCGCCCGCGGGGTCGCCAACGCGATCCTCGTCAAGGTCAATCAAATCGGCACGCTCACGGAAACTTTAGATGCTGTGGAGACTGCCCATCGCGCCGGCTACCGGTCGGTGATGTCGCATCGCTCGGGCGAAACCGAGGACGCGACGATTGCGGACCTCGCGGTTGCAACGAATTGCGGACAGATAAAGACGGGTTCGCTGTCCCGTTCCGACCGGATCGCCAAATACAATCAGCTCCTGCGCATCGAAGAGGAGCTGGGCGATCAGGCCGTCTATGCCGGCCGCGCCGTCCTGCGGGCCTAGTGGCCGCGGTTGTCAGTCCAGGCCCGCTTCCACTATGCTTTGCCGCAAAAGGATGCGCGCCTCGCGCCCGGGGTGCGAAGACGTCAGGAGGGTCTCATGAAAAAATTCGGTCTCGTCGCGTTGCTGCTGCTCTCGGCCGCCACCGCCATGGCGGCGGAAAATCCGCCCGCGATTCCGTTCGACGCGGACACGAACTTTCTGAAGATGCCGGACGATCTGCACCTTGGCGAAGTCGCCGGGGTCGCCGTCAATTCCCGAGGCAATATTTTTGTCTTCAATCGCGGCAGTACCCAAGGTCCGGCCTATGGCGCCAGCGCCGCCCAGCTGCTCGAGTTCGGTCCTAACGGCAACTACATCCGCGAGATCGGCAAGAACCTCTATGCCTGGAGCTATGCGCACACGGTGCGCGTCGACCGCGAGGATAATGTCTGGATCGTCGACAAGGGTTCCGACATGGTGGTGAAGTTCAATCCCCAAGGGCGAGCGGTGTTGATGCTGGGCCGCAAGCCGGAAGCGTCGGATGAGTTCGCTCATCCGCTCGAGCACCCGGACCCGCCGCTACCGGCCGTTGATGGCCTGTTCCGTCAGGTCACCGATGTGACGTGGGATCCGCAGGGCAACATCTATGTCAGCGACGGCTACATCAATTCGCGCGTCGCCAAATTCGACAAGGACGGCACGTGGCTGATGCAATGGGGCGAGCGGGGCCAGTATATGGGCGCAACGCCGCCCCCCACGGGCAGGATGTTCCAGCCGCACACCATCGCCTCCGATGCCCAGGGCAACATCTATGTCGGCGATCGCGCCAACAGCCGAATCCAGGTCTTCACGGGGACCGGCCAGTTCTTGCGCCAGATACGCATCGAAGTGACGGCCCCGCCCGGCCTGAGACCCGTCATCGGCAACATGCCGAACCCAAACGTCGTCAATAAGACTCAGTTGCCCGGCGCGCCTTGGGCGCTTTGCATCACGCCCGGACCGAACCCGGTGCTCTACAGTTCGGACGCGTTCCCCGGCCGTATCTATAAGTTGACGCTCGACGGCAGACTCTTGGGCCAAATCGGCGAGGTCGGCCGTGCGCCCGGCAAGTTCGCCTGGATCCATGAGATCGCTTGCCCGTCCGAGAACAATCTCTTCGTCGCGGAGCTCCTCTCCTGGCGCGTGTCGAAACTCACGCTGCGTCCGACGGCGCAACAGCGCGTCGACGCGAAATAGCCGGGCGGTTTTTCAAAGAAGCCAGGGCGCGGCTCCCGCTCCCTGGCTTTTTTTGTCTTCGTAGACCAGACTTTTCCATCCCTAACGATGGAGGCGAGCATGCCGTCCTATCCCGTGGCCTTGTTCGCGGCCGAAGCCGCCACTCGGGCCCGCAAGAGCGTCTATCCCGAGGAGTTCGCGGGGCGCATCGGCGAACGCATCAAGCAGCCCTTGGGCGATCCGTTCGGACTGACCGTGTTCGGCGTCAATCTGACGACGCTGAAGCCCGGCGGAATGTCGGCGCTCCGCCACGCGCATGAGAAGCAGGACGAGTTCATCTACATCCTCGAAGGTCACCCCACGCTCGTGACCGACGAGGGCGAGACGGTGCTGAAGCCCGGTATGTGCGCCGGCTTCAAGGCCGGTACGGGGAACGCGCATCATCTCGTCAACCGCGGCCAGCACGATGTCGTCTATCTGGAGGTCGGCGACCGCACGGCCGGAGATGCGGCGAGCTACCCCGACGACGATCTCGTGGCGTTGAAGAGCGCGGACGGTCAGCGGCGCACCTTCGCTCATAAGGACGGCACGCCCTACTGACAGTTCGCGTCGATTGACGCTCCGTGATCTGACGATTGCACTTGACCCATCAAATCAGGATGTGATTCCCTAGCGCTCATGCAAGTGCGTCGCCGCGTCCGCAGAAATTTGAACACGATCGCCGTTCCGGCGATCTGCTGCGCGGTCTGCCTCTACTTCGGCTATTCCGGCATCTTCGGTAACAGGGGCTTGATCGCGTGGAGCCAAACACGGATCGAGCTCGCTGGGGCAAAGGGTGACCTCTCCGGCATTCGCGCCAAACGCGAAGCGCTGGAGCACCGGATATCGCTGCTCGACGGCCGCGCGATCGACGCCGACCTCCTGGAAGAA
>Ga0137427_10000404_pt1 | contig 22650 bp, 28 predicted proteins | sample EasRivERMZT700_2_FD_102309 | JGI IMG/M metagenome (GOLD analysis project Ga0137427, IMG submission 102309) | Soil microbial communities from meander-bound floodplain in the East River, Colorado, USA - East River MetaG ERMZT700_2 | ecosystem: Environmental > Terrestrial > Soil > Floodplain ...
GCACCAGCACCCGCCTGTTGCCATCGGTGTCCTGGTACTGGAAGTACAAAATGTCGTTGACCACCGAGAGCCGCACGACCTTCGGGAAGTCGAAGTCGATCGGCGAATAACCATTCCAACTCTCGCCGCGGAACAACCGTTGAATCTCTTCCGACACGACCTGCTCGGCGCCGCCGCTCGTCACAAACAGCGCGTCCTTGCTCACGCCGTAGATCCCGCCGACGCCAATCGCCCATGCCGTGCGGCTGACAATCCCGCGGCGGCAGGCGGTCGTCGCCACCGACACCGAGAGCGCACTGCCCAAGTTCGGGTAGACCGCATAGAGGCGCTCGCGGCTGAAGCAGAAGGGCTGCGGGCCATACATGAGGCCAGCCATCAACTCTTCCGACGGTGAGCACACTTCGTAGTTGTTGTTGACGCCCCAGTGATCGGGTTGGTCGGGGGTACACCAGTACAGGTGTCCGGGGCGGTACTTATCGCCCAAGCCGAAGAGCATGCCGTTCACCGGGCCGAACAGCGTATGCACGGGTTCAGCGAGCACCGTGTCGCCGTTCTCGTCGATCGTGGCGACCGGCTGGTAGTGATCCAAATCGAGCGTGCCGGCGGCGTTCGCCTCCTCGTCGCTCATGTCGTAGGTGAAGACGCCGCCATCGCTCGCATTCACGCCGGCGAAGAACCAATCCGTGGTCAGTGAGCCGCCGCGCACGTACACCCGCTGCCGGAGGGCGCTGTCACCAGCAGGGCCAGGGTCCACCAGGATCGATCGGCGCAAGGTGTCGATGTAATCCTCCGCGTCCATCTCCGGGGAGGGGTTACTTTCAGCGCCTGTCCTCGGGTCGTAGTCGGTGTAGCGGAAGTCGTACGGCTGCGAGCCAGGCTCACCGGTATCAGGCTTCGCGCCGCCAGTCACGTAGAAGTTACCCATGCGGACGGCAATCGGCCCGGGGCCAGAGTTCGGCCCGCTCTTGATCAGCACCACCAGCCCGGTGATGGTCGACCAATCCCTGTTCGGCGTCGTGCCCATCCGCATGAAGTCGCCGCGTCGCAGGGGAATCCCCACGATGCCGATCTCTTTCCACTGATCGGACCCCGCTGGCCCCGCCACCGTCGTGGATCGCGACGGGTCGTTCTGGGCGTACTGCACTTCGAGCGGCGTGTTCGGGATGACCGTGCGGTTCGGGTTGATGCCAAGCGCGGCGGCCTCAGCGGAGGTGGCGCGACGATAGCGCGGCGGCACGGGCGTGTACGCCGGGTTGGGGATGACGCGACGCTGCGGCTGGTTCGGGTCACGAATGTACCGCTGCGTGGCGTAGCCGCGTGCGACCGATTGATCCTGCAGGCCCGCGTCGCGCGCCGCATGCACACGCGCCAACTCGCCTGCACTCACCAGATCCGCTTGGGCTTGGAAAAATTGTGCGAAGTCGTTCGCCGAGATCACCTTCACATAGGCGTCGATATTGTTGCCGGCACTGTCAGGAATGCCCGGCAGCACACTCGGTGAGAAGGAACTCGAACACACCACATAGACCCGGAACTCGACGACGTGTTGTGGGTGCGAGAAGTTCACCCAGAGGTGCATGTAGTCGTTGTCGGTGATGTCGAGGCCGCCGCCGAAGGTCGACAGATCACGAGTGATCGGCACGCCGAAGTAGACGTAGTCACCGGTGGGGCGCGGAGTCGAGGCGATGCGGCCGAAGTGAATACCTGCCGCCGAGTCGCTATCCGGTGAGCTGACTTCGAGAATCTCCGGTGGGTCGGTTGCCACGGGCGGGTCGTCATAGGTGTAGCCCGCGTTCGGCGTCCACACGGCGGGGTCGGTGTCACTGCCGACGACGAAGTCTGCGATCGTTTTCAGGTTGCGTGTGCCGAGTGAGACGATCGGCGCGGAGCCAGGCGCCGGCAAGCCAATCTGCAGATCCAAGCCGTCCGCCCGCACCTTCCGCATGCGCTGCCGATCCGCGACGAACATCCACGGGTCGCCTGAGAGCGGTGGCCGGTGCGGCAGCAGCACGAGTGGGTCGCCGGAGTAGCCGGTGTCGATCGACGAGAGGGCACCACTCTGCCCCCGGTAGAGCGACTGATCGATCCCCCAGATGCGTGTGTAGGTACTATCTTCAGGGTCGTTCAGCCGCCGCACTGAGTGGTGGTTGGTGCCAGCCGAGGCGAACTCGGTCAGCCCAGGGCGCGGCGACAATCCCCGGTCGTGCGTGTGAATCAGGTTCGTATGCCGCGCGAACTGACCGACTTTGATCGCGTCGTGCTGATCCTTGAGGTTGAGGCCGCCCAGTCCGAACGGCCAGATCTCCGTCTGAAAGGGCTGCTCGAACGGCGAGGTGGTGACGACGAGGGCGCGGGAGGACTTCTGTTCGGGCATCAGGCCCACCCTTCAAGAATGAGCTTGGCGATCTCCACACCCATATTGAAGCGGTGTTCGCAGTACTGCGCGCGGCCGAGGTCCTGCCCGCGGCCATCCTTCTGCAACAGATCGACGAGGGCGCCGTACTTCACCACCGGCATGAGTTCATCCGGCACCACGAGGATCTCGCCGTTGCCGTTGAGCACGGTGCCGAGTGGGACGTACAAGAGATCCAAGGTGCCTGCCCCAATCGGCGCTGGCCCAATCTGCACCTGCCCGAGCGGCGCTTCCTCCTCCATGTACACCAGCGGCGCCACGGTATCGGTGTCCTCCCACGTCGAGATCATGTGGTCGGCTTCGAAGCTATCCGAGCGGAGCAGCTCGCGGACGACACTGCCGCGCCAGACCACTGTCACGAGTCGGATGCAATCGGTGGGGAGGTCAATCCGCGAGGCACTCGCCAGCACCGCCACATTCGCTGCGCCGACGAGCAGCATCGTGTCGTGGAGGAGGGTGTTCTGTCGCTGGTTCGCAATGTTGAGGACCTCGTCGCGTGTCCAGACGCCAGAGGGCCACGTCTGCCCACCATTGGGGGGTTCGAGCAAGGAGTACTGCAACTGTTGCATGAGGGCTTGATCGGTGGTCGCCATCAGCCTTGCCCACGAATAATCTGTTGCAGCAACGGTACCCCGGTGTCGCGGAAGGGCTTCTGATCGCGGCGGTCCAGCCCCATGTAGCGGCGGTAGAACTGCGATGTCTTGATCAGGTCGTTGAGATCCGCCGCGCCTTCGAGGAAGAAGGTGAAGTACGGCATCGTCGCCGCGAACGCCGGGCCGCCCTTCTTGAAGGTGAGCACATGCAAGGAGTACCCGAGCAAGGTGGTGAGGTCTTCCTCACCGATATCGACCGTGTCGCCGTCCTCGACCACCACCGGCGTGGCGCTCACGCCGTCCACCGTCAGCGTCCCACCACCCACCGCATCGGCCGGCCAGATGTAGATCAGCTGCAGCGACACCGGTGCCCACAGCACAGGCCGTGTGGGGACATCCCCGCCGGACGCCGTGGTCTCTGATCGCCACGTGTGCCGGCCGTTGTTGAGATCTTCCCGGCCTGACGGGGTGAGCGGCAGGTTGTTGTAGGTGATCCGCATGCGGTAGAGCATCGTGGCCGAGAGGGCGTACTCGTACTGGTTCGCCACCGTCGGCAGGGTGATACGACGCTTCCACATGCCGGTGAGCAGGTTCCACGTCAGCAGCGCCTCGTTGAACGCATCACGCGCTTCGGTCGCATCCCAGAACGGTTTCGACTCCACCCGCTCCTGCAACCGCTGCCGAATCGTCGACCACGTGTAGTCGGCCATCTACGGTGCGGCCGAGGTGAACTTCCTCCACCCAGAGGCGCCTGAGCAGAAGTACAGCAGATCGTTCGTCGAGTCCCAGTAGATCTTACCGACCTCACCCGCGGCGTCACAGGCCGTGCTCTCCGGCGCGGCGGTGTTCACCGTGGTGACTTGAATGTCGACGGCGAATGTCTGCGCGACCGACCATGTGTTGACGCGATCGAGCAGGCGGAGTACCTGTGCGGAAAGTGTGTCCTGCGCTACGACAGCGGGCGGTACATTCAGCGACCATCCCAAGGCGACAAACAAAATCGCGAGCCACGCTAACAAATAGGTACGAGGGTTACGCATAGGCAGGATTTTACACCTCATCCGGGCACCCGGACGGCGGCGTCACCGGCAGCAAGGGCACCGTCGCCGGACACCCTGGTTCGCCCGTCGGCGGCACGGGTCCCGGCTCACACGAGAAGGTGTAGAACACCGTGCGAATCATCTGCGTCACACGCGCCTCAGCCGGTTCGCTGTAGTAGACCTGCTTCGGCATCTGCGACACGCGCAGGCCAGACGTATCAGGGATTTCGCTGTAGGAGATGGTGAGTCCTGCGTAGCCGGTACTCCCAGCGGAGGTCGGCGTCGGGTTGGTGACTTCGACCCCGGCGGTGATGCGGCTCATCACGTAGGAGGAGTTCACCCCGGTGTTGCCGCTGCGCTGTGTGTAGCCCGCCGGAGGGCTGATCGTGATGACCGCTGAGCCAATCCGCCCGACGCTGATCACCAGCTCCACGCCGAGGGTGGTGATCGAGCCGTGCGGGAACGAACTCACCGCGGGGGTGCTGCTCGCGCTGTTCTGTTGACTGACCGCCAGCGTCTGCCCGACGGCCGTCGAGATCTCAATGCCTGTGATGCCGACGCCCGACTTGCCGCCGTTGAAGGTAATCGTGAGCGTGGACGCCCCACCCACCACCCCCGTGCTGCGCCAGATCTCCGCCACGCGCGAGGACAGCGTGACGCGCTTGTCGAGCGAGAACGCATTCCCGAGGTTGTCAACGACGCTCGTGACGACGATGCCGTTACTGGTGTAGGCGAGACACGCGAGGACGTTGTTGCCGGTGGTGAGCGGGGTGGTGATCGCGAAGGTGAAGGAGGTGGACCCTCCGCCCTGTGCGGTCGCGGCGTTCGACTGGACAACCGCAAACGCCACGGCTAGGAGACGATCTCGATGCCACCTTGCATCGCGTTGACTTCAGCCGGGGTCCACGCAAGCCCGGTGAGCGGGTTGAGTGCGTACATCTGATCGTAGTAGGCGTAGTCGGTAAGTGCGATCGACTGGGCATCGCCTTGGTCGTCACTGCCCGCAGAGCGAATGAGCGTGGCAAGCTGCCGCCCACCCGGGCTGGTCTTCACCGCATTGGCGAGGAGCTGCAGGCCGTAGACGGTGACGCCGAGCGGGATGGTCGGGTAGAGGAAGAGATCCTTCTGGCCGATGGTGGAGGAGCCGAGGTAGTCGGTGCCATCGTTCGGCGGCGTTTCATCGACCAGCGCGCCGTGATCGGTGCCAGTCGAGGGCGTCCACTGCTGATAGAACCCGCCGCCGCCCACCGCGTCGGTGTAGGGGACGTCGTCCCGCACGCGGATATCGCCGAGGAAGGCGTTGTCGGGCGCCGAGCCAGAGAGATCGCCCCAGTAGGTGTCGCACATGTACCCACGCGGCTGGGGGTAGATGAGGTTCCACTGGCCGAACGTCGACGGGTTCGTGCTGTCGATGTTGCCGGAGTCGTACTGTTCCACGCCGTCGACAAAGATGCGGAAGAAGCCCGTCGAGGCGTGGATCTTCCACTCGTAACCGATGTGAATGTAGTGATTGAGCGAGACTAGCCCAGCGGGGGTGCTGCCAACCAGCGCGCCGATCGAGGTGTTCGCCCCATTCCACGCACTGATCGAGCCGTTCGCGTTGATCACGAAGAAGGCGAGGATGTTCACGGTCGAGGTGCTGCAGAGGTCGAACACCGAGGTGACGTTGAAGCTCTCCGCTTTGACGGCATGGCCGAAGTAGCCCCCAGCGTTACTGGTCGTGACGCCCTTGAAGCAGCCGTTGCCCGCCGCCGCGTTATTGTAGAAGGCGGATCCGCCGCAGCGCCCCGCACCGGGGACGACGGAGGAGTTGGCGAGATCCACCCCCTGCCAGTAGCTCTCTACCTTCGCGACGCTGTTGCCGTACTTGTTCCAGCCGTCACCACTCAGGAGTGCCATCAGACCTCTCCGAGATTCCGCACGGTGACGATGAGTTCATGCTTCCCGAATTTGGTCGCGCCCGCCCAGCCCCATTCCCAGAGCGCGATGTGCCGCTCGTAGGGCAGCGCTTCAACGAGGGTCGTGTCGGCGACCTGCATCGACCAGGTGAGGAGGCCGTTCGCATCCACCGTGACGTTGTTCAGGTTGAGGACGTCTTGCGCGTTGCGGCTGTTCACGTAGCCGGTCGTGCCGTCGCTTTTGATGACGTAGAGGGTGAGCGCCAGCGAGGACAGCGAGGCGGCTGGAATGGCATTGCCTGCGTCGTCGGTGATCGTCGCCGTGTACTTGGGTGTGGTTTGTTCGAGGCAGTCGACGGTCGACGGCTCCCCCGCGACGAGTGGGTTCAGCACAGATCCTCCTCGGCGAGGGTGGGCACGGTGAACGTCTCTTCAGACAAGGTGGAGCTGACGCCCGTCTCGCCGGTGAACGACGGCGTGACGAAGGTCTCGCTGCCCAGTTCGAGGCAGAAGGCGGCGTTGATGAGCGTAGTCGGGTCGACGTTCCACAGCCCTTGGCCGGCAGGCGCAGGCTTCTTTCGCCGCAGGAGATCGGGGTAGCGAGGCCGCCAGCCGCGTGTGATCGGCACGTCCAACACGCTACTAATTTCGAAGCCGTTGTCCGGCTGCTCCGCGAGGCGGCGAGCAGGAAACCTGTCCGGGTAGCGTCCTCGCCAGTAGAGATCACTCTGCGGGCGCAGCGGCATGATGGGCGTGACCTGCCGGTGTGCGGCCTTGAGCGTCGTGCGTGACGGCACCTGTGCCGGAAAGGTCGGCATCGGCGGCATTTCCGTCGGCAGCGGCGGGTTCACGATCGGGCTGAGATTGTGAATAAAGTGCCGCTGCGACGCCGTGCGAATGCTCGTCTTGCCGTAGACGCGATCGGGAAAATGCGGCAGCCAGCGCACGTCCCCTTCTTCGAGGAGGAGGTTGTCTCCGTTCTCCAAGAGCAGCGCGTCACCAGTTTCGAGAAGGAGGTTGCTCGGCATCTAGCTACGCCACCCGCCGTGCGGTCAGAAAACTCCCCGCCTTCACCGTCGTGTTCGTACCATTCGACGTTTCTTGCGCCCACATGAGCGTCACATTTCCGGCGTTCGCCCCGTTTCGGACGTATCCTCGGAGGCGCACGGTTGCCTGATTCGTATCGGCACCAAACGGTTGCCCCGCCACAGCAGAGGACGTGCTATGCAGCATCGTCAGCGCTGTCGTGTCGGTACTCGTCCCGGCCCCATTCGCGACAGTTCCCTGCATCGGGCCGAACAGGTCGTAGCTAATTTCTGTCGGCGTGGTCGGGAACGTGAGGCCACAACGGAACTCTCCGGTTGTGTTTCCGAGATAGTACACGACAAACTCAAACTCCCACACCTCATTCGCACCGATGGCGAAGAGCAGTTCGTCATCGGCTTGGAGGGCTGTACTTGTGTTAAGCGACTCATCCCCCGTCTTATAGACAAACTTGGTCAACAATCCTGCGAGCTGCAACAGCGTCATCTTCCGACTGAGCGGGCTGCCGGACGGATCATCGACGAGGTACAGCAGGTCTTCAAACGCTGGCGTGCCAATCGCCGTGAGATCGGTGAGTTTGGTATCAGCCACGGCGAATCACCCGGTGCCAGAGCCACTTCCACCACGCGACGTGCCGACGCCAATAGGCGAGGGGCGTCTGCTGCTCCAGCCGCGCGATGCGATCTTCGAGCACACGAACCCACGATTCCAGCGCCTCGACCGACAACGGGACTTCCTCTCCGCCATCGGGATAGGGCTGTTCGAGGACGACGATCGGATCCCCGAGCCGCGCCTCATTACTCACGACAAACGGCGGATGCTCGATCATGCGATGAGCACACTCACGATGACGCCGTCACCGAGCGTGATGACGTCGATGTACAAATCCGCGAGGTTGATCGCGTTCGGCGCGAGGGTGAGCGCCGCGGTGAAGCTCGGGATGGTGTTCACCGTCGGCACGGCGAGCTGCGCGTACAACCCCTCATCGGTCGCCGCGACCATGTCGCGATTGCCGACGAAGGCGTAGCCTACGTTCGCGCGGCGCGCTTGAATCAGCACACCATGCACCGGTTCCGGGTAGCCGGACGGCGGCAGCAGACTCACGACGGCGACAGGGGTGCCAGGCGTCGGGTTGATCTTGCCAAGGGGTCGCAGCATGTCAGCTCCAGGTACTCGATCCGCCAATGGACGGATAGGCCGGCGTTTCGATCGACTGATTCTGCCCGATGAGCACGCGGTCTTCAATCAGCGCGGTGCCTTGGGGGTTCGGAATCGGCACCAGCGGCCCCAGGAAGAAGAACGGCATCCCCGCAGGCGGCAGCGTGAGCTGAGCAATCCGATCCGGGTAGATCGACGCCCATGCGCGATCGGGCACGGCCGGGTTCGTCGCCGTCGTCGGCAGGGCCAGCGCCAGTTGCGCGGCGGTGAGCAACTGGAGCCGATTCAGGGCGTCTGGATAGACCCCTCGCCAGACGAGGCCGTCAGGGAGGAAGCCCGAGGGAATCGACCCAGTGGTGAAGGCGGGATGCTGTCCCGCGAGGAGCTTCAACCGGAGGATGCGATCCGGATAGCTCGGCACCCACGGCAGCCCATCGGGCGCGAAGGTCGTGTCGAGAAGCGGGATGGCTTTCGATTGGTACTGCCAGTGTGACATGCTAGTAGCCTACCCGTCCGCCACGATCCATGACCTGTGCGTTGGTCACAGAGACCATGAAGACATCGCCACCCCCTGCATCTTCGTGCTGCAACGCGCCGATGTCGTGATAGCCGGTGCCGCCAACGGGCAGCACGCCTGGATAGCCCACCGCGCGCGCAGCCGCGCCTGCTCCAGCCGTCGCGTTGAGCGAAAAGTCCTGCCCGGCGGCATTCGTGAAGAAGGAACCGGTGCCCGTCACGAACGCTGTACTGGTCACGGCGAAGCCCGTGCCAAGGGCGGTGTTGCCACCCGTGTTACTGAAGGCTGCACAGTGCATGAGTTCAACGGCCGAGTTATTAACATTATCGAAGCCAATTCCCGTATTGGATTCCGCGATGCAGTTCTCGAAGAACGCAGGGCCGTCACCGAGGCGGAACCCGTCGCGGCCATTGCCGTAGGCCACGCAATCGATCATCGTCGCGAGTTGTGCGGTCGTGATAAAGCCGTCTGTGGTCGCCCCACTATTGCTGTCTGAGATACAACGGATACAGGTTGCCGCCACGGAAAATCCAGCGACGGTGTTCTCGTAGGCGACGCAATCGACCGCCTGCGTAAATGCTGTGAATGGGCTAATCGTTGCACACCCAGTCGCCGTGCAGCGATAGAGCGAATGCGAGTTCGAGACGACAAACCCCCCGTTGTTACAGTTTGCGACATGGCACGCCACGAGAAGCCCGCGCTGGAGGAAACCACGGCTGGACGTGAGGGAAGCCCCGTCAGCGGAGAGGTTACAAATGAAGCTGCGTGCTCCTGTCATCGTCCAGATCGCAAACGTCGAAATCCCACTCGCTTGAAAGAGTGGCTTCGTACCTCTATCGCCGCGGGTTGTTTGGTAGCCCTCCACGTAGAACGGCCCAGTCCCTGTGAAACAGCCCCCGCTGACGTTCGTAGAAGCTGACGTGATGGAATACGTGCCGCTCTTGATCCACGCGCGGACCCCGCCAGTCGCCAGCGCCAAGCCGAGTTGCCCAATGGACCCCAAGGCCCCACCAATGTTCATGGTGATGCCCGTGCCGGCGGCCACGTTGCGATCCACCGTGATGGACGTTGACGACGTAAAAATGGTGACTTGGTAGTAGCCGGCGGCCAATCCGCCAGAGCCTCCAGCGAGATAAATCACGTTGCCGACGATATCGGCAGTGAATGACGCGGTGACAGACGTGATGACGCCCGTGCCGACCGCCACGGCGTCGGCGGTGGAACTGTTATTCCCGCCGCTGTTGGCAGCATCCTGCTGAGAAAAGTCCACCCCTGCGGCACCCGCAACAAATCCGCCGCCGTTAGTATCGGCACCAGCGGTGCGAACTTCCCAAATTGTGCTGGAGGAAACCGCCATCTAGTTAGTACTGCTCAGGATTCACCGCGATTTTGAGTGCTCGATTCCGTCGCACGTTGCTCGCCGCTTCCATGTCCGTGATAAACGTTGAGACATCGGTAATAAAGGAGGCGACATCGGCATCCGTGATGATCGACCGTCCATCTGTAGCTGAACCGTCCACGAGGATGTTGCCTGCCCCGCCAGCGAACATCGCCGTCCACCCCTCAGCCACCGCCTCGGCTTGAAGAGATTTGCAGAGATTGAACAGTTGACCGAAGCGATCGGCGAGCGGCCGGATCTTGGTATTCGCAACGAGAATGGCTTGCGGGTTGGTGTTCGGCATAAGTTCCTCTCAGGTTGTTACTGTGCCGCTGTCAGACATCACTCACCATGTGAACCGCGCGTCCCACACACCACTCCCGCCGATGAGTGTGAGCGCCCATTCGCTGGCTTCGAGCGCCCCGCCCGCCTCCGTCCAGAACTGATTATCTTTCGGAAAGTTCTGCACGAAGTCGTTGTCGTCCACCCACCGATGTGAGGGGCCGCCGACGATCTTCAGCCGTGCACCAGGCGCAGAGAGAATCTGCATCGTCACTGGACCGATGACGATCTCGTCAGGCAGGGACATCTCCGTGAAGCCATCAGGCACCGACACCCCGTTGATCACCGGGCGAAAGGCGGGATACCACCGCTGCCACGCCTCCATCCCCGGTTGCAGATCGAGATCCTCCAGCACGCGCAGGAAGTCGTCGCCCCATTCGTACGTTCGCACGTAACGGGTCACGCGGGTGGCGAGATAGTGCTTCGTGAGGTCGGCGACGGCGCGTCCCGGCGTCCACGCCTTAATCCCGCCAAGGTCATCTTCCGGACGAATCTGCGGCACGATCCGCGCTTGCGTGTAGGTACCGCCGTACCCGCCGGAATACCCGGTGATGGGCAGATCCGGCACGCCCACCTGGTAGACCCGCATGGCATTCTGTCCGTAGGCGCCTTTGGCTGAGTCTCGATAGTCACCGACGTGCTTGACAAGAACTGGAACACCCTCTGCCGTGAGCGTGACGCCAAGGGGAATGGCTTCACGCGGACCCCCACCTTGCGCGGCCCAAGTATGCCCAATCAAGTAGACCGGCGGCGCTCCCATCGTGATCTGTGTCTTGTCAGCCCGGTTCACCGCTACAAGCCCGTAGGCTTCGCTAAACCAGGTAAAGTCTTTAGGAGGTTCGACAGGGACTACTTCCGGATTGGCTGTCAGCATCGTCTGGAGGTAGTACGCCGCTGGCATCCCGGTGGGAATCGGGCCGCCGAGGAAGGCCGCCCACTGCGCTTCAATACCGTCCAGCACCCCCGTAAGCATTTGCATCACGTCTTTGGAGATGCCCAGCGGCGCGGCGGAAGTTCCGAAGGGAATCAGCGCACCTGGCTTGTGAGGTTTCTGTGTCGCAATGGCCGTCCGTACCCAATTCCTCGCCCACGACCCGGCATTGATGTAGTCCGTGCCGGTCGCGATCTTCCAGGCGTGCATCGTGAGGATGATCCGTGTGTAGTACCAATTCCCATACGCCCCGAGCACGCGCTGGCCGAAGTCGCCGCGCGATTCATAGTTGAGAAGATCCAGCCACGATCCGTTCAGCCATTGCACGGGGAAGCTATCCAAAAGTTGCTGGCACTGCGCTTCCGCAAATCCCGACCAGCGAATAGCCAGGCCGTAGTAGGCGTAGTGATGATCCTCAGACCCTGGTGATTTCTCCAAGGCGTATGGCACCGTCGTCAGTGCCGAGCCGAAATGCAACGTGGTATTCCCCAGCCATTCCGCGACGGCCTGCTTGTCCGCAGCGGTAAACCCGGGATAGTCCCAGAGGAACCCCAACGCACGCGCGACGCACGCAACCGACTCATCCTGCGAATGGAACGGATGGTTGACCGCGCCCCACAACTGATCACCTGACAACGGCTGCACGACCTGAAGGCGTAAGAGGCGGATGGCTTCTTCCGCTGCCGCCGTCGGTTCCGTCTTCGCGCCGTACGTGATGCCTGGAACCACTCCGGCAAACCACGACCATGCGTAGAGGTCAGCGAGTTCACCTGGGTACTTGGGCGGCTTCTTGGGCGGCACATTGAGTGCGCCGATGAACGACTGCCACTGGGCGTTCCACACCCCAGTCAGCCAGCCTTGGAACCGCGTACGCTGCTCGGTGGTGTAATGCAGCGGTTGCACACCTGTCACGACCACGATCGGGCGTGTTTCGGTGTCGGTTTCTACAGATGGACCGGCGCACTCTGCTCCCCCGTTCCCGGCTGGGATGTCAATCGTGCGCGAGCGCGATCGAGAACGACTCTCCGTGCCATCGCCGTTCGGCGTCCACGCAGACCAGTCAGACCACGCAGACCACGCTGACCAGACGCAATCAATTGGAGGTGCGAGGTGCGCGTTGAGATCCGCCTGGAGCTGAAGGAGAAATTCGCGATCTGTCATCGTCATGGAGATACGCCACCCCTTCGTTCCTGTTGATCGAGCCATTTTTCGAGCGGCAGACACGTCCCGAGATCGTGACAGCGCAGACAGACCGGCTTGCCCCCACAGGTCCAGCACCCAGCCCCCGCTTCTTCCATCCAGATGAGGAGTCCTTCGGGCGTCCGCTGCTGGATCAAATACGTGGTCGACACGGAGTTCGGCTTGGTGAAAATAATCGTGCCGCAGTGGGCACAGGTGATCGTGTCGTACTCGCCGAGCGGGCGATCCGGGTCGATGATCGTCGCATAGCCCTGCGCGTGCCGCATGGCCGCTACCCGACCGAGAAGGAGAGGGGGACGTCGTCGAAGGGTTCGGGGAGCGGTGGGGTGCCGAGCGTGCCGAGGAAGGGTTCAGCCGTCAGTCCTTCGACATCGCCGCTGACGACACGGAGGGCATGAATAATCGCCCCCTGCGCGGTATCCGCATGGACCATCAGCTCGATCACCTCGCGGCGAACGAGTGGGTGATCCGGTTGATAGATCACCACCCGAGGAAACGAAACACGCCACGTCACAACGCGCCTATTGTTCGTCGACGTGAATTTGGGTCGCGATCGCCACCACACTGGAGGTCGGCGACTGCACGCCAATCCCGTTCGACGCGGTCGCTGGCGAGACCAGTTCCCCACCTGGCGCGGCCACCCAGCGGAAGGTCGCCCGCTGATTGAGCGCGATGTTGAGGAGGATCTGCGCCGAGGTATAGGTCGGCTCGATTGTGTGGTTCTCACCCGCGTCGGCTTCGGTCGCCGCATCGGCCGGGTCGAGCGGCTGCGGGACGACGGCGGTGGCAGTCCCGGCGGTCGTGCAGCGCTGAATCGTGTACAGGAAGGGGTTATCGCCTACTGTACCTTGTGCGCCGAAGATGATGTCGTACCACTTCAGCCGGCGGGGCCGGGTCGCGTCGGCCGTGATGTTGCCCACCGAGAGGGTGGTCGAGGCCGTGCGGAGCAGGTCTACAGCATATTTTGCCACGTCAAAATCTCCTTCTAATACTCCACAATGCCAATCATCAGGCGTTCGTTTGCAGTGCCGAGTGCCCAGATCTCCGAGAGCTTCACTGGCCCCGCATTGAACGGGCCAATCGACACCGGCCCCTGCGAGGCTTGCGTCGGATCGAGCGAGAAGGCGTGCGAGGTCGCCGACACGACTGGCGACGCCCCGCCGACGTACACCACCGCGGTGTTCGCCGGGTCCGCGGCGAGGAGGATCTGCCGACAGGCGACGTCCTGCGTGCCGCCGGGTTGCGTGTCCCCGAGCACCGACGACAACCGTTGGGCAGATCCAGAGAGCGTCAGTGCGTAGTGGCGCCACGACATACCCAACTCCTTACCGGCGGTCGATCGTGCCGGGGCTGCGATCCGTCAGGTCCGGCGGCGGCTCGGGCGTATCCGACGGCTCCCAGCGCGAAGGGGTGCGCGGCAAGCCGGAGACCGGATTGTCCGTTTCGCCGCCACCGGGGGCGGTGACAGGCGCGTCTCCCCAGACCGGTTGCAGGCCCGAGGTGCCGCCCGTGTCGATCAGCGGATCGCCACCGCGCTCACGAATGAGATCGCCCCCGGGGTCCGGCGGCGGCATCGCGGGGTCGGTGTAAGGTGTTTTGAGATCGCCCATAGCAGTACTCCTGTCCTCAGTAGTAGTCGTACACCGTCGCGTCGGTAGAGCGTAACAGATTCGTGGTCTCGGTGATCACGCCGTACCCGAGCGCAAAGTTGACCGTCACGTAGTCTTCGGGAAACTGGTTGTCGTCCGCGAGGCTCACGCGCTGCAGCTGCAGATCCCAGTCGCGCTGCAGGCGGTCGGAGAGCGCCAGGTTGAAATAGGGGTTGGGAAGGTCTTTCGTCCCCGGGAACTTCGACGCGGCGAGGAGCGACCCCAGCTTGAAGAGATCGGCGCGATTGCTGAAGACGCCTGGGAACACCGAGGTGTCCGCGAGGCGCTCGGCTTGACGATAGTACAGGTACGGGAAGTGCCGCTCTGACGTCGGCGTCGGCCAAAACTCATAGCGCGTTTGGCCGAGGGTCGCGGTGGCGGGGGAGACATCGCGTGCGACGAGGTAGCGCGGCCCTGTGTCGGAGTTGGTGCGCGCCGGGTCCGCCGTGCCGATTTGATCCTGATTGAACCAGTACGGCAACAAGCGCTGGTTGTACCGATCGACGATGATCAGAAAGCGGTGAAAGTCGGCTGGGGTCGTGAAGTAGGCGTCGAGAATGGACGCGGTTTCGGCCCCACCGGTCTCGGCGTAGTTGCGGTCGAGGACGATCGTCGAGGCGTCGGTGACGGAGATGATGGTGTAGATCGGGTAGCCGGTGACACGGATCTGCCGCCCGGCGTCGGTGGCGACAAAGAGCGCTGCGGAAGTGACGGTGGGTGAGCCTTGAGTGAAGGTGACGGTGAGCGAACGGCTCGCCAAGGTGTCGATCGAGGCTTCCTTCCGCAGAAAGCCCCAGCCGCCACCCCGGTACTCGCACGCTTGGGTATAAGCGTCTTGTACCCAGTCGCGCACGAGCAGCGGCGGGACGCCAGGAAAGGCGTTGCGTGCCCGCCGCCAGGCTGCTTCAAAGGTCTCGGCCACAGGAGCAGGCTCCTACTTGCCGATCGCTTCGAACCGCGCCGTGTAGGCCGACAGGTCGGTGCCGTTGGCGATCTCGTCACCTGCCATGTCGAAGAACTTCAGCTTGCCGTTGGTGACGTCGTACTTCGCCAAGCGGATGACCGTGCCGTTGCTGAAGGGTTCCAGCAGCAGCAGGTCGACCTTCCCCATGCCGAACTGCTGCGCGGGGAGCGTCTCGCCGTTGGTCGCGTACGAGGAGGACGCCGTCAGGAGTCCGATTTTTCGAATGAACGATCCCGACCGATCGTGATAGTCGCCAATCGTCCGTGTAATGGCCATCGCACCCATGACTGCTCCTCCTTCGTCCGCTGACTCCTACAAAACCTAGCGTCGTGCTGTGGGCTAGGTGGTTTCCGGCACGTCGAGATCGACGACCGCTTCGGCTTCCATCGCGTTGTACGCGCCAGACGACACCCCCAGCGCGGGGTAGGTCGCTGCGGATCCGGCCGCCAGACAATCGGCCTTGCCTGCGGTGGCCGACGGAATGACGAACAACCCGGCAGCCGTCGGGGCCGCCGTCGGTGCATCCACGAACTTGACCGTGGCGGGGCCGTGCGTCTGCACACAGCCGTAGTACCCGAGAGTGATCGCGTTCTGGAAGACGCCGGCGATCCGGCCTCGTCCAAGTGCGGTCGGCGAGGTCGTCACGAGGTACTGCGTCTTGTCCGACCACCACGCGACGGCCCCGCGGAAGGGCGCCACCGACATGGTGGAGTCGGTCTTGATCAGCTGGTACGTCTTCGAACGACCAGCTTCCGCCCCCGCGGGTGAGCGCGTCGGCTGAATGACGGTGAAGCGTGCCCCGAGCGTGCCCGGGGCATGGAGGGTCGGCGTGTTCTCTTGTTCAGGGTCGCCGGACTGCAAATAAACCGGCGGCATTTCCCAGCGATTCGGCATGATCCGTCTCCTTTCGGCAGCTCTGGCCGAATCCTACGACGTGAACCCGTGGAGCACGCGCGACAGGCGCAGTGCCTTGACGATCGGCCCGTTCCCTCCGAAGAGAATCTGGCCGGACACCTGGTTGTCTTCCCGCGCGCCCTTGAAGCCGGTGAAGCCAAACGCGAACTTCGCCGACTGGGCGATGTAGAGCCGGATGTACGCGTCGTCGCCGGTCGGCCCGAAGTTCAGCCACCAGAAGGTCTCGCCCGCCGCGTTGTAGTTGCCGAGGTCGGCATCGTTGACGCCGTCCTGCCCCGGGCAGTAGTCGGACATCATCACGGTGGCGCGGTCGAACTTGATCCCAGGCCACGCGATTTCCGGCTGGGTCGTGTCGATCACCTGATGGGGCAGGAAGTTCTCCGAGATGAACCCCATGCCACGCCGTGTGGTCAGACCCGTGTCGGGGGCCTGGTTGCCGATGCAGCAGGACAGGTACGAATGGCGGAGGACCCGGTAGGACATCGAGCCGAGATACGGCGCGGCGCCGATGTTCGGCGAGGCGACGAGACCGGTCGGTGGCGTCAGCGCGGGTGCCACGTCTGCGCGCGTCTGTCCACCGTAGGAGGGGAAGAGGTTCCCCGCCCATGAGGCGTTCGTGCCGTCGTTCAGCGCTTCTTCGAGGCCGTTCAATTCGAGTGAGCGGTTGTCGCCGGCGAGGTTCTGCCCATGATGGAACGCGGCGATTTCGAGGATCGCCGACATGGTGAGGGCCGCCTGTGCCATGTCGGTGCGAATGACCGAGAAGGCCGCGTTCGGCCCCGCCATCTCGACTTCGAGGTCTTCGAGGAACTCGGTCACGTTGACCTGGTAGTACTTGGGGCCGAAGAGCATGCCCGCACGGGTCTGCCGGCGGGTCACGTCGAAGGAGGCGCCTTTCGCGTAGGCCCCGCCCTTCATCGGCTTGAACATGAAGTTTTCTTGAATCTGGGGACCGATCCACTTGCGGGTGAAGCGGCGACGGCACATCGCGATCAGGGGACCGGATTTGAAATAGCCGTCGACGACACCCGGTTGGATGTCCTTGGTGACAGTGGTGTTGACATCATCGAGCAGCAGGGCCACGGGAACTACCTCCTACGGCTCGCACCGGTCGCCAGATCAAGCGGTCGAACTAGACAGCCGCGCGCGCGTCTTGCAGCTTCTGGTAGTACGCGGCTGCGGTGTCGGCGGTGTGCTGTTCGGGCTTGTCGGACGAGGACGGGTCGAGCGCGTCGAGTGGGGAGCCGGTACTGCCGCGCACCGGGAAGGGCTGCGTCTGCATCCCCTTCAGGCGTTCGGCCACACCCGCATCCACGAGTTTGTTGATTTCAGCGTCCTTGCGCGCTTTGTCGCGCTCGGCAATTTTCTCGGCGAACTTGTCGTGGTACGCATCGAGCAGCCCGAAGACCCGACCATCGGGGAGTTGGCTGCCGAGGCGCTTGTCGGTGAGGAGGACGCGCGTGTCCAAGACCTCGCCGAAGTCTTTGTAATGCGAGAGGGTGAGCGTGTTCTGCAGCCCGAGGTAGTTCGCCGCATCCATCTGCTGCTGCCGCATGGTCTCGTTGAACGTGTCGCGATCGATGTACTTCGCGGGATCGAGCGCGGGCGGTGTCACCGGCGGCGTCACGGGAGGTGTGGGTGTCCCTCCAGCTTTCCGCAGCCGATCCAGTTCATCGAGGTCGGTCTTCCGCTCGGCATACCAGGCGTTCAGCCGGGTGTAGTCCTCGGTCAGCGTGTCTTCCTTCTTCTTGAGATCGTCCATGTGTCGGCTGTAGTCCGAACGGGCGAGCACCGATTCCCCCACGGTGACGAGGGCGTCTGATGCCTCCGCGGCGGCCAACACGGCTTCCAGCGGCTGATTCCTCAAGTTCTCGGGCAACTTGGCGAGAATCCCTTTCAGGAAGTCGGTTCCGGTTTCTTTGGCTCCCATTGCTGTCCTCCTCAGATTGCGCCAGAGCCTGCAACCCCACGATCAAACGCCGCCGGGAATTGCTGTCCGGTGGCGGTGGGTGTGGTTGCGCCAGCTCCTGCACTGAGTAACTGCGCGAGTACTTGTTGGAGATGATCTTTGACTTGTGCGAACTGCACCGCATGGGCAGGAATCGCCTGTGCGTACGAGTCGAGCATCGACCCGATTTTTTCCGCCGAGCTGAGAATCGCCGAGAGCATCTCGGGCGGCATTTGATCCGGTGCGACCGGTGGGGCCACGGCGGAGAGCGAGAAATTGGTCGGCGCGCCTGTGGGGCCAGCCCCGACCGATTGCGGCGAGGGCGGCGGGCCGTTCAAGGGATCTTGCGAGGCGCCGGTCGAGGCACTGCGCGGTGGAAAGGCCATCGCTATCGGCGTCCTTTCGCGGTGAACGATCGCCAGCCGGATTTGATGCGTTCGAAATTGGAGGCTTTCTTGTCCACGAGTTTGTGGCCGACCTCGACGGAGCGCCGGCGGGCTTCGAGGGCGTGCGTGGCGATGCGCGGATCGACCTTGCCCGATTCGTTTGGCAGGGTGATGTCGCCGCGGGCCATCAGCAGGCGCGTCCGCGGCCAAACTTCTTACTGCCCGTCATCTTCTTGCCGCCCTTCACGGGCTTGCCTTTGCTGAATGCCATGGTGGTGAGCCTTTCCGTGTCAGACGAGGGGTTGGGGTTCGAGACGAGGCGAACAGAGCAGCCGTCCCCCGACAAACTGCGCGGATCGCCTCGTCACACCTCAACCAGACGAGCAAGGATGCGCTGACACGACTCATGTTGTCAAGGGGGAAGGCGACAAAAGTCTGCCCGAGGACGGATTTGTTACTTGTCGGAGGTGGTCGTGGTGGTGCGCGTGCCGCCCTTGCCGTCGGACTTGGACTCGCCCTTGGGCGGGGCGTCGTTGCTGGCTTTGCGGCCTTGGGCGTTCGCCATCATGCCGAGGCCGAGCATTTGCTGCGCCTGGAGGCGCTCGGTGATCGTCGTGGGTGAGCGGAGTTCGAGGATCTGCCCCGACATCGGATCGAGCAGCATGACGCGGCCGTCAGGGAGCTGTACGGGACCGGGACCGGGCGGCATCGGGGAGCCAGCACCGGACGGACTCTCAGGACTCGCGGACATGGGAGGCATCCCACCCATCATCGCCTGCTGCTGCAGCTGGATCTGCATCATCGCCTGCTGCAGGATGAATTGCTGCTCCTCGGGCGTGACGGGCTTGAGCGGGGGCAGCGGGATCGCCGGCGGCGCACCGACGTTCGGGGTTTCGAAGACCTCGTGGTAACTCCAGAAGTCGAGGTAGCCCATCGTCGCTTGCTGCTGCGCGACCATCTTCCGCTCGGTCGAGTTCATCGCGAGGATGGAGTTCGGCGCCACCACGAAGACGAACTGTTTGTGGAAGGCTTGCGCGCGTTGATCCGCGGTGGTCAGGTTGGCGTCGAGTTCGGGGATGTAGCCCTCCTGCCCTGGCAACAACGCAGGTACCAAGGTGGCAGGGTCGGCATCCATGTCTTCGAGGACGACGGCGGCTTCCCCGAGGATCATCCGGCGTTTGGTCTGCGACAGGAACTGGAAGTAGTTGACCTTCGTCATCTCCGAGAGGTCGCGCATGAAGGATTCAACCTGCCGCGCTTCCTGACGGATTTCTGGAGTGAGCGCTTCGTAGTACTTCTGGATCGTGTCGGCCGAGGGCATCTGCCGCAGTTGCAAGAGCGCGGCGAGATTGGCCGTGCCCGAGAGATCGTTGTGCTTCGTGGTGAGCTTGTCCCAGAGTTCGGAGGCCATCGCGAGGATCTGCGGGTTCGGGCCGTCCAGCTTTTCGTACGCTTCGCCAAAGCCCGGTTGCACTTTGATGCGCTTGCCCGGGCGCTGCGGGTCGAGCGAGCGCATCGTGGCTTCTGACACCGCGTTGCGGTTCCACTTGACGTCGTAGTTCAGCCACTGCCGGATGCCGAGCCGAATGTCTTGAACCGTGTCGTTGATCGCGTCCTGCACGGGCAGGAGATCGTTGAACAGCGGGATGCCGAGGAACTGCCAGGGCACCGACCACAGGCGCATGCGACACAGGGGGAAGAGGCCGTGCCAGTAGGTATTGGGGCCGTCGAAGAGAATCATGTCGTCGGTCGAGACGATGAGGCGTCCGCGGGGGTACAAGGCCGCTTCGGGTGCGACGCTGTACGCCCAGTTCGTGCCAGGCATGCCCATCGGAATCGGCTTGCCCGTGAGGTTGCGCGTGCGGTCTTTGACGTAGGTGCGGTACAGGGCAATGTTGCCCGAGCGCGGTTGGCGAGAGTGGACCGAGTCCTGCCCGAGGCGGTCGAGCGGGTCGGCTGGGGTCAGGAGGTGCGACATCACCGAGCGGAAGCGCCCCTTCACCTTATCGATCACCGAATCAATCGAGGGCCGGAAGAGTTGCGCCTTCCCGGGGTACATCGCTTTGAGGGCGTTGACCGTGTGCTCTTCGCGCAGGGTCAGCCCTTCCCAGAGCTGGGGCGAGCGCGCGTGCGAGGGGCGGAAGGGCAGCGTGTCGCGCGGGTCACGTGGCGAGAAGCTGTGCGCACCACCAAAGGGCGCGTGCGGATCCCAGTCGACGACGAAGTCGCCGGTGCCGGCCGCGAGCGCGATCTTCACGCAGTCGCCGAGATCGACGTCCGCGAGGGTCGTGACCCACTCGGCGAGGGCGTACTGATTCAGGAGATCGGCTTGGCGCTGATAGGCGGTGTTGAGCGTCTTCCAGCCGAACAACGGTTTGATGTCGGTGAGGGCGGAGACGTGCGCCTGCATCGCCTTGCGGGATTCGTTGATGACGACTTTCGGGAGGTACTTGAGCTTGCGCCGTTCGGGATCGAGTTGCTCGCCGACGACGTAGCGGAGGGCCGGTTCGATTTGGTCGTAGGACGGGTCGGAGCGGTTGATTCTGTCGCCGTCCTCGCGGAGTTCGCGCAGCCAGCCGATGACGCGGGGGTCGCCGTACTGCAGGGATTCGGCGGAGGTGGCCGGAAGGCCCGCGAGGCCAGATGGACTAAATTCGGCCACGCTAGGTGTCCCCGAGCGCGGAGGTGTTGCTGTCGTTCACGCCGGGACCATAGGCGAACTCTGGCTCGCTGCCGTCGGCTTCGACATGCGCCGCTTTCGTGTTGCCCCGCAGTCCCCACTTCCGCTTGACGTCATCGGGAATCTTCTCCGAAGGCGGCTCGCCGAAGGTGTTCGACTGCATGTTCGAGGCGTTCTGCGAGAAGCCGCGGAAGCGAATCGGCTGCCCGAGACCATCCGCCGCCATCTTTTCGGATTCGCGCTCGACCTCACGGAGTTTGTGCAGCGAGTCGATCTCGACCACACGGTTCAACCCGTCCCGGCAGGTGAACTTCTGGAAGGTCTCGCCAGAAGCCCCGTCGCCGTCGGTGCGAAGGTCCATGCGCGGGCGGGGCACCACCCAGATCATCGGGTAGCCGCAGTGCTGGCAGTCAGGGAGCTGTGCCTGCCCGCCGACCTCAATAGACCTGTACTGATCGCGGAGGGTGAACTTACACGATGGGCAAAAAAAGTCGTGGTTCGGCACCTACGCAGACGTCCACAAATCTTGTGTGAGCTTCTTCACCAGCTGCTGCATGTACACCAGCACCGTTTGCCCGCGCTTGCGTGCGCGATGGGCCAACTCGTCCCACTGCGCGACCGAGAACTCGACCTCCACCTTACCAATCGACAGTGATGCGAGCTTGCGGACAGCGGCCATGAGGGCAGCAGAATCGCGCGTGGTACCAAACCCAAGGACTTTCTCCAAGGTCGCACGGTCGTCTGGCGCCAGTGAGAGGCCGGGCTGCGGCGTGAGTTCGTACGCCTGCTCGAAGAGGGTCTGGGGCATGACGTCCAGCACGACGCCTGAGCGCAGAATCACCCAGTCGTCGGGCGCGGCGTGGAGTTGCTGCCCACCCAAGGCCGAGAGCATCGCGTGGTCGATGGTTTGGTAGGCGGTGAGGTCCGTTTGGCCGGTGCGCGCGCGAATCTGGACCGGGCGCATCGCCTGCCGACGATCCGTACCTGGCGTCGTCGGCGGGAGGTCAGTAGTCGCCGCCACTCCCAGCCCCGTGACGCGGGTCGAAGTAGACCCCGGCGTCGTCGGCGTGGAGGGCGAGGTCGTCATCTCCTTCATCATCGATCCCTTCGTTGGCCGCATCGGCCGTCGCTGAGGAGTTCCGCCAGTCGAGCAGCGGGGCGCCGGAGACCTGTTGCTGTTGGAGCATCGAGGCCCGGCGGCGCCGACGTTCGGCAATCGGTTCGGACTCCCCGCCACTCAGGCGGTACGCCACATAATACGCGATCGCCGACGAGAAGATCGCATCGTCGTGTTGGCCCTTGGCGTGTTCGGCTTCCCCGAGCAAGCCTTCGGTCACGAAAAAGCGGAGTTCATTGCGCGTCACGGGCGAGTTCAGGCGGAAGTCGGCGATGCCCGAGATCGGGTCGGTGGTGGTAACGGCGTCGCGGAACTTCTCCAAAAGAATCGGCCGCGTGCGGGTGGTGGTCGACCAGCCGATGCGCTTGGTGTAGCGCGCGGAGGGGTCGGCCGCATCGACGACTTCCCAGACGTAGAAGTTCGAATACTGCAGGTGCAGTTGGAGGAGGTCTTGAACAGTCGCCCCGTGGTTGTTCA
>Ga0137427_10000406_pt1 | contig 22620 bp, 20 predicted proteins | sample EasRivERMZT700_2_FD_102309 | JGI IMG/M metagenome (GOLD analysis project Ga0137427, IMG submission 102309) | Soil microbial communities from meander-bound floodplain in the East River, Colorado, USA - East River MetaG ERMZT700_2 | ecosystem: Environmental > Terrestrial > Soil > Floodplain ...
CCTCGAGCACCTGTCCGGTTCGCACATGGTGTTCGTGACCGCCGGCATGGGCGGCGGCACCGGAACCGGCGCTGCGCCGGTGATCGCACGCGCGGTGCGGGAGCTCGGCATCCTGACCGTCGGCGTGGTGACCAAGCCCTTCCACTTCGAAGGCGACAAGCGCATGAAGTCGGCCGAGCGCGGCATCGAAGAGCTCCAGAACTTCGTCGATACGCTGATTGTCATCCCCAACCAGAACCTCTTCCGCGTCGCCAATGAGCGCACCACCTTCGCCCAGGCCTTCGCCATGGCCGATGATGTGCTCCACTCGGGCGTGCGCGGGGTCACCGACCTGATCGTCATGCCTGGCCTGATCAATCGCGACTTCGCCGACATTCGCACGGTGATGTCCGAGATGGGCAAGGCGATGATGGGAACCGGCGAGATGGAGGGCGAGGGCCGCGCGTTGCGCGCTGCCGAAGCCGCGATTTCCAACCCGCTCTTGGACGACGTATCGATGAAGGGCGCGCGCGCGGTGCTCGTCAACGTCACCGGCGGACCGGATCTGATGCTGTTCGAGGTCGACGAGGCGGTGAACCGGATTCGCGCCGAGGTCGATTGCGACGCTAACATTCTCTTCGGAAGCGCGCTGCTGGAGGACATGGAAGGCCGCGTCCGCGTCTCGGTCGTCGCCACCGGCATCGATGCCGAATCCTGCACCGGATATGTCGCGGACAACGTGCAGCGGCTCCATCCTCCCCGCCGCAGGATGATCGAGAGCGAAGCTCCGGCGTCGCCGCCTACGCCCGTACGGGTGAGCATGGAGACCTCCGCGGTCGGCCGCATGGTCGACAATCTGGCGATGCAATTGGACACCTATCAGATGACCTCACCCGAACCCGTCGCCAGGAGGGAGCCGGCACCCGTTATCCCCGTTCCGCCTCCCAAGGTTCAAATGGAGGAGCCGCTGGACCTTGGCGGTGCCGAAGCGCCGATGATCGAGGAACCGGTCGCGTCGCCTGCCGTGACTGTCCGGGTGCAAACCACTGTGGCATTACCGGCCAAGAAGCGCCGTTTTGGGCTGTTCGGCCTTCGCCGCCCGGAACGCGAGGACTATCAGGTCGAGCCTCGCCTGGAGGCTCCGATGCCCACTGCACCCCGGCAGCACGCGCCGGCAATTCGCGCGTCCGCAAGCGCGCCGTCTTCGGCACAAGCACAGGCTGCCCCGGCGGCGCGGGCATCGGCCGAGGCGCCGCGCGAGCAGGCTCCGTCTCCCGACGATCTGTTCGCCGGTGTCGCTGAAGACGACCGGTTCGAGATTCCGGCCTTCCTGCGGCGGCAGGCCAACACGGGGGGGTAATGCCGAACCGGCATACGCTTGCACGCGAGGTTTCGGTTCAAGGCGTGACCTTGCATGCGGGTGTGCCGTCGCGCCTGCGATTGCGTCCCGCTGCCTCGGGTGCGGGTATCTCGTTCCGGCGCGTCGACCTGAAAGGATCGGCGCCGATCCCCGCGTTGTGGTCCAATGTTGCCGAGACACGGCTCGGCACGGTGCTGCGCGGGCCGGACGGTTCGAGCGTCGGCGTCGTCGAGCATTTGATGTCGGCCCTCGCAGGGGCCGGGATCGACGATTGCGCCATCGACGTTGAGGGTCCCGAGCCGCCGCTGCTCGACGGCGATGCGCTCAGCTTTCTCGTTGCGATCGACGCGGGCGGTACGCGCGCGCAAGGCCCGCGCGAGTCCATTCGCCTCAACCGGCCCGTCGAGGTCGGATCGGCGTCCGCCGGCGCGAAGCTGGTGCCCGCTGCCGCCGCCGAGCTCTATTTCGAGATCGATTTTCCGAGCGCGGCCATCGGACGCCAGGAATTTTCCTGCGCCTTCGATCCCGAAACCTTTCGCCGCGAGATCGCGCCGGCCCGTACCTTCGGCTTCCTCCAAGAGGCCGAGCACCTGCGCGCGGCGGGCTATGGCCGCGGCGCCGACCTGACCAACACGCTTGTGATCGACGGCGATGCCTTGGTGAATCCGGCGCTCCAGCGCTTCCCGGACGAGTTCGTGCGCCACAAGATCCTGGACGCCGTGGGCGACCTGAAATTGGCCGGACTCCCGGTGATCGCGCGGTTCGAAGGTCGAAAGTCCAGCCACGCACTCAACAATCAGCTGCTGCGCGCGCTTTTCGCCGACCCTGCGAACTATCGGGTCGGCCCGGACTGACCGGTAAAAGGGCTTGGCGATCCGCTCGCCCGGATGGCATAAAGGGAGTTCGGCGGGCCGGGGCCTCAATCGATTAGGGTAACAGCATGTCCTTGAAGACACGCGCATTCCAGAAACGGTCGTTCGGCGTCCTGATGCTTTCCGTGGCGGCTTTGCTGACGGTGGGCTGCGCCAGGGACGAGAATGCCGCGGCGATCTATATCGAACGCCCGATCGAGCGGATCTACAACGACGCCTGGGCGCAGGTGAACCGCGAGAATTGGCTCGAAGCCGGGCGCCAGTTCGACGAGGTCGAGCGCCAGCATCCCTATTCGATCTGGGCGCGGCGCGCGATCCTGATGTCTGCCTATTGCTACTACGCCGGCAACCGCTACACCGAATCCATCGACGCGGCCAATCGCTTCATCCAGCTCCATCCCGGCAACCGCGATGTGCCCTACGCCTATTATCTGAAGGCGGTGTCGCTGTACGAGCAGATCAACGACGTCGAGCGCGATCAGGCACGGACCGACGAAGCCCTGACGGCGCTTCAGGATCTGATCCAGCGCTTTCCCAACACCGAATATGCGCGCGATGCCCGGCTCAAGATCGATCTCGCGCGCGATCATTTGGCCGGGAAGGAGATGACCATCGGTCGCTTCTATCTCCACCAAGGCGAGTATCTCGCGGCGATCAACCGCTTCCGCACCGTGATCGACCGCTACCAGACGACGAACCACGCTCCCGAAGCGCTGGAGCGGCTGACTGAGGCCTATCTCGCTCTCGGCATCGTCAAGGAAGCGCAGACCGCGGCCGCCGTGCTCGGTTACAACTATCCGGGCACCGGCTGGTATCGCGACGCCTACACGCTGCTCACCGTGGAGAACGCTGCGCCGACCGAAGACGAGGAATCCTGGATCAGCAGAGCGTTCCGCTCCGTCTTCTGAGCGACGGCCCATGCTGGCCTCGCTGACCGTCCGCGAAATTGTCCTCATCGAGAAGGCCGAGCTCGATTTCGCTCCCGGGCTCAATGTGCTCACGGGCGAAACCGGCGCCGGCAAGTCCATCCTGCTCGAAGCCCTGGGGCTGGCCGCCGGCCAACGCGGACAGGGACGCGCTTCTTTGCGTCCGGGCGCCGAGCAGGCTGCGGTCGTCGCCGTCTTCGAGCCCGCCGCCCGCCATCCCGCACGCGACATTCTCAAAGAGAACGATCTCGGCGATCCGTCGGGAGAGATCATCCTGCGCCGCACCGTGTCCGCCGATGGCCGCAGCCGCGCCTTCATCAACGATCAGGTGGTCGGTCTCCAGCTCGCGCGCGAGATCGGTGGGCTGCTTGTCGAGGTTCACGGCCAGGCGGACGACCGCGGCCTGTTCGATGCCGCCACGCACCGGATCCTGCTGGATGCGTTCGGAGCACATGCCGCGCTCGCCGCGGACGTAGCGATCGCTCACTCGGTCCTCGTGGCCGCAGCAAGAAAACTCGAAGCGCTGAAACGTGCGGCGAGCGAAGCGTCCGCCGAAATCGAATATCTCACCCACGCCGCCGATGAGCTTCGCCAGCTTGCGCCGCGCACCGGCGAAGAGGCCGAGCTGGCCTCGTCGCGCGCGCTGCTGATGAATGCCGGCCGGCTGGCAGAGGACCTTTCGGCCGCGGCGGGGTTCGTCTCCGGCGATGGCGGCGCCGAGACGAAATTGGCGGGCGCCCTGCGGCGCCTGTCGCGGCTGCCGAAGGAAGGCCGCGAAGCGGCCCAGTCCGCGGAGACCGCCCTCGAATCCGCGCTGGCCCTCGTTCAAGACGGACGCCAGGCGCTCGACGCCTTGCTTGCGCGCCTCGAAGGCGAGCCGGGCGAGCTGGAGCGTGTGGAGGAGCGGCTTTTTGCCCTCCGCGCCGCGGCCCGCAAATACCACGTCGGTGTCGATGGGCTCGATGCGCTCAGGACCGACTATGAAGCCAAGCTCGCGCTCCTGGGATCGGGCGGCGCCTCCATCGCATCGGCTGAGAGCGAGCTTCAGCACGCGCACGTGCAATACCGCGAGCGCGCTTCCGCGCTGTCCGCGGCGCGCGCCAAGGCGGCGCGTCTCCTCGAAGCGGCGGTCGCGGGCGAGCTCGCGCCGCTGAAGCTCGGCAACGCGCGCTTTCGCGTGACGCTGGCGCCGCTTATCGACACCGATGCCGGCGCGTATGGCGCGGAGCGCGTGGCATTCGAGATCGCAACCTTGGAAGGCGCGGCTTTTGGCAGCCTCGCCAAGATTGCCTCCGGCGGCGAGCTCGCCCGTTTCGCGCTCGCGTTGAAGGTCGCGCTCGCCGAAGCGAGTCCGCCGGCCGTGCTCGTCTTCGACGAGGTGGATCGCGGCGTCGGCGGCGCGGTGGCCGCGGCCGTCGGCGAACGGCTGCAACGCCTGGCCGCATCGACACAGGTGCTACTCGTCACCCATTCGCCGCAGGTGGCCGCACGCGCGGCGAAGCACTTCCGCATCGCCCGCGACAACGACGCCACCAGCGTGCGCGAACTTTCCGCGGCGGAGCGAGTCGAAGAGCTGGCGCGGATGTTGTCGGGCGCGCGAGTGACCGAGGAGGCGCGAGGCGCTGCCCGCCGCCTCCTCACGGAAGCCCAAGCACCAGCGGCACCGGCCAAGAAACGGGCTCGCGCGTGAGCAGAAGCGGGAAGGCTCCGAAGCAGCTCTCGGAGGCCGAAGCGAAGAAAGAGCTCGAACGCCTCGCGAGCGAGATTGCCGAGCACGACCGGCGCTATTACCAGGACGACGCGCCGACCATCACCGACGCCGATTACGACGCGCTCCGCCGGCGCAACAGCGACTTGGAAGCCGCGTTTCCCGAGCTCGTTCGCGCCGACAGCCCGTCGCAACGGGTCGGCGCGAAACCGGCCGAACGCTTCGAGAAGGTGCGCCATTCGCGGCCGATGCTGTCGCTCGACAACGCGTTCACCGAAGAAGACGTCCGCGATTTCTTTGCCCGCGCGAAGCGCTTCCTCGGTCTGCCCGAAGACGAGAAACTCGCTCTCATCGCCGAACCGAAGATCGACGGCCTTTCCGCGTCCCTGCGCTACGAGAACGGCGAGCTGGTGCTCGGCGCCACGCGCGGCGACGGCGCCGAAGGCGAAAACGTCACCGCCAATTTGAAGACGATCAGGGACGTGCCCAAGACCTTTGGCGGCAAAAAGCCGCCCAAGGTCTTCGAGGTCCGCGGCGAGGTCTATATGAGCCACGCCGATTTTGCGGCCATGAACGAACGGCAGCAGAAGGCCGGCGAGAAGATCTTCGCCAATCCCCGCAATGCCGCCGCGGGCTCCTTGCGGCAGCTCGATCCCGCGATCACCGCGCGCCGCCCGTTGCGCTTCTTCGCCTACCACTGGGCGGAGACCTCCGAGCTGCCCGGCAAAACACATTGGGAGGTGCTGCAGGCGCTCAAGGCCTGGGGGTTCCCGCTCAATCCGCTCACCAAGCGATGCGAAACACTCGATCAGTGCCTCAGATTCTACGACGAGGTTCAGCACAAGCGCGCCTCGCTCGGCTACGACATCGACGGCGTCGTGTACAAGATCGACCGCCTGGATTTGCAGAACCGGCTCGGCTTCGTCTCCCGCTCGCCGCGCTGGGCGGTCGCGCACAAATTCCCCGCCGAGCAGGCTGAAAGCGTCGTCGAGCGCATCGAGGTCTATGTCGGCCGCACCGGCGCGCTCACGCCGGTCGCCCATGTGAAGCCCGTCACCGTCGGCGGCGTCGTGGTTCAGAACGTGAGCATGCACAACGAAGACGAAGTCGCGCGGAAGGATGTCCGCGTCGGCGACACGGTCGTCGTGCAGCGTGCCGGCGACGTCATTCCACAACTCGTGCGCGTCGTGCTCGAGCGCCGGCCGAAGGGCACGAAACCCTACAAGATCCCCGAGATCTGTCCGGTCTGCGGCAGTCACGCGGTGCGCGAGGTCAATCCCAAGACCGGCGAACCCGAGGCGGTGCGCCACTGCGTCAACACGCTCTCATGTCCGGCCCAGGCGGTTGAGCGGCTCTATCACTTCGCCTCGCGCTATGCCTTCGACATCGAAGGCCTCGGCGGGAAGACGGTGCAGGAGTTTTTCGCGGACGGTCTGCTCAAGGAACCTGCCGACATTTTCCTTCTCCAGAAACGGCACGGTACCGGTCCCAAGGCCATCGCGAATCGGGAAGGGTGGGGGGAGCAATCCGCGGCCAAATTGTTTCGCGCCATCGAGGCCCGGCGCAAGATTCCGCTCGACCGTTTTATCCTCGCCCTGAGCATTCCTCACGTCGGCGAATCGACCGCGAAGCTGCTCGCGCGCAACTTTCATTCATTGCGGACCTTCCTCGATGCGATGCGCAGCAAGGACGCCGCGGAGGAACTGGATTCGATCGAAGGTATCGGAGACGTGATGGCGAAGGCGATCACGGATTTCTTCGCCGAGGAGCACACGATCGAAGCGCTGGATCGCCTGTTGGCGCAAATCGAAGTGACCGATGTTGCGGCGCACGCGTCCGAATCGCCGGTGGCCGGAAAGACCGTGGTTTTCACCGGCTCTCTGGAGAAGATGACGCGCAACGAAGCCAAGGCGCGGGCGGAATCCTTGGGCGCCAAAGTTGCCGGCTCCGTGTCGAAGAAGACGGATCTCGTGATCGCCGGCCCTGGGGCGGGCTCGAAATTGTCCGAAGCCGAGAAGCTGAACGTTAAAATAATTTCAGAGAACGAGTGGCTGGACTTGATCGGGCAAGCATAAATTGATCGGCCCAACGTAAACGTCACACACTTTGCCTTTTATCGTCACAGCGCTTCCCTATAATACCACCTGGGGAATGGAGGAAACCTAGTGGCGTCGATAAACGAGATCCCCATGAACGAGATCACAATTCGCGACCTGGACAATGCGAGCGTACAGAGTTTGAGACGGCTCGCATGGCGGAAAGGCAGGCCGGTGGAGGAAATCGCCCGCTCGCTGCTTATCGAGGCGGCACGCGCGCGTGAGACGAAACGGTTGGACGTGTTCGTTCCTCCGCCTACGGATTAAAATAACCGGCCTGCTCGGAGCTTGGATTTGATGGCGGCAGGGGCCCCGCTTCCCTCGGGAGGCGCGGCTCACGTCACGAATCCGTCCGGAAAATTGTCAGATCGGTCTCGTCGCCTGGACGAGCCACGCGCTCGCCTGCGCGTCGTCGGCGAGGATGGGCGCGAGCGCCGCGCGCACGCCCGCGTGATAGTCGTTGAGCCAGAGCCGCTCGGCGTCGGTCAGCATGGCGGGTTCGACCACCTCGAGGTCGATCGGAACCCGCGTAATGGTCTCGAAACCGAGCATGGTCTTCTCGCCGCCGGGAATCGGGCCGAGGTCGCGCACGACGACGAGATTCTCGATCCGGATGCCGTATTCGCCGGTCTTGTAGTAGCCGGGCTCATTCGAGCAGATCATGCCGGGCTTCAGCGCCTGCATGGTCCCGCGCGGCGAGATGCTCTGCGGCCCCTCGTGCACGGAAAGGTATGAGCCGACGCCGTGCCCGGTGCCGTGGCCGTAGTCGAGCCCCGCCTCCCACAGCGGCCGGCGGGCGAACGCGTCGAGCTGCGCGCCCGTCGTCCCTTCCGGGAAACGCGCCAGCGCGAGCTGGATGTGGCCCTTGAGCACGCGCGTGAAGCGGTCGCGCATCTCCGCGGTCGGCGTGCCAACCGCCACCGTGCGCGTGACGTCCGTGGTCCCATCCTGGAACTGCGCGCCGGAATCGATCAGGAACAATTGGCCGGTCTCCACGCGCCGGTTGGTCTTCTTGGTCACGCGGTAATGCACGATCGCACCGTTCGGCCCCGCGCCCGAGATCGAATCGAAGCTCACGTCTTTCAGCGCGCCCGTGGCGCGGCGGAACGCTTCGAGCTTCTCGACCGCATCGATCTCGGTGAGGCGGCCCGCCGGCGCCTCGCGTGCAAACCACGCCAGGAACCGCGAGAGCGCAGCGCCGTCGCGCACATGCGCGCGCCGCGTGCCCGCGAGCTCCGCTTCGTTCTTGCACGCCTTCGGCAGCTGGCAGGGATCGGTCGCGCGCACGATTCTCGCGCCCGCGCGCTCGAGCCGGTCGAAGATGAACCCAGCCGCCCATGCCGGATCGGCGAGCACGGTCTTGCCCTTTAGCGCGTCCAGGGCCGGCGCGAATTCGGCAGGCGCGCGCACGCGGACCTGGTTGCCCAGATGCGCGGCCAGCTCGGGCGAGGTCTTACGCGGATCGAGAAAGAGATCGACCGACGCATCGGCGTTCAGCAGCGCGAACGACAACACGAACGGCGTGTGCGGCACGTCCGCGCCCCTGATGTTCAGCAGCCAGCAGATGGAATCCGGAAGCGTGAGCACGGCGGCATCGACGCCGCGCTTCTCCAGCTCCTCGGCCAGACGGTCGCGCTTGGAGTCGGACGCCTCGCCGGCAAGCTCCAGCGGATGCGGGACCGCCCGGGCGTGCGGCGGCTCGGGCTGATCCGGCCAGACCTGATCGAGCGGATTGGGCGAGAGCGCCGCGAGCATCCCGCCCGCGCGCTCCACCGAGATCCGCATGCGCTCGATGGCCCCCTGCGTGTGCAGCCAAGGGTCGTAGCCGAGCCGCGCGCCCTTCGGCAGGTTCGCTTCGATCCAGTTCGTCGGCCCATCGTTCATCAGGTCGTGGGTCTCGAACAGCGAGGTGTCGGTCTGGTTCCTGACCTGAAGCGTGTAACGTCCGTCGACGAAGATCGCCGCCTTCTCCATCATCACGATGGCGAGCCCCGCCGAGCCGGTGAAACCGGTCAGCCAGGAGAGCCGCTCGGCACGCTTGGGCACATACTCGCCCTGATGCTCGTCCGCGCGCGGGATCATGAACCCGTGCGCCCCGCGGTTCGCCAGCTCGGCGCGCAACGCGGCAAGCCGCGGCGCGCAGTTGGAGGCGTCGCCCTGTTCGTCAAACGTCTGGAACGGCATGTTCATGGCGCTAGGTTACCCGCGCCCGCGTTCGAGGACCAGCGCCGACCAAGGGCCCTTGCGCAGCGCCTGACGGAACATGAGCCCCTGCGCCCGGTAGCTGCTCGACACAGAATGCTCCTGATCGCGCAGCAACCCTGAAAGCACCGCCGCGCCGCCCTGCGCCAGCGCGCCCGAGAGGGCAGGGGCGAGTTTCCGCAGCGGTCCCGCCAGGATGTTCGCGAGGATCAGATCGTACGGCGCATGCGCGCGGATCGCCGGGCTGTTCAAGCCCTCGGCCACGGTGACGCGCACGATCGGCCCCGCGCCATTCATGCGCGCGTTGTCGCGGGCGACCTCGGTCGCGACCGGATCGACATCGGAGGCGAGCACGCGCCGCCGCCAGAGCTTGGCCGCCGCAATCGCGAGCACGCCCGTGCCGCAACCGAGATCGAGAATCCGCCGAGGTCTGCGCCGCCGCGCCACGAGCGTGATCGCTTCGAGGCACAGCGTCGTCGTCTCGTGATGTCCGGTGCCGAAGGCGAGCCCCGCTTCGATGCGAATGGGAATGACACCGGCGGGCACACGACCGGAATCATGCGCGCCGTAGAGGAAGAACCGTCCCGCCCGCACCGGCGGCAGGCCGAGCTGGCTCTGGCGAATCCAGTCCTGATCGGGCAGGGGCTCGACGCTGACGCTTTGGCCGACCAGCCTGCTCAACAAGCTCGTATCCGGCGGCTCCTGATAGAGCGCCTCCACGATCGAGTCCGGCCCGAACGGATCCTCGGCGATCAGCACCGCTTGCGGTACCGGCGGCGCCAACTCGAACACCGCCGCGATATCGGCAGAGCGGTGCTTCTCAACCGTGACGGCCGCTTTCCAGAGCGGAGGAGTGTGAGACATCGGGGCCACGCGTTGGGTGCAACGAAGATGGGGATCCAACTTTTCGGGCAGAGCGAAGTACCGACTCAGCAGTCGGGCCCCGGCCGATCCGCTGCCACCTACGATGCTTTCAGCAGGGATACGCGGACGGCGGCAGGCACTTCGATCTTAACGAAACGATCAGCTGAGAAGAGATAATCCTCTCCGCTTTCGTCAACGACGCGAAGCTCGCCCTCCCGTTCGGCCTTCTTATCCGGCAAAACGGCATAAATCTTGTTGCGCTCAAGCGAAGCTTCGTACCCGTCATTGCGCACGCAGACGACGAACCTACGCTTCGCCGGAAGCGATTTACGCGCCCTCGTCGAGGTACCGCTTACGTTTGATTTCTTTCTTGCCGATGCCATGAGCCTCATACCAATGCAATTCAGCGAGCCTTACACGTCCATTGCGTAAACGTATCAGGGCGATACCTTTCATTTTCTTCCAGAAACCCTTTCCATACAAGCGCTGCAGCCGCGGAAGCTCGCGAATCCTTCGGCCTGAGGCAATGGTTTCAAGGGAAGTTGGCGCACTGATCAATTCGAAATCCATGCGCTCGTCCGGTGCCGGAACTACAGAAACCCCAAACGCGTTCCTCGATGGCTCAGTGAGAGTTTGCGCATTAGCTGCTCATACCTTTTCGACGAAGCCGTCCATCACGCGCTTCGAGCCGGCTTTGTCGAAATTGACCAGGAGCTTGTTGCCTTCGACGGTCACGATGCGGCCATAGCCGAATTTCTGGTGGAAGACGCGTTCGCCGGTGGCGAATTTGGCGGCCGTCGGATCGCCGGTCGCGACCACTTTCGCCGCCACGTCGATGATCGGCGCGCGTTCGCGGGCGCTGGCGCGCGCCTCCTGCGCACGGCGCCAGCCGGGGCTGGAATAGGGACTGGAAAATCCCCCCTGATTGTCGCGGAAGGTGCCGTAATTCCCGTAGAACCCTTCGTCGGCCACCGCGTCGATATGTGCTTCGGGCAGCTCGCCGATGAAGCGCGACGGCAGTGCGCTCTGCCATTGCCCGTGAACGCGGCGATTGGCGGCGAAGCTGATGAACACGCGCGACTTGGCGCGGGTCAGGCCGACATAGGCGAGACGGCGCTCCTCCTCGAGGCCGGTGGTGCCTTTTTCGTCCAGCGTCCGCTGCGAAGGGAACAAGCCTTCCTCCCAGCCGGGCAGGAACACGATGTCGAACTCGAGGCCCTTCGCGCCGTGAAGCGTCATCAGATTGATCTTGTCTTCGGTCTCGTTGTTTTCGAGATCCATCACCAGTGAGACGTGCTCGAGGAACGCCGTGAGCGACTCGTATTGCTCCATCGCCCGGACGAGTTCCTTCAGATTGTCCAGACGGCCGGCGGCATCGGGCGATTTGTCGGCCTTGAGCATGTCCGTGTAGCCGGATTCGTCGAGCACCATCTCCGCCAGTTCCGCGTGCGGCAGCTGCATCGATTGCTGCCGCCAGCGGGCAAAGGATTTGACGAGGTCCGACAGCGCCGTGCGCGCCTTGGGCGCCAGCTCTTCGCTCGCCGCCAGCTCCTCGGCCGCCATCAGCAGCGGCAGATTGGCCGTGCGCGCGTGATTGTGCAGCGCCTGGATCGCGACGTCGCCCAAGCCGCGCTTGGGCTTGTTGATGATGCGCTCGAAGGCAAGATCGTCGTCGCCCTGCGCAATGACGCGCAGATAGGCGATTGCATCACGGTTCTCGGCGCGGTTGTAGAAAGGGGTCGTCCCGACGACACGAAAGGGCAGGCCGATGGCTAGAAAACGATCCTCAAACGCACGTATCTGGAAGGACGCGCGCACCAGTACGGCCATTCCGGAAAGGGCCCTGCCCTGCCGCTTAAGATTCTCGGCTTCTGAAGCGACATTCCGCGCTTCCTCCTCGGCGTCCCAGAACCCCTTGACCTGGACCTTCTCGCCCGGCTCCTCGCTTTCGGTCCACAGCGTCTTGCCCAGCCGCCCGGCGTTCGCGGCGATCAGCCCGGACGCCGCGCCGAGGATCGCGGGCGTGGAGCGATAATTCCGTTCCAGCCGGATGACCTTGGCGCCCGGATAATCGCGCTCGAAGCGCAGGATGTTCTCCACCTCGGCGCCGCGCCAGGCGTAGATCGATTGATCGTCGTCGCCGACCACGCAAAGGTTCTTATTCGCGCCCGAGATCAGCCGCAGCCACAGATACTGCGCGACGTTGGTGTCCTGGTACTCGTCCACCAGCATGTAGCGGAAGCGGTGCTGGTAATCGTCGAGGATCTCGCGATGGGCCCGCATGATGGCGATCGGCTCAAGCAGCAGATCGCCGAAATCGGCCGCGTTCAGCGCCTTCAGCCGCGCCTGATACATCGCATAGAGCGACCGGCCTTTGCCGAACGCGAACGCTTGCGCGTCGCCGTCGGTGACATCGGGCGGCAGCTGCCCGCGATTCTTCCAGCCGTCGATCAAAAGCGCGAGCGTGCGCGCGGGGAAACGCTTCTCGTCGATGTTCTCGGCTTCGAGGATCTGCTTCAGCAGGCGGAGCTGGTCGTCCGTGTCGAGGATGGTGAAATTGGGCTTCAGTCCGGCCAGCTCGGCATGGCGCCGCAACATGCGCGCGCCGATGGCGTGGAAGGTGCCGAGCCATTGCATCCCCTCGACCGTGCCGCCGATGAGCGCGCCGATGCGCTCCTTCATCTCGCGCGCCGCCTTGTTGGTGAAGGTGACGGCGAGGATCTGGCTCGGCCACGCCCGCTTTGTCGCCAGGATGTGCGCGAGCCTCGTCGTCAGCACGCGGGTCTTGCCCGTGCCGGCGCCGGCCAGAACCAGGACCGGGCCGTCGAGCGCCAGCACCGCCTCGCGCTGCTCGGCGTTCAGCCCGCGCAGATAGGCGGGCTCCGCCGCGGGCTCGGCCCGGGACGAGGTCGGAAACGCCGCGTCCAGAGGATCGACGTAGGAGTGGGGTCGTGCGGTCATGATTCCCGCGATCTTAGCAGCCAGAGCATTTGCCGGCGAAGTGCCTTTCGCGGTTCGCCGTAGAAAATGCGACAAATCAAGAATCTACCCGCATCTGTCGCAGTTTGTTCTCTTGTCAGTCCCCAGGTAAGCAGGTCAAAACGCCTCACTGAAAACGAAGCTGAAGCGCAGCCCTCCGGACCGCCTATGATCGACAAACGCGTGCAAACCGTGGCCGAGGCCCTGGAAGGGCTGAAGGATGGCGCCGTCATTCTCCTCGGCGGTTTCGGCGTCGTCGGCCAGCCGCAGGAGCTGCTGGAAGGCGTCATCCAGGCGAGCGCCCGCGATCTGACCGTCGTCTCCAACAATGCCGGCTCCGGTTCGCCGATGCTGCCCAAATTGTTCGGCAGCGGGAAGGTGTCGAAGCTGATCTGCAGCTTCCCGCGCCCGACGCCGCCCGAATTCGAGGAGCTGTTCAAGCGCGGCAAGATCAAGCTCGAAGTCGTGCCGCAAGGCACGATCGCCGAGCGCATTCGTGCCGCCGCGTCGGGCATCCCAGCCTTCTACACGCCGACCTCGGTCGGGACCAAGCTCGGCGAAGGCAAGGAGACGCGCGAGTTCGACGGGCGGCTCTATGTCATGGAACGCGCGCTTCACGCCGACGTCGCGCTGATCCAGGCCTGGCGCGCCGACCGCTGGGGCAACCTCACCTATCGAAGCGCGGGGCGGAATTTCAATCCCGTCATGGCGATGGCGGCCAAGCTCACCGTGGTGCAGACGCGCCATATGGTCGAGCTCGGCGAGCTCGACCCCGAGACCATCGCGACGCCCGGCATCTATGTGGACCGCCTGGTCCACATCCAAAGCGCCGACCCGCCGCCGGCATGAGAAGGATTGAGACGTGAGCGCGACAGAAGCCAAACCACTGAGCCGGGAAGACATGGCCGCGCGACTCGCGCGCGACATCCCCGAAGGCTGGTACGTCAATCTCGGTCTCGGCCTGCCGACATTGATCCCAGACTACATCACGCCCGGGCGCGAGGTCGTGTTCCACTCCGAGAACGGGATTCTCGGGATGGGCCCCGTGCCGCCCAAGGACGCGGTGGACACCTGGCTGATCAACGCGACCAAGCAGAACATCACGCTCGTTCCCGGCGCCTCGATTTTCAACCAGGCCGAGAGCTTTGCCATGATCCGCGGCGGGCACCTCGATCTCTGCGTGCTCGGCGCCTACGAAGTGGCCGAGAACGGCGACATCGCCAACTGGGCGACATCCGCGAACGACACGCTGCCGGCCGTCGGCGGCGCCATGGATCTCGCAGCGGGTTCGCGCCAGCTCTGGGCGCTGATGGAGCACACCACCAAGGACGGCCGGCCGCGCCTCGTGCAGCGCTGCAATTATCCGCTGACCGCGTCGGGCGTGGTGAAGCGCGTGTACACCAATCTCGCCGTGCTCGACATCACGCAGAGAGGCTTCGAAGTCCTCGACATGGCGCCGGGACTCACCTTCGATGCCCTGCAATCGAAGACCGAAGCGAAGCTGCAGATGGCGGCCCGGCAATAGAGCAATGAAAGTTCAAGAACGGAAGCGCGTTTGAAATTGTTTGATTTTTCCGCTGCAAAACCCACGTAAATCCTGGGTCCCACTGAAAACATTCTTTCTTGATATAAATCAAACTACGGTTAATGCGCGGCGCTTTCTCCATCTGTGTACTGATCAATCATAGATCCGAACGCCCCATGATGCAAGCTCGCCAAACAAAACGGGCCCCAATTTCTTGGAGCCCGTTTCTTCGTTCAGAGGGTCAGCGTTATTCCAGCGGCTCGATCTTCATGATCGATGCGCCGTGGTTGTTGCCGATCCACAGCGTGTTGGTGCCCTTCTCGACATGCACGCGGCGGACGTTGCTGTAAGTGGGCAGCAGGTACACGGTGTGCTCGCCGGTCTTGGGGTCGGTGCGGACGACACGGTCCGTTCCCATGGACGCGTTCCACACCTTGCCGTCCTTGTCGGCTTCGGCGTCATACGGCAGCTGCCATTTGAACGGCATCGCGATCTCGGTCAGCTTCTGGGTCTTCGGGTCGAAGCTTGCGATCCGGTTTGCGTTGAACTGTGCGAACCACAGCACGCCGTTCGCATCGAAATGCCCGCGACGGTTGCGCGGACGGACGTGCTCGCTGGTCCACGTGGTCAGCTTCCCGGTCTTGGCGTCGATCTTGCCGATCTTCTTGCCGGTGCCGCCGAACTCGAGCAGCCAGAGATTGTTCTCCGCGTCGGATGGGATGTCATAGCCGTCGATCGTCTGGCCGAGCTGGTCCTTCAGCACGCCCAGGCTCTGCCACTGGCCGGTCTTGACGTTGACGCGCAGGACCGAGTGGTCCTGCTGGTTGTTCGTCCAGACCCAGCCGTCCACGTGATGGTTCTCAGGCGAGACCATCGATTCTTGCGTGTTCGCGTCCTGATACTGGTCGGGCAGCTTGTAGGACTTCACCTGGTTGGTCTTCGTATCGAGCATGTAGATGCCGCCCTGGTACATGCCGGACGCCCAGACATTGCCGTCGCGGTCGGGCTTGAGCTCAAGCACGCCCTTCGGCTGTTCGGCCTTCATCACCGGAAGAGGATGATCGGTGATCTTAAGCGTCTTCAGGTCCAACTCGCCGATATATTGGTTGCCGAAGTCCGTGTAGTAGGCCTTTCCGCCGGAGAGGTGGACGTCGTGCGGCATCGCCTCGGGGCGCGCCAGATCGTAGGTCGTGATGATGACCTTCGTGCCTTTTCCGGCCGGGCGCGGAAGGGTCTGCAGTGGATATTTCCAGACTTCGTCCTTCGAAAGATTGACGCTTGCGAGATATTCCGAGACCTGCCGGACGCGCGCGGGATCGGCGATGCCGCGCTGGCCGCGCGGGCCGGGCAGCAATTTCTGCGGCCGGTGCGGCTGGCTGCCGGGTGAGTACGTGCCCATGCGCGGCACGACGTCTATGAAAGACTCCACCGTATGCGCGCTGGTCACGATGCGCGTCAGGGAATGGCAGCCCTGGCAATCCTGGAGGAACGCTTTCTGCGCGTCCGTGCCCGGCATGCTGAGCATCCACTCGGCGCTGGTGAGCTGCGGCGCGATGTTGTCGGTCTTCATCAGCTTGAGATCGGCCGTCGCGGTCTTGCCGGCGGCGACATCGGCGGTCGGACGGCCGCTCGCGAAAAAGCCGGTCGCGCGAATCTTCAGATTGTACTTGCCCGGCTCCAGCCGGTTGGCGGGGAAGCTGTAGCGTCCCTTCTCGTCGGTGACGACAGTGACCGCGATCTTCGCGCCGTCCTTCTTGGCCGTGACCAGCACGCCCTCGAGCGCGCCTGCCGGCGATGTCACCGTTCCGGTGAGGGCCGAGGCGCTTTGCGCGGCGGCTCCCGAAACCCCCAGAAGTGCGGCCGCGGCAACGGCGGACATATATAAGGACAGTTTCCTCGCGTTCATCGATCCCTCTTTTTGGCTTTGCTATGGATTCAACCGCCAAGAATACACGAATTGCGTGCCCTCACAAACACGCGGAGCCGGCCGTTTCCCCGTCGAGGCGCATCGCCAGTACAACCGATTTCCCTACCGTTACAGCGGCTTATCGGGGTCGAGCTTCTTGCCTTCCAGGTCGGTACGGGCCTTTTCGGATCGCGCCGAATTGACCCTTTCCTGGGATTTGGACGTCCCGAAACGGACACGGTTAAGAGAGGCCTCCTGCTCCTTCACGGCGCGGGTCTTCTGTTTCTTCACGCGGCGCAGATTGACGATCTCGGCCATCAGCCGTTGTCCCGCGATTGGGCACGCGCGACCGCCGGGCGCGAAGTGACGCGCGCGGCATAGGCCTTGAACGGTTCGGTGTCGGGGACCATGCCGCGCGCCATCAGCAGCGGCAGGCTGCCGCCGTAGACGATATCCACGGCCGAGAAATTCTCGCCGAGAAGGTACGGGCGTGATGCCAGCGTGCGAGCCAAATGCTCGAGAACCTCGTCGAACGGTCCCCAGCCGAACGTACCGTAGACGTGCTGGAGCTTGAGGAATTTCGCGGTGAGCGAGGGCTCGAACACGCCGCCATAATAGGCGAGCCAGGACAGATAGGCGCTGCGCTCCTTGTCGCCGACTTTCGGGCCGAGCCCCGGCTGCGGAAACAGGTCCGTCAGATAGAGCGCGATCGCGCTCGTTTCGAAGACCACGCGGCCGTCATGGTCGAGCGCCGGCACCTTGCCGAGCGGATGCGGATTGGAAGGATCGGCCGCGCCGCTGCCGTCGCCGCGCCGGATCGAGACGATCTTGATCTCGAAAGGTGCACCGATTTCCTCCAGCAGCCACAAGGCGCGGAACGAGCGTGAGCGGGGCGCGTGATAGAGCGTGAGCATGCACCCAGCCTAGAAGGACGGTGCCGCCTTGCCAAGCGCGCGCAGCAAGACGTGAACCCTGAGCGCGCTCGCGAGGTTCCGATTGCCGCGCGCCTGGTCCACGCGAGCCACGATTGCGGCAAGCGGCAACCGTTCTTCGCGCGCTTCCGCCTGCAGCGCGGTCCAGAACTCGGGCTCGAGCGCTACGCTCGTGCGGTGTCCGGCGATGGAGAACGATCGCTTCTTCAGCTCGGCCGGCGGTGGCGCGCTATTTCGGATGGATCATATCCTCGGGCCGCACGATCCGGTCGAATTCCTCTCCCGTCACCAAGCCGGTCTTGAGCGCTTCTTCGCGCAGCGTCGTCCCGTTCTTGTGCGCGGTCTTGGCGATCTTCGCGGCGTTGTCGTAACCCACTTTGGGAGCGAGCGCGGTCACCAGCATCAGGGAACGTTCGACACCGGCCTTGATGTTGTCGAGGCGCGGCTTTATGCCGACGACGCAGTTGTCCGCGAAGGACCGCGAGGCGTCCGACATCAAGCGCACGGACACGAGGAAGTTATACGCCATCACCGGGTTGTAGACGTTGAGCTCGAAATGGCCCTGCGAGCCGGCAAACGTGATCGCCGCGTGATTCCCGAAGACCTGCACACAGACCTGAGTCAGCGCTTCGCTCTGCGTGGGGTTCACTTTGCCCGGCATGATGGATGAGCCGGGCTCGTTCTCCGGCAGTTCCAGCTCGCCAAGGCCCGCGCGCGGTCCCGATGCCAGCAGCCGGATGTCGTTTGCGATCTTGAACAGCGAGGCCGCGACGGTATTGATCGCGCCGTGGCTGAATACCATCGCGTCATGCGCGGCGAGCGCCTCGAATTTGTTGGGTGCGCTGGTGAAGGGCAGGCCGGTGATGTCCGCGATGCGCGCCGCAACCATCTCCGCGAAACCAACCGGTGCATTGAGCCCCGTGCCCACGGCAGTGCCGCCTTGCGCGAGCTCCATCAGCTTGGGCAGCGTCAGCTGGATTCGCTCGATGCCATTCGTGAGCTGCGTCACGTAGCCCGAGAACTCCTGGCCGAGCGTGAGCGGAGTCGCGTCCTGCGTGTGCGTGCGGCCGATCTTGATGATGTCCTGGAACTCGCGCTGTTTCACCGCGAGGGCGTCTCTCAGATGCGTCAGTGCTGGAATAAGGTTGTGAACTATCTCTTCGGCGGCGGCGATGTGCATCGCGGTCGGGTAGGTGTCGTTCGACGACTGGCTCATGTTGACGTGGTCGTTCGGATGCACGGGCTTCTTCGAGCCCATCACACCGCCAAGCATTTCGATCGCGCGGTTCGAGATCACCTCGTTCGCGTTCATGTTCGACTGCGTCCCCGATCCCGTCTGCCAAACAACGAGCGGAAAGTGCTCGTTCAGCTTGCCGTCGATCACTTCCTGGGACGCGATCACGATGGTCTCGCCGAGTCTCTTGTCGAGCTGGCCAAGCGCCATGTTGGTTTCCGCGGCTGCACGCTTGATGATGCCGAGTGCGCGCACGACGGGCCGCGGCTGACGTTCCCCGCCGATCTTGAAATTGCCCAGGCTGCGCTGCGCCTGCGCGCCCCAATAGCGGTCGGCCGGAACCTCGATGGGTCCAAACGTGTCGGTCTCAGTGCGGGTTTTTTTGCTCATGCCGTGTTCTCGGAGGGAGGAGTGCCGTCCTATCCGGTTTGGCTTAAACGGTCCATGGATTGATGACCTCGATCCCGCAATGCTCGAAATCGCCGACATTGCGCGTGGCGACGGCTGCTCCTCGCGATCGAGCGATCGCCGCGATCTGTGCATCGGCGTAGGCGTATGTTCGGCCATTTCGCTGGCGCGAAACAACAACGTCCCCAAAATTTCTCGCAGCAGCACTATCAAACGACAGCACCCGGTCCCGGAACCGCAGTCGAAATATTCGTTCCAAGGTTGTTTGGAGAGCGAGCTTTCGCTTTCCATCCGGAAGGCGCACGGCGCCGTAAAAGAGCTCAGCCTCGGTGATGACGGTCGTACAGAGGTCCGATGCGCGGTGCTGCTTGATCCAGCGTGCAACGGCATCCGCCATATTTTCGTCAATCAACTCGGAGACGACGTTGGTGTCCAAAATGATGATCATTCGTCGTCGTATGTCCCGAATTCAGCTCCACTAAGGTCGGGAGGCTCGCGAACCGGTTGTCGGGCAAGGGGCTCTAGCCTGATGCCACCAAGTGGGGCCACATCGGCACGAATTGCGGCTAGGAACTCTGCTCCCGAAAGACTTGGAGGCCGCAAGCGGGATTGAAGAATCTCGCGGGCTTCCTCCTCCATGGAGCGGCCGTGCTCCGCCGCTCTTAGGCGGAGGCGCTTCTTCAGATCGTCATCAAGGTTTCGAATAGTGATGCTGGCCACGGTGTCGCCCATGTGATTGCAATGCAATCATCGTATGCATTGATTGCATTGCAATCAAGTTCCAAGCAACTCTATTTCTTGCGGAATTTATCTATGCTGATGACTTGGGGTGCATCGGACGGCTCCTTTGGGAGCTCCTCCGCTGCCGGTGCTGTGGGCGGTGCTGGCGCTGGCTTGGCCGCGTCGCGTAGTGTCGGCGTCTTCTTTGCCGTGCTGCTGTTGCGGAACTGCAGGCCGAACTGGACGCTGGGGTCCACGAACGCGGTCAGCGCTGCAAACGGTATGACAAGGGTGGTCGGCATCTTCTGGAACGTGAGGCCGACTTCGAACGCCTCCTCCCCGACCTTCAGCCCCCAGTACTGGTTCTGGAGCACGATCGTCATTTCCTCAGGGTAGCGCTCCAACAGGAACTCGGCGATCTCCACGCCGGGGTCCTTCGTCCTGAACGTCAGGTAGAAATGGTGCTGCCCGATCAGGCCCTGCTTTTCGGTCCGCTTGAGCGCCTCTTTCACCACCGAGCGCAGCGCCCGGTCGGCCAGAGCTTCGTATCCGATGTGATCCTTGGCCATGACGGAGCGACGAGAAACCGATGAGCGGGACAGGTGGGGGGCTTCTGTTGCCCGGCGCCCCCCGAGCCGCGCTTGCTTAACTTAGTTAAGCAGCGAGGGCCATTTCATTGTCGTTGGCACCTATACGAACAGCCCGTTAACGGCGGATACCATACCGAGCAAAAGGACAGCCTTTACACGTCCGTCGATCCTATTTCGCCCCCACAGATGCCCTCCTGAAAGGGCATCTGGTGGAGGCGCCGGGTACCGCCCCCGGGTCCGAACCGCTTATTACGCAGCCGTTTATCGCCATAGTCCGGGCAAGCCCGGACGCAGGTAATATAGTGCCTGGGGGTAAAGAAATGAAGGCGGTAAACTTCCAGCCGACTCAACGGCATAGTTCGAGGCAATGCGCCAATATCACGACCTCATGGAACGCGTGCTCAAGCACGGTCTCGAAAAGCGGGACCGTACCGGCACGGGCACGCTCTCCGTCTTCGGTCACCAGATGCGCTTCGACCTGAGCGAAGGGTTTCCGCTCGTCACCACCAAGAAGCTGCATCTGAAGTCGATCATCTATGAGCTGCTCTGGTTCCTCGCCGGCGACACCAATGTCCGCTGGCTGCAGGAGAAGGGCGTCTCGATCTGGAACGAGTGGGCGGACGACGAGGGCGAGCTCGGTCCGGTCTACGGCCATCAGTGGCGCAGCTGGCCGGCGCAGGACGGCAAGACGATCGATCAGATCGCTTGGGTGGTCAGCGAGATCAAGCGCAATCCCGATTCGCGCCGCCTGATCGTGACCGCATGGAATCCCGCCGACATCGAGAAGATGGCGCTGCCGCCGTGCCACTGCCTGTTCCAGTTCTATGTCGGGGACGGCCGGCTTTCCTGTCAGCTCTATCAGCGCTCGGCCGATGTCTTCCTCGGCGTGCCCTTCAACATCGCCTCCTACGCGCTGCTCACCATGATGGTCGCCCAGGTTGCGAATCTGAAGCCGGGGGAATTCATCCACACGTTCGGCGATGCGCATCTCTATCTCAATCATCTCGATCAGGCGCGCGAGCAGCTCTCGCGGCGGCCCTATCCCCTGCCGAAGATGAAACTCAATCCGGATGTGAAAGACATCTTCGCCTTCAAGTTCGAGGACTTCACGTTGGAGAACTATCAGGCCCATCCCCACATCAAGGCGCCGGTCGCGGTATGAGCGACGCGCTCGTGATCCGCGACGCGCGTCCGGGCGACGAGGATGCGATCGTCGCGCTCCTGAGGGAATTCGCCGAGTTCGAGAAACTGACGCACAAATTTCGGCTCACCCGCGAAATCATCGCGCGGGATTTCATCGGCGCCAGACGCCGCGTGCAGTGCGATGTCGCGGAGTGGGACGGCGCCGTGGCCGGTGTGATGATCTGGTACCGCATCTACGGCACGTTTGAGGCGAGCCCCGCTCTCTTTCTCGAGGATCTGTTTGTCCGTCCGGCCTTTCGCCGCCGCGGAATCGGCAAGGGGCTTCTCCGCCAATTGGTCCGCTGTGCCCGCGAAGAAGGCGCCAACCGCATCGACTGGAGCGTGCTCGATTGGAACACGCCCGCCATGGATTTTTACGATGAGATCGGTGCGCACGCGGTGCCCGAGTGGCGGGTCTATCGCCTGGGCGCCGACGCGTTCCATCGCTTGGCGGACGCGTGAGCATCATCAGCCTCGTCGTCGCCGCTGCGGAGAACGGCGTTATCGGTCATCGCGGCGCGCTGCCGTGGCGTATTCCCGACGATCTGAAGCGGTTCAAGGTGCTCACCATGGGCAAGCCCGTCATCATGGGCCGGAAGACCTGGGACTCGCTGCCGCGCAAACCGCTTCCCGGCCGGACCAACATCGTCGTCACGCGCAATCCGGATTTCGCTGCCGAGGGCGCACAGATCGCGCGCAGTTTCGCGGATGCGATTGCGTTTGGCAGTGCGAGCGGCGCGAAGGAAATCGCCGTCATCGGCGGCGAAGCGATCTTCGCCGCGGCGCTTCCCCTCGCCCAAACTATTCACCTGACCGAAGTTGCGGCTGCGCCCGAAGGCGACGCGTTCATGCCGCCGATCGACCGCACGCTATGGCGCGAGACCGCCCGTGAAGGCCCGCATGATGTGAATGGGCTCGCCTACAGCTTCGTGACGCTCACGCGACGCTGAGCCCTACTCGAACACGATCTTCGGCGCGGGTTTCGCGTCGCCCGCAACGGCGAGCTTGTCTCTCACGCGCTCGGCCAGCGCGATAAACGCGCGCGCCTCCGGGCTCTCCGGTTCCTTCGCCACGATCGGCGTTCCGGCGTCGGAGGTCTCGCGGATCGACATCACGAGCGGGATCTCGCCGAGGAAG
>Ga0137427_10000407_pt1 | contig 22609 bp, 16 predicted proteins | sample EasRivERMZT700_2_FD_102309 | JGI IMG/M metagenome (GOLD analysis project Ga0137427, IMG submission 102309) | Soil microbial communities from meander-bound floodplain in the East River, Colorado, USA - East River MetaG ERMZT700_2 | ecosystem: Environmental > Terrestrial > Soil > Floodplain ...
GGATACAGAGGGCGGATTGGCATGGAATGATCCCGATCTCAGCATTGAATGGCCCTTCAAGGATCCGATTCTCTCAAAGCGGGATCAAAACAATATCACGCTGAAGACCTACCTCAAGAGTCCAGCCTTCAAATAGCTACGATTTCTTCCGCTGGAGCAGGCGATACGCCGCAACTGCTCGGTTGTGCGCAGCGAGCGTTTCAGAAAATGTGTGTTTTCCGTCAACCGTGCGGACGAAAAAGATGTACTTGCTGGCTGCGGGTTGGACGGCAGCTCGAAGCGATGCATAGCCGGGATTCATAATCGGCCCCGGCGGCAATCCCGGGGTCACGTAGGTGTTGTACGGCGATGGGAACTTTAAGTCCGCGAGAGTGAGTCTTCCTTTATATCTACCTTCGAGTTCGAGAGCGTAGATGACTGTCGGATCGCATTGCAGAAGGATTCTCCGAGTCAGCCGATTCAGATAAACCGACGCGACGACCGGTCGTTCATCGGCGTGCGCGGCTTCCGACTCGATCAGTGAGGCTAGAATTACCGTTTCTCGAACACCCAGGGGCCACGCTTCGCGCGGAACCTCTTTTTCGACTTGTTGCAGGACGCTCTTGAAGCGGGCGACCATTGCGTCAATGGCTTGTTTCGCTGGCGTCCGCCGCGGGAAAGAGTACGTTTCGGGAAAGAGATAGCCTTCGACGCTGGCGGATTCCGGATCCAGGTCGCGAACGAGGCTGGCAGATTCTCGAGCGGCGTTGGTGAAGTCCTCTGCCGTTCCAAAACCCTGGGCTTTCCACTTTTCCGCGGTCTCGCCCAGAGTCAGACCTTCAGGGACCGTAAACTTATGAAGGTAAACGTTTCCCTTCACGATTCGAGTAATGACCTCAACTGGCGTCAGCGGCCGATCGAACAGGTATTCACCCGCCTGCAACTTGTGTCGAAAGCCGCTAAACCAGATGTAGCCCAAGGCCACGTAACGGTTACGAATGACCTTTCCATCCTCGAGTAGTCCAACCACTTGACGCGCACCAACACCGTGCGGGATCTCGAGAATGTAGTTGGCGGGGGCGGCGGAGTACGGAGTTTGAAGCTCCTGCCGGGCGGAAACAAAACCGGCGGCGCCGACGCAAAGCACGAGTAAGAGTAAGACGAGGAATTTCTTCATGCTACGACCGCGGCCTGTCGAGATAACTCTGCAGAATCAACATGGCAGCAACCTTGTCAACATGTTCACGTCGTTGATGCCACTTCAGGCCCATCTCCTCCAGATGCTGTTCTGCCGCGAAACTCGTAAGGCGTTCATCCCAAAAGACAACCGGCACTCTAGTGGCCGCGTGGATCTGACGGGCAAAACGAGCAATTTTTTGACTTTGACGACTTGGCCGACCGTCCATATGAAGCGGTTGGCCGACCACAATCTCATGAACTTCGTTCTCCTCAGCCAGTTGCCGTATGCGCGCAATGTCGGACGGCGTACTGGACCGTTTCAGCGTGGGTTTGCCCTGGGCAGTCAGGAGCAGGGCATCGCTGATCGCTATACCAATCGATTTGTCACCAACGTCCAAGGCCATGATCCTCATGATTCTTTGGGCTCAGCAGCGAAAATTGGGTTTCTGTCAAACAATTCTACACTGCTATAATGGACGATGAATTGTGCAAGAAGGACATGCTCTTTGGGAGGTTTCTTTGAATTCGAAGAGTAAATACGGGATTTTGCTGTTCTCTTCGGTCCTGGTGATTTACGCCATTATCGGCGGGATGCTCGGCCGAGTCAGCGCTCAAAGCGGGGCTTATCAACAACTCTCGATTTTTACCGATGTGCTCAGCCATATCAAGGATGACTATGTCGATGAGCCATCACTCAAGGAAGCCCTGATCGGTGCTGTCCGAGGACTTATCGAAAGCGTCGATCCGCACGGTGGGTACCTCACCGCCAAGGAACTCGCATTCTATAAGGACTACAACCCTCAGAAAACTCCAGGCATTGGAGCAATCATTATTCGGCGATTCGGTTATCCGATTATCGTATCGGTCATTCCCGGAGGGCCTGCGGCCAAGGCCGGGCTGGGTACCGGTGACATCATCGAATCCATTGATAATGTCACGACGCGTGAAATGAACATCGTTCAGCTAAACGCCGTGCTGGCAAGTCCGGCCGGGAAGCCCGTCAAGCTGAGCGTGATCAAACGCCGCCGCGCCGAACCGGAACCTGTACAACTCAATCGTGAGGCGACTCCGATTCCCGCTGTTGAAGCCAAGATTGTCGAGTCGAACGTCGCCTATATTCACATCCCCTACCTGGGAGCCGGAAAAGCGCAGGAAGCAAAGAAACAAATTGAAGGGCTCCTTAAGAAGAACGTGACAGGCATAGTTCTGGACCTCCGCGGCACGGCAGGCGGGGACGAACAGGAAGCCGTTCAACTGGCTAATCTTTTTATTGACTCCGGTTCGCTGGGCTACCTGCAGGGCCAGAAATTCGACAAGAAAACGTTCACGGCGAATCCAAAAGACGCCGTAACCAAACTTCCCGTGGTGGCGCTGATCAATCAGGGAACTGCCGGCGCTGCCGAGATTATTGCCGGTGCTCTAGTCGACAATAAACGCGCGAATTTGGTGGGAACGAAGACATTCGGAGCGGCCGCTTTCCAGAGAGTCATTCCGATGGATGACGGTGCCGCACTGCTGCTATCCGTGGCGAAGTACTACACCCCGTCCGGTGTAGAGATTCAGGAGAACGGGATCAAACCGACCGTTGAAGCGCTGCAGCAGAGTGAAGAGCTGTTCAACCCGGACGACGATACTGAAGTCGTGCCGCCGTCCAAGGCTCCGGTCGTCGAAGAAGACCGGCAGCTCAAAAAAGCGATTGAAGTCTTAAAAGATCCGAGCAAGGCGTTAAAGAAAGCCGCCTAGCTTCGCTTCAAACAGCGAGTGCTTGTACAACTGAACGACGTCTCGAAGTCCTTTGGTTCTCAAACCGTACTTCGGGGCGTCGCCTTCCAGATTAATCCCTCCGAAAAGATCGGCCTCATCGGTGCCAACGGTGCCGGGAAAACCACTCTTTTGAAGATGCTCGGCAAGATTGTCGATTTTGATTCCGGCACGATCACACATCGATCGGGTCTTCAAATCGGTAGCCTCGAACAGATTCCCGACTTTCACGAAGGCACCAACGTTCTCGAGGAGGGTCTCCGGGCATCTGAGTTTCTTCGCGGTATTGAACGTGAGATGACGGAACTGGAGCACGCCATTGCAGCCTTACCGGAAAAAGCAGTCCTGGATCGCTATTCGTCCCTGCAACATGAGTTTGAACTGAACGGTGGATACAGCTATCGAGCGCGGACCGAAGCAGCCTTGTTAGGTGTTGGATTCACCAGGGAGGCGTTGAGCAAGCCGAGCCGATCGTTGTCCGGCGGCGAGAAGAATCGTTTAGCGCTTGCCAAACTGCTGCTGTCGAATGCGGACCTCCTTCTTCTCGATGAGCCCACGAATCATTTGGACATCCGGTCTATTGAATGGCTCGAAAGTTTCCTGAAAGACACGGACAAAACGGTCGTCGTTGTTTCACACGACCGATTCTTCCTGGACCGCGTCGTCTCTCGAGTCCTCGAGGTTTCCGACGGCAGTGTCGCCGATTACAAAGGAAACTACTCGAACTACCTTCGCGAGCGTCAGGAACGTCTGGCTCGTCAACAGAAGGAGTTTGATCTGCAGAAGGAATGGATCGAACAGCAAGAGGACTATATCCGACGGAATATCGCAGGCCAGAAAACCAAACAGGCTCAATCACGACGAAAACTATTGTCGCGAGTGAAGCCGTTAGAACGGCCGAAGACCGCCTCAAATCGTGCCAAGTTTCAGTTTTTACCGATCGAACGAACCGGCCGTTACATTCTGACGACCCGCGCTCTTTCAGTTGGATATGACAACACACCGCTCGTGCAGTCGATTCAGTTCGAAATTCAGCGCGGCGAGCGATGGGCCATCCTGGGTTCGAACGGTTCAGGAAAGACGACACTGCTTCGAACGCTTATCGGAGCGGTCAGCCCTATCGAAGGTGAGATCGACTGGAATGATGCATTGGACGTCGGATATTACGACCAGCAACTCCAGGACCTCAGTCCTGATTCGACCGTCATCGATGAAATCCGCGAGCTCGATACACAAGTCACCGATGGAGTCCTTCGGGGGTATCTGGCCCAATTCCTATTCAGCGGTGACGACGTTTTCAAACGGGTCGGGCAACTGAGTGGCGGTGAAAAGTCTCGATTGATGCTTGCCCGAATCATTTACGAACATCCACAGTTGCTCGCTCTGGACGAACCGACGAATCATCTCGACATCGCGGCCAGGGAAGCGTTGGAAAGCGCGCTGGTCGAGTATCCTGGGACCATCGTATTCGTCACTCACGATCGTTACCTTGTACAGAAAATCGCTTCGCACCTCATCTATATCGAGAACGGTCAGCCTCATGTCTTTGACCGGCTCAGCGCGTTTGAAGAGTGGCTTGCCAGTTCTCCCGCTGCCGTCCCGTCGAAAGCCTCCGGCAGCACACGCGCGAAACCGACGGCGGGAATGAGTAAGAACCGACGTGACCGTTTGCAGAAGGAAGCCGATGACCTCGAAACTCAGATTTCCGCCTTGGAGTCGGAAATCCGTGCGATGGAAGAAGCCTTTCAGAACCCCGATCCCAGCGCCAATTGGGGTTTGATGCAACGCCGCTACGACGAACTGAAAAAGACCCTGGACGGTCTTTATATCGAATTGAACCAACGATGGCAGGCCCTCGAAGAAACGCTTTGAGTTGCGCTAGAATGTACAGTTTTCATCATGCGCCGAATTATTGACAGTATTACTGTCCGTGGCGCTCGACAGCACAATCTTAAGAGTGTAAATGTTGAGATTCCGCGGAACAAGTTGACCGTAATCACCGGCTTGAGCGGTTCGGGTAAGTCGAGTCTTGCATTCGATACGATTTACGCCGAAGGCCAGCGAAGGTATGTGGAGTCTCTTTCCGCATATGCGCGGCAATTCCTGGATCGATTGGAACCGCCGGACGTGGATTCCATCGAGGGATTGTCGCCGGCCATTTCGATCGAACAGAAATCCGCTTCTCGAAGCCCTCGATCGACCGTAGGTACCGTCACGGAGATCTACGACTATTTGCGGCTCTTATACTCGTCGGTTGGAAGTCCGCATTGTTACAACTGTGGTAAGCCGATTTCCAAACAAACCCCCGATCAAATCGTTCGGCATGTCAAAGCTCTGCCGGAGGGCGAACGCGTGATGATCCTTGCCCCCATCGTCAGAGGCCGCAAGGGCGAGTTCAAGAAACAACTTCTGGCGTTGGCAAAATCCGGCTATGTTCGGGCACGCATCGACGGAGTCCTGCACAATCTCGACGAACCTATTGATCTCGACAAGAAGCGGAATCACTCGATCGAAATCGTTGTGGACCGCTTGCTCATCAAAAAGGATGTCGAAAAACGGTTGGAAGCTTCCGTTGAGCAAGCGATGAAGCTCGCCAAGGGTATTGTTCTGGTGGCCATCGTCGACGGTGAAGAACGGCTTTACTCCGAGAAAATGGCCTGCATCGACTGCGGAATCAGCCTGCCGGCCATCGAGCCACGCACCTTCTCCTTCAACAGCATCTATGGGGCCTGCGAAACATGTCACGGCCTTGGCATGAAATTCGACTTCGATCCAAGTCGTATCGTGACGGATCCGACACGGCCGCTTCTCAATGGAGGTCTCGTAGCGACGACCGGTTGGTTTGAAGTTGACCTGGAAGACCACGTGCGACGAATCGGTCAACAGCTTGGTATTGACCTGGCTGTTCCATTCGAACAACTTTCGTCCAAGGCTCAGGCCGCCATTTTCTATGGAGTTAAAGAGCGCGGTAAGAAGATCGACGGTATCATCGACTTGCTTAATTCACACTACGATCAGGACAGCTCTACTGCCGAAGACCTTGCTGAATTCATGGTGACCAAACCCTGCGCAGCTTGTCATGGAACGCGTCTTCGACCGGAGAGTCTGGCCGTCCGGATCGCCGGAAAGTCGATTTCACAGATCGTCTCGTGGCCCATTGCGGATTCGATTCCCTTCTTCTCAGCCCTTAAGCTCGGCTCCCGGGAAGAGATCATTGCGGGTCGCATCGTTCGCGAGATTCGGGACCGTCTCGAATTCCTTGACGCCGTTGGTTTGAACTACCTGAGTCTCGATCGAGCAGCCAACACATTATCCGGGGGCGAAAGCCAGCGGATTCGCCTGGCCACTCAAATCGGATCTAAACTTCGGGGAGTGTTGTACGTCCTCGACGAACCGTCCATTGGGCTTCATCACAAGGACAACGCTCGACTGCTTGCGACCTTGGAGGAACTGCGAGACCTGGGGAACACCGTAATCGTAGTGGAGCATGATGAAGACACGATTCGGCGGGCGGACTATGTCATCGACCTTGGCCCCGGAGCGGGAACTGAGGGCGGTCACGTGGTCGCGGCAGGTACTCCCAGCGTCATCGCCGGTCACGAGTCGAGTCGAACGGGAGATTACCTTTCCGGCCGTTCCGAAATTGCCGTTCCACACGTTCGACGTTCGCCAAATGGCAAGTCGCTCGTCGTCAAGGGTGCATCGGAACACAACCTGCAAAATCTGGATGTCACCTTTCCACTCGGACTGATGACGGTAGTGACTGGAGTTTCCGGGTCAGGCAAGTCAACGCTTGTTAACGAAATCCTCTACAAGGCATTGGCGCGCCATCTGTATCGCGCACTCGACGAGCCCGGCGCCCACGACGTTATCGAGGGTCTCGAACACATCGACAAAGTTATCGAAATCGACCAGTCCCCTATCGGCCGCACACCTCGATCGAATCCGGCTACCTACACAGGTGTCTTTACTCCAATGCGCGAACTCTACGCGATGCTACCGGAGTCCCGAGCACGCGGATACAAGGCGGGACGTTTTAGCTTCAATGTGAAAGGCGGGCGCTGTGAGGCCTGCCAGGGCGACGGTCTACGAAAGATCGAAATGAGTTTCCTTCCCAATGTGTATGTGGACTGCGAGGTTTGCCGGGGTAAGCGTTACAACGGCGAGACGCTCGCTATTCAATACAAAGGACTCTCGATCTCAGATCTGTTGAATTCGAACGTGGCAGAAGCCTTGAACGTGCTGAGTAATATCCCTCAAATACAGTCCAAGCTGCAGACGCTGGTAGACGTGGGTTTGGGTTACATCGGATTGGGACAGCAGGCGACGACGCTCTCCGGCGGTGAAGCTCAGCGCATCAAGCTCGCTAAAGAACTCAGTCGTCGTGCCACCGGAAGAACGCTGTACATCCTTGACGAACCCACTACCGGTCTTCACTTCGACGATGTTAAAAAACTTCTGGACGTCCTGAGCCGATTGACAGACCTCGGCAACACAGTAATCATTATCGAACATCACCTGGACGTGATTAAGACAGCAGATTGGGTTATCGATCTCGGGCCCGACGGCGGTGCTCAGGGCGGTCGCTTGTTGGCCGTTGGAACTCCGGAACAAGTCGCCAGATCGAAGAAATCCTACACCGGCCAGGCATTGGCCGAACTGTTAAAACGGCCGCAAACATCCGATTACGCGTTGAGCTGATGAAGGACATCATTCGAGACCTGGTGGCCGACAGCCTTCGGGTTAAAACACAATTCTTCGACGCGAACGCCGACAAACTGGTCGAAGTCGCCGCCGTGATTTCTCGAAACTTTACCAATGGCGGGAAGATGCTTCTTTTTGGGAACGGGGGCAGTGCCGCGGATGCGCAGCATATCGCCACTGAACTTGTCGGCCGATTTGTTGCGGAACGTGCTCCCCTGCCGGCAATGTCGCTATCAACCGATACTTCGCTCCTGACGGCAGTCAGCAACGATTGCGGCTTCGAATCGATTTTTGCTCGACAGATTCTGGCTCTCGGGCGCGCTGGAGACACGGCTATCGCCATTTCGACGAGTGGTAACTCGCCGAACGTCATTCGGGGAATTCAAACTGCGAGATCGCAGGGTCTCTTCATAATCGGATTGAGCGGCGAAACCGGCGGTCAGATGAATGGTATGGTAGACGTTCTGTTTTGTGTTCCGAGCCGTAATACGCCTCGGATTCAGGAAGCTCATATCATGATCGGTCACATCATCTGCGAGCTTGTGGAGCGTCAAATGTTTCCGGATTTGTATCCTCGAGACTAATCGTGGAATCGCAATACCCGATCGATCCGCTCGATTTCGATAACGTTTCGACCTATCCCATTGAATCCCGCAAGAACAAAGTTCATGCCGGCATGTTCGGTAAACCACTCGACGGATCCGAGAATGTACTCGGATTCATCGCCAAGCTTCCGCGCATCCTTGCCGCTGAAAACTTGCGTACATTGATCCGTGCCATCCTCTACGCGCGCGAAACGGGCAAACCAATTCTTTGGGGCATTGGCGGACACGTCGTGAAGGTTGGGCTCGGCCCCGTCATCGTTGATTTGATGCGCCACGGATTTGTCACTGGAATCGTGATGAACGGCTCGGCTGCGATTCATGATTTTGAAGTCGCTTTTCGGGGCTCGACTTCGGAAGAAGTGGAAGAACAGATCGGCGCCGGCCGCTTCGGCATGGCCCGTGAGACGGGAGAGTTCATGAATGCCGCGATAAACGCCGCGTGCGTCGACAACATCGGTATGGGCGAGGGCCTCGCCGCGTTTATTCATCGGGATGATCCGCCCTTTCATTATTCTGCGGTCAGCATCCTGGCCGAGTCTTACAAAATGAGGCTTCCGGTCACGGTTCATGTAGCGATTGGCACCGATATCATTCACGTTCATCCTCACGCATCCGGTCGCAACATCGGAGATGCCACTTATCGCGACTTCCGGTTACTGTGTGCAATGACGAAAGACCTTGATAGCGGCGGCGTCTATTTGAATGTTGGTTCGGCTGTTGTCCTTCCTGAAGTATTTTTGAAAGCCGTCTCTGTGGTCCGCAATCTAGGGCATACACTGGGGGAATTTACGACGGCCAACCTCGACTTTATTCAACATTACCGACCCACACAAAACGTACTGAAGAGGCCGACTCAAGATTCAGGTCAATCCATTGCGCTCACCGGACATCATGAAATACTGCTGCCGCTGATTGCAGCCGCCCTCAAAGGCTCACTGGCCGATACCGGAAAACCAGAAAACAAATAAATGCTCGAACCCAACAAACCGGACGATCAACTGCCGCCGAATCCGGATAACCTACCGGTTGCCACGCACGCCGAGTGGAGCATCATGGACCTGATCGTCTTTTCAGTTTTCTTTGGATTGACGGTCGTCTTCTTACCTTTAGGTGCTTTCTACGTGATGCGTACCTTCCGTCCGGGGTTGCGGATCGAAGACCTGACGACAGTGGAACAGATCGTACTCCAGGGAGTGATGGATCTCGTGTTGGTTGGATTCATCATGTTTCTCGTCAAAGGCGTTCACGGCCGTCGATTCCTGGAAACGATTCACTGGTACCGACAACATCCATTCAATACAGGTTCCCTCATTTCGCTTGGAGCAACCCTGGCCATAACCGTTCTGCTTGTTTCAGCGTTGTTTCCGTCGCCGCAACAAACGCCGATTGAGAAGCTGATCACTTCCTCACGGTCTTTGTACGTCTTCGCTCTATTCGGGATAGCAGTAGCACCACTATTTGAGGAAATTATCTTTCGCGGATTCCTGTTCAAGGTTTTCGAGGACATGTACAGCCGTAAGCTTGCGGTTCCTGTTACGGCCACGCTCTTCGCCCTTCTGCACGCCATTCAACTGTGGGGTAATCTGGCAGCGATCGGACTGATATTCGTTGTTGGATACATACTCGCGCTCCTCCGCGCTCGATCCGGTTCGTTGATTCCGAGCTGGATTGTGCACACGTCTTACAATGCGATGCTTTTTGGGATGTACGCTATAAGCACGATCGTCCAGAAAGGCGTCGTCCGGCCTAATTGACGTAGCGTTCGTAAAGGGTAGTCCGCTGCCGCGGAGTGAAGCCCGCATCCGATATCACACGACGTAGCTCCGCGTCATTTGCTCGGTTCTTGGCGCCGGCCGCGCTGATGACGTTTTCTTCGATCATGATACTGCCCATGTCGTTGACGCCGAAACGAAGCCCCACTTGTCCTATCTTCAAGCCGACCGTCAACCAGGAGACTTGCACGTTCTGGATATTGTCGAAGAAGAGCCGGCACAGCGCGAGAAGTCTCAGGTATTCCGCTGCCGTTACTTCCGGAAGGTTTCGCTTTCCGAGATCGGTGTGTTCATGCTGGAAGGTCCAGGGAATGAAGGCGGTAAATCCGCCAGTCTCTTCCTGTAAGTCGCGAATGCGCTGAAGGTGCCGTATGCGATGCTTCAATGTCTCGCCGACACCAATCATCATCGTACCGGTAGTGCGCAGTCCGAGTTTATGGGCTTCGCGATGGACCATCAACCACTCGTCGGTCGTGCACTTGAGCGGGCTGATTTCATTTCGAATCTCGTCATCGAGGATTTCCCCACCGCCGCCGGGCATCGAGTCGAGACCAGCCGCTTTCAAGCGGACAAACACTTCGGATACCGACAACTTCGAAACCTTCGCGATGTTCAGGATCTCCGGCGGTGAGAAGCAATGGCAATGGATCTTGAACCGCTCTTTGATTCCCGACAAAAGCCGTTCGTAATAGTCGATTTTCAGATCAGGATGCACGCCACCCTGCATGAGGATACCCGTTCCACCCAGGGCCAGTGTTTCTTCGATCTTTTTGTAGATCACATGGTCCGGTAAGACATAGGCATCGCTGTCGCCCTTGACTCGATAAAAGGCGCAAAACGAACAGAATTCCTTACAAACGTTCGTATAGTTGATATTTCGGTCGATGATGTAGCTGATGACGTTGTCGGGATGCAGACGTTGACGAATGTGATCCGCAGTGGCAGCCATATCCAGCAGATCCGCGCGCTCGAACAAATGCGCCGCTTCTTCAGCCGTGATTCGCTTTCCCTGTCGCGCGCCGTCGAGGATTGCCGTTGTATCACTCATATGAATTCGAGCTTTCGCACTGATTTGATCGCACCGACAGATGCGGCCTTTTCGTAAAACAGTTGCAACCCTTCAATGCAGTCTTGATCCATGTAATAGTACACGTTTTTCTCGAGGTACTGCTGCAGGAGATCCTTCTTCATACCCAACGATTCCGAGTACTGGGCTGCGATTTCCGGGATGCTGGCAATCCCGTACTCGCGTGACGCCTTGAGCGCCTCCACCAAACCGCCGTTCCTGTACCCCTCGCGAACGGCCCAGAACGCGAAGACGAAAGGCAAACCCGTCAGAAACTGCCAGCGCTCCATCAGATCGAAGACCTGGAGCGGCTCCGAGCCATGACGGACAAGCTCCTTATGGTTCTCGATATCTGGGTTTGCATTCCGCTCCATGAACTTGAGCGCCAGGTCCCCAATAACCAGGGCCGCATCGCTTGTCGCCAGCATGTTTGCCAGATCGGGCTCAGCAGGGCGGAAACTTGGCTTCGTTTTGTAAAACTGGTGAAAGATGATTTGAGCCAACGCCACGGAGGTTCTGGAACCCTTGTCGTGGGCTACGGTCCTGACGCGCCAGAGAGGCACTTCGCTGATGAGCAGGACGCTTTTCACACGGTGACGCGATGCCACGACCGGCCCCGGCACGATCCGGGAGCCTTTGATTCGCTGAAATTCGATCGAAGGGATAAGGCCGGCGTCTACGGTGCCGCGAGAAAGCTGGTCAGCACATTCTGCCGGAGTACTCAGGATGGCTTCGAATTGACTCTGAAGGGTGCCTTGCAAAATGCCCCATGCCAGCGGAACGGAGTTCAAGTACTGAACGACTGAGATCTTTGTCTTCGCCACAGCGGCGATATTCTAGCATTGCGGGGACTACGTAATACCGAACTCTCGAAGTGCGTACTGATAAAACGGATCGTTGATGTATAGCTTTACCCAATTCAAACCAACGACGCACTGTTCGAATTGTTCGGAGAGCTTTCTGAAAACAATCGTTCGGCGCGACGAATCCAACGAGGCAACGATGTGGTATGAGCGGCGGCCCTGTTCGGCGTAAAAGCCGGGACTGACCGAATGCCGGCCGTGCGTGAGGCTTTCTGGATAGAGTCCCAGGTTAAACAGTGTAATATCGCCAACGTGTTTGTAATAGTCGCGACGAGCCTGCGTGGAAACTGCGTTGTTTGCCTGGCGAAGGACGTCGAAAACGTTGAACTGTCGCTGGCCGGCGGCGTCCTTGACTCGAAACATATTGTCGATATCCACAAATTCGGTGAGGAGGTTCGTAATGTACTGGATCGTATCCTTGTCGCGTAATTGCAGCTGTTCGAAGCCTCGTTCCGTGAGGGCTTGAAACAAATGGCGAATGGGATGGTCTTCAGGAATCTGTTTCCGGGTCGATTCGATCATCAACTCCCTCCGTTCCGTCATGCTAAGATAGACGCCCTTTGGGCATGAACATCACCATTGTAGGGGCAGGACCTGCTGGCTGCTGGACATCGATTCTCCTCGCAAAGCGAGGACATGCCGTCACACTCATCGATCCACTGGTGCCGTGGGAGAAACCGTGCGGAGGCGGGGTTACCGCAAAAGCGCTCGCAGCATTCGGTATTTTCGATTCGGATCTTCCACGTCAACATATCGATCACATCACTATTTACTTTGGCGATCAGACATCGGTCACCGTCGCTCCGCAACAACCGCTCGCCATCGTGTCTCGCCGCGATCTGGGAAAGTACCTGCTGGAAGAAGCGCAACGGGTCGGCGTTACTTTCGTAAGAGCCAGGGTCTCACAAATCGCACGGGATGGCCGAGGATGGCTTCTAACCACACGAGATACGGAACTGCACGCGAGTTTCCTGGTTGGAGCGGATGGCGCGACTAGCCTTGTCCGGCGCAGTGTTAGCACGGGTTTAGCTCCGGAAGACCTGTGTGTAACGCTGGGATACTTTATTCCCGGTTTTGTCTCCACGCAGATGAAGGTGTTCTTTATACCGGACTTCGAAGGGTACATCTGGTCATTCCCCCGGCCAAACCATGTGTCCTACGGCCTGATCACCAGAACAGAACCTGGATGGACTCCGAGAGCAAAGATGCTCCTCTCCAATTTCATCGAAGCCGATCTCGGCTCCATGTTAATCGATCAGGCGGAATTCTACAGCGCTCCGGTCCCCTGCTTAGGTCCACGTTCGTGGAAGCGCAATCAGATTTCAGGTGATGGATGGGCCCTGATCGGCGATGCCGCAGGCTTTGCCGATCCCATTACCGGCGAAGGCATCCACTTTGCATTCAAATCAGCTCAGCTTTTGGCGGACTCCATCGACCAGGGCAGCCAGTATTCTCAGCGGGCGGCGGATGAAATCGGGCGCGAGTTGGCTAGAGCGTCGCGCATGTATCGCAAGTTTTACCGGGGGAAATTCCTGGCGGGCGATTTTAAGAAACGGACTATTCAACTTTCGAAACGAAGTCGAACGCTGAAAACAATCCTCGGAAATGTGATTGCGGGAAATCAAAGCTACGTGGGACTGAAGAAGAAGCTCATCTTTTCAGTCCCTCGAATTGGCTGGGATCTTCTGACCAAAAAACACTAGTTAGTGGACTGTCGGCGGCGTCTCTTCCGGGGTATCGGCCGTCTTGCCGTTCTCGGGTTCGATCAACGTCGCAGCCGTCACTTTGTCGTCATCATCAAGCTGGATCAGCTTAACTCCCTGCGATGCGCGGCCAACGGCGCGGATGTTTGAGGAACGCACGCGAATCAACTTCCCGTTGGCAGTCATCACGAGGACGTCGGAGTCTTCATTGACGCGCATGATGGCGACAACCTTTCCATTCTTGGCGGTCGTTTTGACGTTGATGACTCCCTTCCCGCCTCGACCCTGCGTTCGATACTCATTCACCTCTGTGCGTTTACCGAATCCACCTTCGGTCACGCTCAGAATCATATCCGCATCGCTCGTCGATGCGATCATGCTGACGACGTAATCTCCATCGTCCAGACGAATACCGATGACTCCGTATGCCTGGCGTCCCATCTCACGCACTTCTTCATGCGGAAAACGAATGCCCAGGCCGGCGTGAGTTCCAATGAATACAGTCTCGGTACCTGAGACCATTTCAGCCGCAATGAGCTCATCGGTATCGGGCACGCCCATCGCGATGATTCCGCGCGCAGTCGGATTACTAAACGCATCCAGCGAAGTCTTCTTAATCTGACCATTGCGGGTGGCCATCACGACGGATACGTTCGGTTCGAAATCCTTCACGGAAAGAAGCGCGCGGACTTTTTCGTCCGGTCCGAGGTTCGCGAGATTGACAATGGCTTTGCCCTTGCCGGTCACGCCGACATCCGGTATTTCGTATACCTTCAACCAGTAGAGTCTGCCCCGATCCGTAAAAACGAGCATGTAGCTGTGAGTATTCGCAACGAAGACGTTTGTGACTACGTCTTCGTCGCGAGTCTTCATACCGATGCGGCCTTTTCCACCGCGGCCCTGGTTCCGGTATACAGACGATGGCGTCCTCTTCAGGTAACCGGTATGTGTCACTGTGATCACGACGTCTTCTTCGGCAATCAGATCTTCGAGACGAATCTCTCCCTCCTCGTTCACGATTTCCGTCCGCCGAGGATCGCCGTACTTCTTTTGAACTTCACGCAGTTCTTTGACGATTACCTGGCGCACTCTGCTGTCGTTGGCGAGGATATCCTTCAACTCCGCAATCCGCTGTCGCAGTTCTTCTAGTTCATCCAGGATTTTCTGCCGTTCCAGGCTCGTCAGCCGCTGCAATTGCATTTCGAGGATCGCTTTGGCCTGGATCTCGCTGAACTCGAATTGGTGGATCAGGCCTTCTCGGGCTTCGGCTGTCGTCTTGGCGCCGCGGATCAACTTGATGATTGCGTCAATTTGATCCAGGGCCTTTTGCAGGCCCTCGAGAATGTGGGCTCTGGCCTCCGCCTGACGCAATTCGTGTTGCGTCCGCCGGCGGACGACGTCGATGCGATGCTCGACGAAGGTGCGCAGCAACTCCATCAGCGAAAGCACTTTGGGCTGACCGTTGACGATCGATAGATTGATTACGCCAAAGGACGTCTGCATCGGCGTCAGCTTGTACAGGTTGTTCAGAATGACAGGAGCTTGTTCACCCCGCTTCAACTCAACAACCACGCGCAGGCCATCGCGATCGCTCTCATCACGAACGTCGGAAATACCTTCGATTCTCTTGTCGGTGACCAGTTCTGCAATTTTCTCGATAAGCCGGGCCTTGTTCACCTGATAAGGAATTTCCGTGATCACGATGATGTCCCGGTCCTTACCCTGGCGCTCGATCACAGCGCGGGCTCGCATCGTGATCTGTCCACGCCCCGTTCGATAGGCCTGAAGAATCCCACCGCGACCATAGATGAAACCTGCGGTCGGAAAATCCGGTCCAGGTATCCGTTCGTAAATCTCTTCGAATTTTGCGGTCGGATGATCGATCAGGTGGATAACCGCCTCGCAAACTTCAGTGAGGTTATGCGGCGGCATATTCGTTGCCATGCCGACTGCGATTCCGTTCGATCCATTTACCAGAAGGTTCGGTACTTTGCTCGGAAGATAGGACGGCTCTTCTCGTTCCTCGTCGTAGTTTGGAACGAAGTCCACCGTTTCCTTGTCGATGTCTTCAAGCAGGGCCTCGGCAAAGGCCGCGAGACGGGCTTCGGTGTAACGCATGGCCGCCGGCGGATCGCCGTCGACCGAACCGAAGTTACCTTGACCGTCGACCAGGGGGTAGCGATAGGAGAATTCCTGGGCCATGCGAACGAGCGCATCGTAAATCGGACTGTCGCCGTGAGGATGGTAGTTGCCCATCACCTCGCCAACAATTTTGGCGCACTTGCGATAGGGGCGATTCGACGCCAGCCCCATATCGCGCATACCGTAAAGAATGCGGCGGTGAACTGGTTTCAGGCCATCACGGACGTCTGGTAGAGCGCGGCCGATGATGACGCTCATCGCGTAGTCGACGTAGGATCGCCGCATCTCGTCTTCGATGTTGATCGGCACGAGATTTCCAGTTGGCGGCGCTGGCGGGATCGGTGGTGTCACCTGGTCTGCCATTCAGTTTCCTTCTATTTCGTTAGATATCGAGGTTCTTCACTTCCAGCGCATTCTCTTCAATGAACTGCCGCCGTGGTTCGACGGCATCGCCCATGAGAATCGTGAAGATTTCGCCGGTTTGGACTGCGTCCTTGATTTGAACCTGCAACAGCGTCCGCTTTTCAGGATCCATCGTCGTCTCCCACAACTGACCTGGGTTCATCTCTCCCAGTCCCTTGTAGCGCTGGATCTGCAGATCTTTCTTACCGAGGTTCATAATGTGATCAATCAACGCCTGACGACTGTTCACCGAGGTGCTGCCACTCTCCGCCTTGATCATAAATGGCGGTTGATCGTGCGCGCCGATGGTTTTGTGCAACGCCAGAAGGCGCTGGTATTCAGCGCTCGAAAGGAGCTGATAACCGATTACCCTTGGAGTCTGGCTTCCCTGCCGAAACGAGAGTTTCTCCACGCTGTGTTCTTCGTCTGTGGAAATCTCCGTCGTGTAGCCAAACGCCTGAATCTTCGCATCAAGTTCTCTGACCCGTTCCTTGTCACCTAAGAACGGTCGGCCATCGGCATCCATTTCGATCAAAAGGTCCACGACTCTCGGATCGCGAATATGCCGGTCGACCCGGGTGAACACGTTATTGAGCTCGATCAGCCTTTCGAGAAAAGCGGTCAGTTCTGATCCGTGAATGTCGCGTTTAGTTTTCTCGATCTCGACGGAAAGATTTTCAGTTGCCTTCTTGAGCAGGAATTTTCCCATCTGACGTTCGTCTTTGATGTACTGCTCGTTCTTTCCCTTCTTCACCTTGAACAACGGCGGCTGCGCGATGAAAATATGGCCCCTTTCAATGAGCGGGCCCATCTGACGGTAAAAGAACGTCAGCAGCAGCGTTCGGATGTGTGATCCGTCGACATCGGCGTCCGTCATGATGATGACTTTGTGATACCGCAGGTTGGCAACATCGAAGTCGTCCTGGCCAATGCCGGTGCCCAGGGCCGTAATCATGGCCGCTATTTCCGTGTGCGTCAGCATCTTGTCGTATCGCGCTTTCTCGACGTTCAGGATCTTTCCTTTGATCGGAAGAATCGCCTGCGTACGACGATCGCGGCCCTGTTTCGCGGATCCGCCGGCTGAATCACCCTCGACGATGAAGATTTCAGAAAGCTCCGGCGAACGTTCCTGGCAATCTGCCAGCTTACCCGGCAGCGACATGCTGTCCAGCGCACCCTTGCGACGAACCAGTTCGCGTGCGCGCCGCGCCGCGTCCCGTGCCCGCGCAGCCTCGATCGCTTTGCCGATAATTTTCTTTGCGACAGATGGACTTTCTTCGAGGAACTGGCCCAGTCCGTCATTGACCAATGTCTCGACGATTCCTTTGACTTCGCTATTCCCTAGTTTCGTTTTTGTCTGCCCCTCGAACTGTGGATTGGGCAGTTTGACGCTGATCACGCACACCAGGCCTTCACGAACGTCATCACCGGAAAGGTTATCTTTGACTTCCTTGAAGAGATTGTTCGAGACGGCATAATTGTTAAGAGTTCGGGTCAACGCTGACTTGAAGCCAATGAGATGCGTTCCGCCTTCATGAGTGTTGATATTGTTCGCAAAACTAAACAATTGATCCTGATAGCTGTCGTTGTACTGCAGCGCAATTTCCAGGTCGATTCCGTCGCGCAACCCTTGGAAAAAAACGACCTTGTCGTGAAGAGCAGTCTTGTTCTTGTTCAGATGTTCAACGAACGAGATGATTCCGCCTGTGTAGTGAAACTCGTGTTTCTTTTCCGTTCGCTCGTCTTCGATCGTGATCAACAATCCCTTGTTCAGAAACGCCAGTTCGCGCAATCGCTGTGAAAGCACATCGAAACTGAACTCGGTTGTTTCGAAGATCGTTCCGTCGGGCTTGAACGTGACTTTTGTCCCTCGTCGATCCGTGTGACCGGTCATCTCCAACGGTCCCTGTGGCGTGCCCTGCTTGTATGCCTGGACGAAAACTTTTCCGCCTCGCCAAATCTCCAATTGCAGCCATTCGGACAAGGCATTCACGACCGACACACCGACGCCATGCAATCCGCCGGAAACCTTGTAGGCGGCGTTGTCGAACTTGCCTCCGGCGTGTAGCTTGGTCAGGACGATTTCCGCTGCAGGTTTGCCTTCCTTGTGCATTTCCGTAGGGATTCCTCGACCATTGTCGATGACCGTTACCGAGTTCTCGATGTGAATGATCACGTGAACCTCGGTGCAGAAACCCGCTAAGGCCTCGTCCACGGAATTGTCGACAACCTCGTACACCAGGTGGTGTAAGCCATCCGTACCGGTCGTCCCGATATACATAGCGGGCCGCTTGCGAACAGCCTCCAGCCCCTCGAGAACCTTTATACTCTCGGCACCGTAATCCGCTGCGTTTTGTGGCGGTTGAGGCGATTTGTCGCGGCCTTGGTTTTCGAGTCTGTCCATCGTTATAGGTACCTGCCGTGTGTGTTTTTGCTGTTGTGGAAAACGCCTTGGGAAGAGAAAAAGGCGGCATCTGCCCCGGGCGAAAAAGTAAGAATTATTTTATCAGGAACCGGGGGGGTTTTGAGCGGGAAACTTTCTGGTTTCAGGGGCAAAAAAACTCGGATTAGTTGCGTTGTCAATTACAGGCTACACAATACTTTGGGTGTCTCTGCATCGATGTCAAATTCGCATCGGCATCACGACATAGCGATAGCTGTAATCCCCTGTTGGATGTGCTCTAAGTTGGGCTGCGCTCTCGCTGTCTTTGAACTCAAAACTTACTTCCGGCTCATCGACCGTAGCGAGAAAGTCCAATAGATACTGGTAGTTGAAGCCAACCTGGAGATCCTCCTTGTGATAATCGACTTCCAATGTCTCGTGGGCTTCACCCAGGTCGGAGTGACTTGCCATGATCTCAAGTGATCCGTTACTGACGGCAAGCTTTACGGTTTTGGAGCGCTCGTCCGAGAGAATTGCAGCGCGTTTGATGGCTGCCATAATCTCATCGCGATCGATCGCAAAGGTTCGATCGTTGGACCGTGGTAACACTGCTTCGTAGTTTGGGAACTGCCCGGTCAGCATTCGGGAAATCAATAGCCGCCGACCCATGTCGAAAAAGAGATGATTATCGTCCTTCGAGAAACCGATCGACTCCGTATCCGGGCTTTCAGCAATCATGCGGACAAGTTCCCCCATCGCCTTCTTGGGCACCAGGACTTTGATTTCTTCAGTGACGTCTTCCAATGCCTCGGACTTTTCAACGTGAGCTAGTCGATGTCCGTCTGTCGCCACCATGGTTATGGAACCTGGTTTCATCACAAGCAGGGCACCGCTGAGTGTGTATTTGGAGTCCTCGGTACTGATGGCAAAGATTGTTCTTGAGATAAGCTTCGAAAGAACGTTAGCCGGCACTTTCGTCGAGGCTGCTTTTGCTTGCGGTAATGCTGGGAAATCCTCCTGAGCCAGACCAGCAATCCGAAACCTGCTCGTTCCACAGGTCACAGTCACCCAGTTGGCATCACCGCGCTTGAACTTGATTTCCTTGTCTGGAAGAGCTCGGATGATCTCATACAACCTTTTCGCCGGCAGCGTAATGGTGCCAGGAACGGTTGTCTTGGCTGGACAGGTCGTTCGGAAACCCAACTCCAAATCGGTAGCCGCAATCCCTACTTCATTGGCCTCAGCACGGACCAGAACATTGGCAAGGATAGGAATGGTTGTCTTGCGCTCGACAACGCCCTGAATCAGAGTGAGCTCTTGAAGAAGATCAAACTTTCTGACTGTGAATTCCATAACTATTATTAGAACTCCTATTCGTAGTCAGGTTGAAATCTGTAGCACCTTCAACTAAACAACTCAATTCATTACCCTTGACCTACGATCGATCCTGTGAAAAGCGCATCCTATATAGTGTGGATGAACTGTTGACCGAATAGGTCCATCTGTTTTCCACATTCTATGAACAGGAGCCTGAAGCCAGTACTACTTGAAAGACTCCATTAATGTCTGAATCAAGCGATTGAGGTTTTCGTCTTCACGTCGTAACTGCTCAATCTTGTTTATGGAATGGAGTACCGTGGTGTGGTGTTTGTTACCAAACTCACGCCCAATCTGAGGTAACGATACTCCGGTCAGCTTTTTACATAAATACATTGCTACTTGTCTTGGGACAGCCACGGATCTGGAATTATTCTTAGCCTTCAAATCCTGTGAGCGCATTTTGTAGTGATCTGCGATCGCTTTCTGGATCATCTCAATCGTAATTGCCCTCTTATCCGTGCCAAGAATGTCGTGAAGAGTCTCCTGGGCGATTGAAAGAGTGATTTCTGATCCAGTGAGGGAACAGTATGCGATGAGTCGAACCAGCGCTCCTTCCAGTTCCCGGATATTGGATTTGATTTTGCTGGCGATATACAGTGCGACGTTGTCGGGAATGCCAATGCTTTGGCGTTCCGCCTTCTTCTTGATGATCGCGACCTTGGTTTCCAAATCAGGTGGCTGGATGTCGGCGATCAAACCCCACTCGAACCTTGAATGGAGACGTTCCTCAAGAGTTGGGATCTCCCTGGGGGGACAATCCGCAGAGATAATGATTTGCTTGTGCGCATCGTAGAGAGAGTTGAAGGTGTGAAAGAACTCTTCCTGCGTGCGCTCTTTGCCGGCAATAAACTGAATATCATCAATCATCAAGACATCGTTGTTTCGATACCGTTCCCGGAAACTCAACAGTTTGTCGTGACGAATTGCATTGATGAGTTCATTCGTGAACTTTTCTGTCGAGACGTAGGTCAATCGAAGCGGCTTGTTATTAAGTTTGATTGCATGCCCTATAGCGTGCATCAGATGTGTTTTGCCCAGGCCGACCCCGCCATATATGAAGAGCGGGTTGTAGGCCTTCGATGGTTTATCTGCGACCGCCAGGGCCGCCGCATGTGCGAATTGGTTTGACGAGCCTACGACGAAGCTCTCAAACATATATTTCGGATTGAGCGTGTTTTCAATCGATTCGAAATCCAAACGACCCTGAGCGGGTGCGTCCGTTCGCTCGGTGGGAGGTTTTTCGATGATGTAGACCACGTTGACATCACCCATTCCAGCGGCATGAGCGGCCTCTAGTACTACATCAATGTGGTCGTTCAACCAGTCTTGAAAGTAAGAATTTGGAACACGGACATATAACGCCCGGTCGTCGTATTTGATCAGCTGTGTAGGCTTGAACCAGGTGTTATAGCTCTGTTGATTGACCTTTTTTTCGACGATGTTAAGGACTTCCTGCCAAGTATCCATTGGATGATCACAAACGCGAGGAGAAGTTTTCCACAATAATTCCCACAGACGAGGAAAAGGTATCCACGGCTGTGAGCCTACCTATAAAAAGCCCATTGGTGTGCGTTGAAACCGGGGAAGGGTAGCACTTTCAAAATAGCTTTTCAACGGGCTGCCTTGACGCATCATCGGAACCACTGATAACCTTAAGGTTTTTCAAGGAGTGCGAAGCGATGCCCAAGAGAACCTTTCAACCGAACAATCGACGTCGCGCGAAAACGCACGGTTTTCGAGCCCGAATGAAGACACGTGGAGGCCGACTCGTATTGAAAGCGAGGCGTGACAAGGGCCGCAAACGAGTCGTCGTTGAACATTACTAGAATCCTGGTGGTGCTCGTGCTGCGAAAGGCAGCCGAGTTCAAATCCGTTTATGAGAGGGGCGCCAAACAGTCATCGCGCTCCTTTGTTGTGTTCAGGCTGTCGAACGGACGGCAACTTAGTCGTTTTGGCTTGACCACACCGCGACGACTGGGAAAAGCCCACGACCGCAATCGAATTAAAAGAAGGGTTCGAGAAATCGTACGACGCTCGGCGGACTTGATTCCAATCGGTTATGATTGGGTTATTAACCCGCGTCGATCGGCTTTGGACCGTCCGTTTGAGGAATTGCGTTCGGAATTGTTGACCCTCTTGGGAGCAGCATAAATGATGACACGCCTCGCTATTGGCGTCGTCCACGCATATAAACTAATTGTGTCCCCATGGCTCCCTCAGGCCTGCCGGTTTACACCAACATGTTCGGAATATGCCGTTGATGCACTTCGACAATACGGAATATTTCGTGGAACAGCGCTCGCCCTGGGCCGGTTGGCGCGCTGCCATCCCCTGCGTCGCGGGGGCTTTGATCCTTTGACCTAGAAAAAACGTCTCGATGGAAAAACGAATTCTTGTAGCTTTTTTGCTCTCTTTGGCCGTCTTGTACGGCTTCAGGGCTCTTTACGGTCCACAGCCGACTGTACCAATAGCACCTCAAACCCAGGAACCCGTCCCCGCTTCTCCGGAGTCCTCAGCTAAACCAGAGAGTTCGGCAGAGCAGCAATCCCCGTCAGGTTCGTCGCCTGGAAAGGTGATCCAGGCGGAACGGGCCGAGAATGTGATGTTTGAGAGTGCCCTATACGATGTCACGATTTCGAATCGCGGAGCCGTTTTAAGGAGTTTCAAACC
>Ga0137427_10000409_pt1 | contig 22588 bp, 34 predicted proteins | sample EasRivERMZT700_2_FD_102309 | JGI IMG/M metagenome (GOLD analysis project Ga0137427, IMG submission 102309) | Soil microbial communities from meander-bound floodplain in the East River, Colorado, USA - East River MetaG ERMZT700_2 | ecosystem: Environmental > Terrestrial > Soil > Floodplain ...
AATTCGCAGCCGGCATTCCGACTGTGTATTGCTGGGCAGTCCTTTCGAATCTTCATGGCTGGGGCAAGCTGTCTGCCTCGGTCTCTGCGACGTTCGGAGGAGTTACAACGAACGAGATCAAGCTGCTTGCCGTTACCAATGGATTGATCGCATCAGGAGCCGTTACATCCGGAAAGATTTCTGTGGCCTCGCTCGATGCCATCTCTGTGTCGGCAGGAACGATAACGGCCGGCACTTTCATCGGAACCGTATTCAAGACCGCCACCAGCGGCCAACGCATCGAGATTGATTCATCCAATGGCCTTCGCCTTCTCGACTCTGGCGGTAATGAACTTGTGAAGATTCCGTTGAGTGGATCGCTGATGCGCGTTGTACAGATCCAGCCGATTGGAACTGGATCCACTGCCGGCACGTACATTGGCAATGGAGACTTCTCCAACTACATGCGGTTGCGCGATCGATTCGAAGTCAATCTTGGAGGCCTGGTATTCGAAATCACGACGACTGCTTTCCGGATCGTCGGCAGCATGAACATCGAGGTCGTTAATGGCTATGGAATACAAAACGCATCAGGCAATGCCTCGATCGCCTTTCCATCTGCCCAGATTCAAGGCTACATCAGCTCAACCGAGCGAATGAGAATTGATAACACAAGCAGCGCATCGCTGCTGCCATTGTGGCTGTATAAGAACGGAGCCTTGACGCAGTTGTCTTACGACGGCTCTGGCTTTGTGAAAATCTAAGGAGGAGAAGAGTGAGAATAGATTTGGATGCGCCAGTCGGCGTGATGCCGATCATAACCAACAAGCAGACGAGGACGGCCGAGGTCATCGACATCAATGGCCTCTCGCTCATCTCGATCGTCATCAACGCCTACACGGGCATTGCCCAGTTCGCCTTGGCATTCGGAGGTTACGATGCCAACGGCCGTTTCCATATGGCCGAAACGATGAAGGACGACGTTGCGGTCATATCGCTGACCCGGCAGGAGGCTCCTGAACTTTTCGACACTTTGTTCTGCGATGTTGATGGGAATCCTCGCTGCGAGTTTGATAAGCAGTTCTTTACGGAGCTGCTTGAGTCGCTGTTGCTGAAGATCGCATACAGGCAATGGGGCGGAAAGGTTCCGGATCTGAAAGCGAGCGTTGAAGGGCGCTGTTGTTTCGAGGCTCGTGGCGGAGTCGCGCTGCGTGCAGAGGACGGACAGCGTGCCTTGCCCGCAGGTGCTGAAGCGTAACTCTCGGAGGTAAGCATGAATGCTATGGATTGGACCATCAGGATTCTTGCCATCATCGTACCGATTTTCATGACCATTATCTTTGCCCTTATCGGAATAGCATGGAAGGCGACACTGGGAAGGGTGACAGATAAGATCGAGAGCGTTCAATTCGAGTTGTCAGAGCATAAGGATGCCTGCGACAAGGTGAACAAAAGTGTCCTCGCCTCTCGCGTTGATGATATGCGCGCCGAGATAAAAGGACTTCGTAACTTTTCACATTGGGTTGTCGCCAGCCTTCATGCGCTGGCATTAGAGATGAAGGTGAGACTGCCCGAACGTCCGGATGTGATTGTTGAGCAGCAGAAGGAGAAATCATGATCATGAACAAGGATCAGCTCATGGCAGCAGCGAGATCGGAGGTTGAAGGCCATGGTTTCGATCATTGTGTTGTTATGGTTGTTTGTGAGTAGGAGTCAGGTTGGGATCTTAATGCGTGGAATCCAGAGCCACGTTACAGATACTTCTGGGATGTTGCGAACAACAAGCCGTTTCGACGGCCGAGTGACGAGGAGCTGGCGTCAAAGGTTCCTCCGAAGGACTTCTTTGCCATTGCCGGCGATCGAGACCAGGAGTGGTGGGCGCAGCAGGCATCGTGGGGATTGATGCAGGTGATGGGCGCTGTTGCGCGTGAGCTTGGCTCTCGTCACAAGTACCTTTCCATATTGGTCGCAGATCCGGTTCAATGTTTGAACTACGGCTGCGAGAAGTTGAAACGCAATCTTGTCCGCGAGAATGGGAACATGGCGGCAGCTCTCCTTCGTTACAACGGAGGAGGCAATGCCAGCTACCCAAATGAAGTCCTCGCGAGAATGGAGCATTACAAATGAACATCGGAGACATTTTAGGTGGCGGTCTCGGCAAGCTTGTCAAGGACGTCGTTGGCACGTTCAAGCTTTCGCCGGAAGCAAAATTGGAATTCGAAAAGCAGCTTGCTGAGAACGATTACAAACTGAAGGAAATGGAGGCAACGCTGGAGTCGAAGTTGGTTGATGTTGCCGGCCAAAACATTCGAGCCGAAGCAACCAGCGGTGACCGTTATACCTCGCGTGCCCGTCCAACGTTCCTTTACATCGTCAACCTGATCATCCTTTGGAACTACGTCGTGGTGCCGTTGTTCCGTCAAATGCCAGTCGAATTGCCGGAGCCGCTGTTCTGGTTATTCGGATCTGTGATGCTCGGATACACGGGTGCCCGGACGTGGGAGAAGGTCTACAGCGGAAAGAAGAACGGCGATGCCTAAGCCAACCGGACGTCATAGCGATTGGCCATGGCCGCTGAGCCTCATTCCTCGATCGTGGAACAGTTGGTCATCCGAGACGGAGCCGGTCAAGATCCTCGGCAATGCCACCGGTCATCTCGATGTGCCCGGCAAAGGCCAGTGGGCGATCGCCGGAGTTGCCCGGATACCGGTGCCGGTCTTCTTCGCGGTCCAGACCTCCTCCGGGTTGTATGTCCGGCTTGCCTTGATCCGATACGACTACCACGGCCGGTATTACACGTGGCCGTCCTTCGCGCTTAAAAGGTACGCCTGACCAGCGACGTTGGCCGAGGCGTGGCGATCGGTTCAGTGCCCATGCCTCGGCTCCTCCGGCTCCTCGCTCCTCCTCCTGACGTCCTCCGAATGCCCGGCAAAACCATGGCCAAAACCGGCCGGATTCCGCACGCCGGATGGCCGAGGCCGTGCGATCGGCCGCTGGCCCATGGTCTCGGATGTCTGGGAAAGGCGAGTGTTCCTAGTGGGTTTTAGAGGCTCGAGACAAGATCCTTTAGAATCAACAGGTTATAAAAACACCAACGGCCGTCCTCGGTTTGACCCGGAGACGGCCGTTGGTTCCCCTTAGATGCCCTTTGTTTTAATCCCTGTTTCCTCCTTTCATCGAACGTCGTTGTTGCGTGCTCGGCAAGCGAGGTAGAGCTGGCTGTATGCCGCCGAGAGAGCCGGATCGAACCTCACCGCAGCCTTGTACGTTTCGAGCTGCGGCTGCGGGATGCGCCCGTCGAATTCATGGATGCTCTGCTTGGCGAGTCTGTAGAACGTTTCGCAGTTGTCCATGCTTCCGAGTTGTGGAGCCGGAGCCGCGTCTGCGAGTCGAGCCATGGCCGCGCAAAGCAGAAAGATTGTTAACATCACGAACAGTGCTGTCAAGATCAACGTGGTTAATCGGTTCATAACTCCTCCTTCAAAATGCCACGCGCATTATCTTACCTGCTGCGCGATCCAATTCAACACGCGCATCGACGTTCGCCGTTGTCTGGCTGAACCGTGTAACGCCTTGCGCGAACCCATATGCCGTGTACGCTGGTCCGTCCTCGTCCTCGATGACTGCGGCATAGGCTTCCTGTGCGGCCGCACGGGTGAGCAGTTTCTTGCCGAAGATGAAGTCAATGACATCCTCCTTCTTGCGGCCTTTGAGGACGAAACGTTTGGATGCCTCGATCTTTGCCTCATCATCCGAGGCCGACGAGTCCATCAGCTTTTTGACATCCACTTCGATGCCGCTGAGAGCCTTGTCAGCGACGTTACCGAAGTGGCGCACCTTGACAGTCTTGACGTCCTCGGCATCCCAGATGATGTGATTGCCGCAGACGCCTCGGAACATGAACTGGCAATAACCGAAGGTCTGCTTGCCCACTTCGGAATTCCAGACCATGATGCCGCGCATCAGTCCTCCTCGCGAACCATCCTTGATCACGCGATTGGGATTGAGCATGAATGCGAACATGTCCTCATTCGAGGCGTACAACCCGGCAGGCCCAATCAGATCGCCTTCGCGGATTGTAAGAGAGACCGCAGCGTCAGCGGCCGTGGCGTGACGGAGCCGGTTCTTGATCATGGCTGTCGAATCTGTAACGGCTTGCCCGGTTCTCGCTGCGTGCGGATAAGCCGGAGGAGTCCTCCAGCCGTCCTGCTCCAAGGCAAAGAGACGTTTGACGATGTCCGCATTCCAGATCCTCTCGTATGCACGGGTGATGGCGCGGACGTAGTAACCGCCATTCTTGTGGAGCAGCAGTTCCAACTTTGGATCGTCGGCCTGCCGTTCATCAGCAACCTTCTTAAGGCCGAAGTTGATGTTCTGGCAAGCGAGCGTTGCCGGCAGTCTGCGCAGATACTCGGCCGGAGCATTTGCGCGTGAAGAGATCTGGCCAAAGGACCAGTGCGTGAGGTGCGCCTTGTTCTCTCGTTTGCTGACCAGAGCTACCTCGCCGTCGATGGCTTCGACACGAACGTCACCAAGACTAATATCCGAGAGTTGGGCCGACTGTTTGTAGCCCAGCGTTGCCTCGTACAGCTCGCTGAGATCCCAGAAACGTTCATCTGCCGGACGGGTGGCCCATTGGTGACTTGCTCGTAACAAATTCATATGTTCTCCTTCTTGTGACCCAACCGTGACCTTGGATCGAACTGGTCAACCGTGGGATGCGGCCGGAGCCTGCTATGATGTACTCCGGCCGTGCTGGTGTTAGAAGTCCACCCGCTTGTCAGCATCGCGCTTCTTCTTGTTCACGCGAGTACGTTTTGGAGCTGCTACCTTCTTCCGAGCAGCAACAGTCCGTTTGCCGCCCTTCTTGGCAGCAGCCGTCTTCGACGGACCATGCTCGAACACTGCGACGTTCGCGAGATGGTTGCAGGACTTCGCATCGCGTCGAACGCAAAACAACTTGTCATCGATCGTCAGGTGGCCTTTCGCCTTAACTTCCTTTCGGAATCGAATGTGAACGCCCATGGGCAGCTTCAAATCCGTGAAGGCCTGAGCGATGCTTGGATACTCTCCGACGAAAGTGTGGTGGCCGGAGGCCGAGTAGACGTTAGCAGATGTTTGTTTCCACGTTCTGGTTTCCATTTTCAATTCTCCTATTCTTCATTTTCGATCGCCCAACCGTGACCTTGGATCGAACTGGCCAACTGTGGGATGCGGCCGGAGCCGTCTCTGAGGTACTCCGGCCGTACATTTACTTGGCCTCCTGAAATTCCTCGCGAGTCTGATTGCTCGCGATCCACTTTCCAAACTCCTCGTGACAAATCGAGGCACGTTGCCTGCTCCTCGCGCCATGTTCCTTCAACGGTGCGGCTGCTCTCTCGGCCGCAGAAAAACTCAAACTCTCGCCGGTTGCCCGGCGAGGCGAGAATGATGTGAATCAATTCGGTCATTGTGCGCCTCCTTTCTCTTCGATCACAGTAACGTTCTGAAGGTGGATAAGAGGAACAGGCTTGGCCGGAAGATCGATGACCTGATATACGACGTTCACGCGCAAGGCGCGATTAACTGACCAATCGTGAACCTGACCATCGACGCACGCCAGAATGTGGGAAGCCGTAAGGAAGAGGTACGTCTGGCCGTCCTTCCAGACCTTCGCGAAACGGCGAGGATGATGAGAGGTCACTCCTCGGAGCGTGTTGTGCGGCCGAGGATATTCGTTGATGAACTGGCGAGAGCTTAGTGCCCTGACGTCCTTACCCAAGGCGCGCATGGCTGCCCAAATGATATGCGTGGGCGTGCCCTGTCCGAATTTGCGGCCATATCGAGCGAGAGCCGTGTGGGCATCCTCGTAAGAAACGTTGCACGCCATTGCCACCGCGATGACCGCGCAGTCTCCTTGCTCGCGCTTGGCAAATGTGCCCTGTCGCAGAGCGTTGTAGTTGGCCGTTGTCTCGACTGCTTTGATTCGAGGCATTACCGCACCTCCACGACGATCATGGCGGAAAATTCCGATCGCTCGAATCTAGCGGACCAAGGATAGACAAAGATGATGTCGTCGGCCAGCTGCTCCATCGTTCGCTCCGGCTCTCGGTTGAGAGTCTGCGCGATGACTCCGGCGATCAAAAGCATGCGCGTGAATTCCGTCGTGTATTCGACGTCGCGATTGCCGCAACCGGGCCAATTGATCTCCGCAGGCTCCAGTTCCGTTTTGCCGAAACGTTTGCGCCGAGAGACTTCGACGTTGGAGACGAGACGCGTGGAGTGGATTGTGAAGTTACGGCCGAAGCCGCTGGGTTGTTCCGTTACGATGATTGGGTCCATATTCTCAATTCTGCCTTTCCGTCCTACGGTGGCCTTTATCGGCCGAACAGTGGACTCCTTAAGTATCGCCGAACGACGCAACAAAAGGAACAAAAATTGGATGCTAGAAATCACTCGAATCGTTGAGGTTACGCTCAAAATCCATAATCATCTCTGCGACGTCCTTCTTATTAAGGAGCGAATTTATGGCCGACTCGTCCACCGTACCCTTTCCGGCGAGGTTCAAATACGTTACCGATTTTGTTTGCCCGATGCGGTGGGCGCGATCCTCGCTCTGTAATCGATCGCGCAAGGAGAAGGAGTTGGAGAAGTAGATGACGTAGGAGGCGGCAACAAGCGTGATGCCGGTTCCTCCAGCTTGTTGGTTGCCGACCCAAACATCTGCGGCTCCTCGCTCGAAGGACTCGATTGCCGATACACGATCAATCATCGACGTTCCACCATGGTACTCGACAACATTGAATCCTTCTTCACGGAGACGCGCAACGATGTCGGCAATCTCGACTCTGTATCTGGCCCAGATGATGATTTTATTTCCGCGCAGAGCCTTGCATCGATCAACAAGCAGATCCAATTTCGGATTCTCACCCGGTATGCGCACCGGCTCCTCGGCCTCCGGGTGAAGAAAGTATCCGCTTGTGATCTGCGCGAGTTTTTGAACAGCGACCAATTTGTTGAATGGCGTCTCTCGATTCTCGAACACGAGCCGGCATTCCACCTTTGCCTTCTTGTAGACTTCCTTTTGCTGCTTGGTCAGCTCGAACAAAACTGTTTTGTAAACCTTCGGCGGCAGATCCAAGCATTCACTCTTCAGGACTCGAAACACATGTGGACCAATCAGCCGACTCAGCTTGTCGAGGTTCCGATACTTCGGCAATCCGCCTGGCCCCTTGCGTACAATCTGGATCATGTTCTTGCGAATGCTCCGCTTGCCATCCGCTCTCCGGCTCGCATTTGCTTTCTCGGCGATCGAGCGAATGAACTTGCTGCCGGCAGGAATCATCTCCGCATACTCGGCCTTGAACGCAAAATAGCTTGTGGTGCCTAGAATCGCTTCATCCAGAAATGACATCTGCGAGAAGGCATCGAATGGTGCTTGGGTGACGAAGGTTCCTGTCATGATCCGTCGCCATCGGCTGTACTTCTTCAACTTCATCAGGTTCTCTGTTCGTATTGAATTTGGATTCTTAACGGCATCGGACTCGTCCGCCACAATCATTAAGTTGGAGCCTGTTATACAGAACCTCTCGGCCGCTGCGAAGCCACGAGGAGTTGACATTGCCTCCCAGTTCATCGCAAACACCCTCAACTCTCCGGCCGATCTCGTCATGAACTGTTCGAATGCTCGCTGCTCCGTCTTATTCATGTCGGCCTGCCACGTCGCCGTCTTATACCGGACCCAATCCGGCATATGCTGCGGCAGCTCCAGCCGTGTCCAGTTAAGATGCACGCCATTGGGTGCTAGGACGAGGACGGCCGCGCACAGGTTCGATTGCCAGAGATCGGCAAAGTTGTTCAGTATGATCCACGTCTTGCCGGTTCCCATATCGGCGAGGAGGCCAAAGTACTCCCTGTGGCCGTATTCATTCAGGCACTTCAGCTGATGTTGCATTGGCTTGGTCTTGAACTTATCCACGTGGCAGCCTCCTTGAAAGGGCATTGCGCAGCAGTTGCCATTGTTGCGGTGTGACTCTCGGATTCGAGACGGCATGCCAGTCCGATACCAAGATCAGTTCGCTGGTGGTCATCCTATTGATGCGCTGGTTGTCGATTGCATACACGCCATCGATCAGTAACCATCTCTTGTCCGTCGCAACGAGAAGATAGCAGCTGCCTCCGGCATTGATCTGGCGAAGGAACCAATTGGACTGATTCATGGACACGTTGTGATTCGAGACGAACAAGCCGACATGGGCGCCGACAGGCTCCTTTGGAGACTTGATCTCAAGCCACGACTCGTATGTGTTGATACAAATGTTGACATCGGGCATGCCGGCAACTAGAAGGTTCTCGATCCTGTCGCAGCGATCGCGAGGCTGAATCACATGATTGCGAAACGTCTGATAATCTTTCTTCTCCGACATCACTTCATCCTTTCTACTACATCGAGCACTGAGAGCCTTCGCAGCACTCCATCCTTGTGGCCTTTGTTATTGCTGCCGAGGACAACGCAATCGATCTTGGTTTGCTCGGCAGCTTGAATGTTCAACACGACCTTCGTGATCATTGCCCGGCGATAGTATTCGAGGCGAGGAGCAATGGACTCCTTGTCAATTCGAATCAGAACCATTTGACCCGTCTCCAGTTGGACGATGTCCGCCAGTTTCAGCATTGTCAATCCTCCTCCACTTCATAATGAATGCGTAACGGATGCCGTTGTAGAAGCGAGCGCGAATGGCGAGATGCGCTCCCAACGGAACCTCCTCCAGCAACTCTCGGCCAATGCGCTTGTAGTCATACCGTCCGACTCGTCCACCAATGATGCCTGTATCGTCCTTCAGCTTGACGTTTACATAGTCGAGCGGACCTTTGGCAAGCTTGCCGTCGCGCTTCTTGACATCAACTTCATCGTTCGCTGAATGCCCGGACTTGTGAATCAGCTCGCCAAAGAACACTCGCTCATCTCGATGGGGCATTCCCTCGACCAAATCGCGAATGTACGTCACCGTATCCGCAGCGATATTGTGCTTGCGAGGTTCACGATACATCGGGCCATATCGCGTCTCGAATGGGAAGATGTCACCAAAGACGTTCTCAGCTTTCTGGATCTCTTCTAGTTGCTTTGGCGTCAGACAACCGGCATCACGAGCCTCGATCAGCTTTGCAGCTTTGGCATCGCCAATGCCCTTCAACGCCAAGAATCCTCCGATCAGCCGGCCATTTTGTACAGACCAGTTTAGCTTCGAATGCTCGATGTCGAATGGCACGTACTCGATTCCTTCTCTGACCATCTCTCGCAGCAGGTCCGTTGCGTTGTCCTCGTCCTTCGCATTGCGGAGATTGGCTGCGGCAAACTCCAACGGGAAATGTGCCTTCAGATATGCGGTCCAGTAACTGATGACGGCATAGGAGTACGTGTGAGCCTTGTTCATTTGCCACGCTCCCATCGCATTGATCAGCTCCCAGATCTCGCGTGCGGCCTTCTCGCCGATGCCCTGAGACATGGCGCCTTCGAGAAACTTGGGATAAAACTTTTGGAAGAATTCCTTGCCCATTCGCTTGCTGATTGCCCGGCGAACAAAGGATGTTTCGTCCCATCCAAACTTTCCTATGTTGCGGACGATCGCCAGAGTCTGTTCCTGATACAACGGCAACCCGTATGTATCGCTCATCAGCTCCTGGATCTTCGGATGGATCGGATCATACGACTCGCCATTATGCCGCTGAAGGTACTTGTGGGAGACTCCGGAGCCGAATGGCCCAGGTCTTGCCAAAGCCGTCGCAGCATCAATCTCGCGAATGCCTCGGAAGTGAATTGCCTTGCTGTAGCTCTGGAGCGCAGGTCCATCGAATTGGAAGATGGAACAGAGACGACCTTGGTTGAACACGTCCAGCGCCTTCGGATCGTCCAATGGCAGATTGTACCAGTCCACTCCAACATCCGCATCCGCGATGACGCCCAAAGTGCGGAGACCTAAAATGTCAATCTTGAGAAGGCCAACATACTCGGCCGAGTACTTATCTGTATGAGCAATGCCGTTGGCATCGACAACCGCATAGCGGGTTATCGGCTCCGTGCATACGAGGAGACCTGCGGCGTGAATGCCGGTATGAGAGGCGTGACCTTCAATGCGTGCGGCGATCTCGGCTTGAGGATACTGCTTGATGAACGTCTTGCCGATCTGTGTTGTTTCAAACGTATCTTGTAAGCACAGCTTTGCGCGTGAATCCGCGATGGACCGCTCGATGATCGCCGTTTTGATGGCGGCTGTAGCGGCCGGAGGAATGCCGAGACGTTTACAAACCTGGATCAAGGCTGACTTCGGTTTGTATTGACTGATTGTTCCTATATGGGCGACGTTCGCAGCTCCATACTTTTTCGCCATGTACTCGAAGACCATGATGCGCTTGTCGTCTGGGAAGTCCAGATCGATGTCGGGCAGGTCTGTACGATTGATGTCGATGAATCGCTCGAAGTAAAGCTGGGGCGGCAGCGGATCGATCTCTGTGATTGCCGAGGTATAAAAGACGAGACTGCCGGCTGCTGATCCACGAGACGGACCAACAAGCATATGTTTCTTAGCGTACTGAACCATGTCCGACACGACAATGAAGTAGGATTCAAAATCCTTCTCCCTGATCAATCCCAACTCATACTGTAGACGTTCCTCGTATTCAGGAGTCCACTTCAGCTTGCGCTTCTTGATGCCCTTGCGGCAGACCTTCTCAAGATTGCCTTTCACCCGGATCATCGGAGCCTTCGGCAATGCCAGATCCTTGCATTGCTCGGCGATCTCGGCCGCAACATCTTGGTGATCGAGGCGATCGAGGATGTGTTGAGCAGTCTGGTTGACGCCTCTTCGCCAGTCCACCAGTTCGAATATCGGCCGGTCATCCTCGTAACAATATGCGTTGTCGGATGTCGATACCAGCTCCAAGCCTGTCTTCTCGGCCAGCTGAAACTTGGCATTGTTGAGCATGCGACTCGCCGGATTGATGTCGAGGTATATGTTCCGGCATCGAGAGAGGAAGTCTGGATCAACCTTGTCACCGGCAAACTTGATGATCTTGTCTGACATCGCCAAGACGTCCGAAGGATAGAGCCTTGGCTTGTCTCCGCTCGGAGTCTTGACGGGTTGGTGATGGGCTTGACTGATGATCTCGTACAGCTCGCTGAGGGCATCGGTTGTCGAGGCGAGGAACCACATGCGTGGAACGTTCTCCGGGTTATCCGTCACCATGATGTCAATGCCGAGGAGAGGCTTGATGCCTGCCTCCTTACACGCCTTGAACCATGGAACGTGGCCCCAAGTGGAGTCCACGTCCACGATCCCAGCGGCCGTACAACCGATTGCCTTAAGACGTTCGATTACACGGCCGATCGGCGCATATGTTCCGCCGAAAGTGTATTCAGTTCGGAGACGAAGTTGAATCATAATCCCTTTTTCAGAATGCCGAGTGCTCGAAGCATTAACCAGAGCGTTGCCTTGACTGACCCGCCATCAATCTTGACGGCCTTTGTCACGGACTCAACGCCTGCTCGTTTCCAAGTTGGATCTCCTCCTCTGAACTTGAATCGTCGTGTACATCGATCATATTCAAAATCGGCAACCGTGAACCTTTTCATTTCATCTTTCATATCAAACGCTCCTTTAAATGTGTACACCAATCTTCTGGAAAAACCGATCCTTCTTTAGGCAATTGTACAACGCCTTGCAATCGTCCAATGCCCGATGAGTCTGCTTCAGCTCCTCGCCCATGATCCTCGGATACATGTCGATCATACGAGGCTTGAAGCCGAACACGTGTTGGTACTCGGCCGCTGTGCATATAACGTCCTTTGGCTCTCGCCACGGAGCCTTCTCGAAGCCAAGCCGTCGCAGCTCATAACGAAGGACATCCAGATCGAAGCCAACGTTGTGGCCGACGACTAGATCAGCTCCGCTATACCAGACCGCCATGGCCGGCAGGTAGACATCGAGAGTTGGTTTGTGAACAACGTCCTCGTCCTTGATGCCTGTGATCTTTGTCGCGTCCTCGGAAATGTGACAGCCTGGATTGATCAACTGGCTGACCTCGGCCTCTCCGTGGCGCGTGATAACAATGGCGCCGATCTCGACAATGCGAGGCTGCTTGTGAGCCTCGGCAATCGATCCCATTGTCAATGCGGTCGTCTCCGTGTCAAGAATGATGATCTTCATACGAACAACTCCGTTTGATGTTTGTCATAGACGATGTTGTGAACACGTTTCCACGTTGTCCAACAGATTGATTGAAGCTGGTTCGGCCGGAGATTCAACAGCGATGCCACTTGGCGATAGTCTCCGGCAATCCGTTTGTATAGCGACTCGGCCATCGACGCCTCGTGCGCCTTCAACCGTTGCATCAGCCAGATCGATAACATGTGCATGTCGATCGTCACAGCATCAGTTCGCTCAGGATAACAAAGGTTGATGTAGAATGAGCGAGTCTTCAAGCCACTTAGAACGTCTAATGGATGCTCCCCATCCATAATGCGACGTGCCTTCACCTTGTTGAGAGGATAGCCTGAGATGTAGGAGTCGTGACCTCCGCCAAGCATTCGTTCCAAGCCTTGGAAGTTTTTCGCCTCGTCCACATTCGGCGAGAGAGCCGCGAATATGCCGCAGGCAACTTCGATGTTTGCACGGCCGGCAGCGATGCGCGCAATGCGTTCCTGATAGCATTCGTATGCGGTCATGCCCCATTCCTTGTCTCGCCGATCGGAGCGCGCAAAGACGGCGAAAATGTTTCCAAGATGTTCATTGAACGTCGTCACCGTCGCCTCCTTTTCTTGGTCAGCTCGTCATCAACGGATTGTTGAAAGGCATTCAACATTGCCGCGTATACGCCGGCATCATGACTCGAATCGATGTGCTTGAGATTGGTATTGGCAAGCCGAGTTGCCTTGACCATGATCATCAGAAACAGGTGATATCTGTTATGTTCCTCCGGCGATCGCAGAGTGATGCCGCGAGGAAACAGCGCAGCCATGACATGGCCAATGATAAGGTAGTTGGCCTTGTACAGCTTGTACCGCTGCTGGAAGGTCTTGAGCATGTCCTTAAGAACGTCGGAGCCTTTCTTCATGGTCAGAACCTCTCGTGTGACTTTGGATCGTAGATGATATTGGGATCGTTGATTTGTAGGACGCAGGCCTTGATGCCGAGGCTTTCGTACATCTCGACAATCTCAGGCCGATCGTCGTAAGCAATGATAGGAGGCACAGTCAAGGTATCCAAGATCATCTTGGCTATATCGCGCTTGATCTCGACTGCCGGCCGATGGTCATCATGTTGCCGGAGGTAGATGGCCAAGGGCATATGGATGACGCCTGGATACTGCGCTTGTTGCGTCTTACGTCGAATCCATTCGATGGTGATTTGTCGATACAGCTCGGACCTCGCGCTGATCACGATCCATTGTGAGTGCTCCAGCGGCCGAGTATTCGCAAGTTCATCGAATGCCGACAAGGAGAAGTAATCATGGTACTTCAAGAACAGATCCTCCTCCGTGAATCGGATCTTCGAAGCGCGCCATGCGTCGTCCGCAATGCAATTGTCCAGGTCGAATATCTTGATCATTGCCGCTCCTTTCGCATTTGGTCAACGATCTTGAGCAGGTGCGCTCGATCCTCGGAGCCGAATGGCCCACGGCCTCGAAGGTGCTCGGCAAACTCTTCCAGATCGTCAAAGTAATTCCGGCCATGCTGGAAGATGAATTCCTCGGCCCAAGGATGGACTTTGAGAACCTCATCGATCATTCCATTGACAACCTTCCGATACTCGCTCTGGGTACGGCCTCCGCTCCTCGATGCCGCCACATCACAGAAGGCTCGAAGGTTGAACTTGCAAACAATGTTGGTGCTGATGTTGGTAGGAAGAATGCCGCGTGCATCTTCGACGGCTTGGCCGAGGCCAATGAGCTTGTTGTATGCCGCTCGGATCTGCTCATTAACCTGCTTCAATACTTTCATCGCCTCCGGCGAAGCCAGGTTGGCATCCGTGTAGATGTATTCATACGCTCCCATCGGGAGGACGCGCATGGTCTGCTGTGCATAGGAGGCACTGCGAGTACGGACCTGCTGATGAGTGTATGCTCGGCTGACTCCTTCGACCAGAAACGTATAGTCTACAAACTCCCAGCTGCTCGGAATGGTTCTGGCCATATAGCGAAGCTGGTCCAACTTCTCCTCATCCGTCAATTTCTCGATCGTCTCCATCAATGCCGGAGACAGCGTCAGCCGCGTGGACTTTGTAAACAGAAGCAGCTCGGCAGCGCCGAATGTGTAATTGATCAATGTGACCTTCATTTTCATTTCTCCATTCTTGTCGGGATGTGGAGCCGGTTGCCCGGCTCCGGGTTAATGATTTACGTTCTGAACTTGCAGGCTCCGGCCGCGCAGCGAGCACAGAACTGATAGACGTCCTGCTTGCCTTCGATCTTGGCGTGCCCTTCCTTCTTGACCTTGGCACGGAACCGAATGTGCACGCCCATCGGCAGCTTCAAATCCGTGAAAGCCTCGGCCACAGATCGGTACTCTCCGACGAACTGGCGATGGCCCTTGGCGAAGTAGACGTTTACACCCGTCCTTTTCGCTCTCTCCTTGGCCGTAGCAGCGTTTGCCCATGATCCCTTGGCCGATCGGCTGCGTGCCTCGGCCGACTGTTCCTTGGTCCGTTTAGCGGGTTTTACGACCTTTGGCCGGAGAGCCGCCAGAGCCTTTAATCCGGCTGCGCGGCTGGAGAACCGTTTTATGGTTTTGCCGGACAGCCGGTTGTACTCGGCCACCAGCTCTGCGTTCGTTATCGGCTTGCCGGCTGCTGTTACGATCGTCTGATCCTTGCCGCTCGCCAAATCCACTGCCATCGGCACGCCACTGATTGAAGTGACGCTCTCTGTAGTCATCATAGTCGTTGATCTCCTTGATAAGTTGAAGGTCCAAAATCATATCGCCGAAAGGCCCAGAGCCGTTCACGACAATGCCTTGGCGACGTCGTACATGTTGCTTGCTGAGAGACGACGGATGACATCGATGTCATGAAGGACGTCATCCAGAAGGATCTGGCGCCACGTTCCAAAACGGCCGAGACTGAAGATGCGATGCTGCTGCGTGAGTTGGAAGATGAACTGCTTGCGCCATTCGTCATCGATCGGAACCAACTTGCCCTGTCGCTGAACAACTTGTTCGTATGGCTCCGTGTTGATGAGCTCAGGAATGCCGAAGGACTTTGCGAGGATCGCCGAACAGTATTCATTCGGCTGCTCCGTAAACTCGGCAATCAATGTATCGCCGGTAATGCTGGCGCGATACATCTTCATCTCCGGGTCAGGATAGTAGACGGTCTGGTACACGTTGGCATTGAAGAGCTTGTATCGCCGAACGATGACAGATGAACACCGGAATACCGGAGTGGCCTGTTTATCGAACAACGCGCAGAGTACGCCGAGAGGAACAGTCGAGATTGAGTGTGTCTGCGGAAACTCCATTATGAAATCGTCAGGATCAAGAGGACGATTCCACGTGATGCGATTGGCGAAGCGCGCCAACAACTGCTCCTGAAAATCATCCGGAGCAATCCATCGCTCCACCGTCTCTGTCTTCCATATCGATCGATCGGCGAGACGGCCGACGACCTTCAGTGAGTACATGTTCGCGAGAGCGATGTTGGGCTGGTGAAAGGCACCTTGATAGTAGATGCCCTTGTTGACCGTAACCTTCCTGAATGGGATCCCAACCGCATCGCCTACTGCCGGCGATCGGAACCTCATCAACGCCTTGTGTATCTGAGGAGCCGGAGCGCCATCAAATATCTCGGCCGTCTGAAAGGCATTGGCAGCGAGGAGACCGGCAATGCCGGCTCCATAGATTTTAGTTATCATGTGGCCAGATCCTTTCTGGGAAGTCATATTCCTCTGACTTCCTGTTGAACGTCTCGCAGAGAACCCTGACAAACTCCTCTGGCGAGGCTCCAGCCGCATGCGCCACCAACACGGCATAAAGGATCGTGTCGCAGACCTCCTTGATTACAGCCTGCTGCGCTTCAGGCGCTGTCGCAAAATGACGAACAGCCTCGTTGAAACTCTTCATTTGATCTTCAAGTCGCTTGAGTTTCTTCGCTGCATTCGCTGCTTCACCCGCCTCGCCGCACATTGCTCCGGCCCATTCGAGAACAGACCATTGCGCGGTATCTCCATTGTGCCATCGTTTGGATCGCTCGATTGTTGTGAAGACCAACTCTTTAACAGTTAGCCCTGTTTGTCCATAACCCATTTCTTCGATCTCCTTTCTACATTCAGCGGCCGTGCAACAATAGACGTTGTGTGCCGCGCAATAACCGACAAATTCTCTCATAACGGCTCCTGCGCCAGCTTCGACGGATCGAATTGATTGGCGTTGAAGCCAGCCTTGACGTATACAGTGACCTTCTTGCCTGCGACCTTCCAGCGGCCGTCCGCAATGTTCGGATTGCGAAGGAGGACATAACCCATGCGGCCGATAACAGCAGCAAGCTTGCGGCGCACATCAGCCTCCTTCTCTCCTCCTTGCACGGCTCGATTGATGAGCCAGTCGGCTCGCAGCTGATCTGGCGAACCAAGTTCATCGATGATATCGTCCAGCCACTGGTCCGACGTCATGTTAGTAAGCACGAGAGCCTTGTGTGCCTCCGTCTTACGCTGCCCTTGGGCCGCTGAAAAGTCCTTGATGTTGCGCTCTCGGAGGAAAGCCGCAACGTGTGTATCTCCTCCTTCCTTAAGGAACCAATGCCAATACTCATCAAAGTACTCGCGACGTTTCTTGTCATCAACCAGGCCCATCTCCTCCAATGTGGCACAGTCCATGACGTCATATCGCCGATCGTCGGCCGGTATGTAGATGCCCGTCGCAAGGTTGTTCGTTGTCATGATCACGCCACAATACATTCGGATGACCCGCTTGTGGCCGTACTTCGGATTGATCGCCGTGATGTCGGGAATGCCGGCGATGAGAACCTTTGTCCTCTCGTTGAATGCAAACTTGTTCAACTCATGAAGGTTGGAAGTCTCATTGATGCGAACGAGAACGGACTCAGCATACTCATTGAACGGAGAGTCAAGGGCGGATGGATCGATGTTGGCGACGTTCCACGATCCCATGGCAGGGATACATGACTCAATGGCAGTGTCCTTTCCAATGCCTTGGCCGCCAGCAATGAGCAAAGCAAATCGAGGCTTCTCCCATGGCTTCTGTACTCGATGTGCCATGTAATCGAGAAACTGTTTTGCGTCACCCGGTTTGTTGAAGAGTCGCTTGACGTGATTGACGAAGGGATGCGCCAGCCGCGCATCGCCGGATTCAATTGTAGGCTTTCGATAGGTATTGAACAGGGCAGCTCCTTGAACGGGAATGATGATCCCATCCTTGCAGTCATACCCCTTGACATAGTCCTCCTCGATTGACGGATCACAGGTGATGCTGGTACACATTACGTTCTGTCGAATCCATTCGGCAGCTTTGATCAATTGCCCGTTTACATTGACCTGCGAGACGCAATAGTTGACGGCCTCGGCCACCCAGTTCTGGGCGATCGTCGGCCGATAGATGAAGTTGTTGCCTGTGCCATAGTAGACGAAGTGCTGGATTGGAATGCCACCAGCCTTCGGAACCCATCCGCCTTCGACTGCCGCCTTGATGATGGTTCCCAAGGTCAGCTCCTTCGAGGAGGATTGCTGCGAAATGATATGGAATGCTTCGTGCATGATCTGATCGTGGTTACGACCTTTGCGGCCTTTCCACGTATTTGACCAATCCACATATGCCTTCCACGCGGCATCGGCTTGATTGAACTCACGGCCGAGGATGATGCCGACCTGCCGCCACATATCTCGATCGTCGGCCGAGATATGAGCTAGCATTTCGACGACATGATCAACCGTGTACCGATGCCGTGACGGATCGTCCTTGCGTCCTCGGCCTCGGCTCTCCTTGCGTGTTGCGAGATGGGCCGGCATTGCCGCCAGCTCCTGTCCCCAGTTATCCCATTTGTATACGCCACCAGATCGATGACGCGACGGAGCCGCAACGATGTATCCGCCATCATTCCGCGAGTCGATGCCCTTGCCGAGTACGTTGCTTGCCGTCTTAACGGTTGAGATGTACTTGAACACGGCATGCTGACCGCCAGAACCAGTGCGCTGGATCAATGTAACCGGCTCGCCTTTCTCTCTTGTAGCTTCTGCCCACGACTCTGCACCGCTCTTGCCCGGACCTGTATCGACGTCCAACACTGTAATACCGGACGTCTCGCCGCAGCACAATGCGATGTTCGACAAAGGAGCCTTGGGGCCGAACCATTCTCTGATTTGCTTCTCGTCCTTGGATGCGCCCTTATGCCACGCCCGAATGCGCGGATGTTTGCCGGCATCCGCGCAATTCGAGGTTCCGCATGTACACTCGTGTTTCATGGTCATCGAGTGCAACGGGAACACTGCCCAGCCGCGTGCTATATAGAGGAGCGCATGCTTCAGAACGTCTGCCATGAACTCTTTATCGGTCATAACACCTCAGTCGGACAGTTGTGACGGGTTACAGTGCGCCTTTGTTGTTGCCGGCAGGAGCATCGTCCTCAGAAGGAGGAGCAACTTCAACCTTGCCCTGAACGACGTTGTCATGGAAGACCTTCGCCTTGGCATAGAGGTTGATCGAGTCCACCTGTCCGAAGAGATCAATCGAGAATCCCCACCAGGTTCCTTCGTTGTTCTCCTCCTTGACGGAACCGATGCTGTAGATGTGGGAGAAGGACGGCGGATTGTAGGTGCCGGAGCCGTCTGCGCGAGTCATCTCGATGCCGGCAATGCGAGAGAGCCAGCGCCGAGATTTTTTGATCTGCGTACTCTTCATCGAAATCAGAGCCGGTTGCCACGACGTCTTGTCCTTCGGCGTGACCAAGGCATAATGGAGACGAGTATCGGCGAGCAGATCGCCGTCCAGCGTCATGCGGTTGTCCTCGTCATACGTGATGCCTTCGATCTTGCCGGTGAGAACGTCGTCGGCGCTGAAGCTGCCCTTGAATCCTCCACCGTCCTCGCGTGGCGCCCAGCGCAGGAATTTGCGCTCGAAGGCGCATGGGATGACCAGAACTTCCTTCATCAACTCATTCGTTACGGAGTTGAGGAACATTCCTGCCTTCGCGCCTTCCACAGTCTCGATCTGCGGCGAGTTGGATTGAAGAAGGAGGAGGAACGGAATGGCAAAGCTGTCCTTGTCCGTGTTCTCCAATCCCTTGTTGGCATCGGCCTCGAAATTGGGAATTGCGGCCGGAGGCTTGGCTTCAGTTCTGGCAGCGGCCGTCGAAGTGGTTTTATCATTCTTGTCGTTAAGTTGCTTGCGTTGTTTCACTGAATTATTCTCCTTGAATGTTAGTTGCTGATCTTCGTTACCCAAACTGGTCTGGCGCCGAAGAGGTCCAATGGGACTGGCTTCTTCTTCGCCAACTGTTCTCGAAGAAATGCCTTCATGGTTTGATGATGAAGACTTTCCTCGAATTCTGCTGGAAGGCCGAGTGCTTCGAGTTGTTGGATCAATTCCTTTGCCTTCTCCAACTCGCCTCGGCCGAATGGAACGCTGACGGCACTCTTAATGAGACCGCCAAATTGATTGTCTTCGAGCCACTTGTATGCCGCTGGCTTCAACTCCTCCGGTATCGAAGCATAGACGTCCTGCTTGATCGAGACCTTCGCGCCAGCAGACAACCGTAACTCAGTCACGCCAATCTCGTGCATCAGGTCCGGTATCAACTCCTCTTCGAGTTGCTTCGTTACCTTCTTGGCCTTCTCCAATGCCTCCTCCGCTCTCGACTCGTCCAACTCGGCCTTGGTCAGCTGCGCGCACAATTCCACGAGACGCGTCAGCTTGTCCGGAGGAACCGTCAATTGTGTTTCCGATTTTCGCTGCTTCACAACACTCCTTTCCAAAAGTACTCCTCGCGAGGAGGATCTGTTCGAGCATAGACCGCTGATATGGTTTGAGCACGGCCGTGCCTCCTACGGTAGAACCGGGCAGACGTTGCCCGTTGGCTCACCCGGACGGCGAAACGGCCAATGTTGAGAGTCCTCGATGTAGACGCGGCTGGCAAATCCCTTAAGGCCGATGAGGAACCGATCGCTGATGCCTCCGATGCCGAAGTGTCCCCAGTCCACGTCTCCGGCCAAATACGCCATAAGCTGGGACAATCTAACCGTGATCAATCGCTGCGTCCGCCACTCCTCCGTCCAATAAACCGATATTCGAGGAGGCGATGTTGGACCCAGCTCCAGATCCGATATGTCGCAACACATACCGAGGAATTGCCGGCTGGGCCAAGGCGAGACGCGAAGCCGGATGTATATGGCGCCAGTCAACTCGGCCGGGGCCGTGCCATAGGCAAAGCCGTAGTTCTGTTGCGCGAACGTGTACATGAACGGCAGGTAGACGTTCTCAAGAAAGTCCAGGCCAGCGGCCGTGAGCGTGAATTCCGACTCGATGATCCAGGTTGGCTGGCCAGCGGCCGGTATTGCAAGGCCGACGACCAAGAGAATTGAACAGATGATCTTCACGGTTGTTCCTCCTTTTGTTCAACGATTACAGCCCAGAGCCGTCGAAGCCAGTTGGCGCGCATGCGACGTCTCCTTGTACGAAGGAAACGGCGAATGCCGTGGGACGCTGCCCGGCGCTGGGACTTGGGATGGTAATGCCGCAACTTCACGGCAGCTCCTTGTAAGGCTCTCCGGCGATCTTGAACGAGAGATACCGGATTGTATGCGAGAGGAGAACGGCGCCAGCAGCATCGAAGTCCTTCGTTGCCGTAAGACAGGCATTGCGAAGATGGATCAGGCTGTTCCTAATAGACCTGATGTTTTCGACGTCCGCTGCATCCTCTTCGATGTTTTCAATCAGCTCGAAGGTCTTTATCAACTCATCGCTGACCACAATCAATGAGATTCCACGAGCCATCAACGGCTTCTGAAGCCCAGCAAGCGAGTTGGCGACCTCGCGGCAATCTTTTGCCGATGGGACGGCGAGAATGTAGGCATTACCGGGAACAAGGTGATACATGCCGGAGACGCCATCTGGAGGTTCAAGTAAGATCGGTACAGCAGTGTTCATAATCGATTCCTTTCTACAGTTCTTCTAGGTCTTTGCGGTTGCGTTTGTAGTCCAACTCCTCGGCCTCGATGTTCCGAAGGTAGTTGGGATTCATTTTACAGAAACGTGATTTGAGCCGGTGAACAAAGTGATAGCCATCGCAGTAGCAAACAGGACGTCTCTTGCGCAATCGATCCTTCGCAAGGTAGAAAACGCCATGTCCACAACGAGGACAGCGAGGCTTACGAATGTAATGTTTGAAAGGACGCGGCAGCGATTTGCGTTTATCGCAACGAGAGCATCTATGCGGTAGCAATACCAGTAGACGCAGACGCAGACAGACGTACTCGCGTAATGCGATCCTCAGTGACATCCTGTTCAATTGTTCCCATCTTCCGTATCTCGCAGAGGTACGGTTGGACTGAATTGGGGTTGAATCCCTGAGAGGCGATCTCCTCTTGGATCTCTTTGATGGTTAGCCATTGTGGCGCCATTTGTTCAAGCAGCTGTCGAATCGCCCTGTACACGCCTTTCTTAACAACCCTAGTGCGAGACGGAGCCGACTGAGGAATATTGACCGGAACATCGTCATAGTTAGCAAGAAAATGTTGAATGCGTGTAATCTTCTTACCAAGCGACTCCGCTGCCTCAGTGTACTCGATCGCGAGACGTCTACATTCATCGCGCTCCTTGACAAGCCTGTTCATCTCCTCCGACATTAACGTTTGTGTATGGTCCATTCTCAATTCTCCTTTCTAGCTAGATCAAAAGATGATCTTGGTTGGGATGTAACGGCCGAGAGTACGATCCCATTTTAGGATCGTGAACTTGCCCTGCCGTCCGAGTATCGCCGAGGCCACGGCGATGATCGCCGGATCGCCTACTGCAACGAAGCAATCGCCAGCTTCATAATCGTAGCCACTCAGAAGTGAAGAGAGATCGCGGATGAGATCGGAGACGGGATGGAAGCGAGCATTGGCGGTCATCATTATGACTACTTCGCCGTGCTCAGCGGCCGGTTGGATGTTAATGGTAGGTACAAACGAGGAGCCTTCACGCTTCTGCGGCACATAAGGAACGTAGACTTTTGCCGTCCTAATGGTGGTCGCGTTCATGTCAGTTCTGTATTCTCCTTTCGACAAAACGGCGCAATTATGCCTGAATGGGCACGACAACACAAAGAAGAATTTTCAAGATGTATGATATTGAAAAATATGAAAGTGGCCGTGTGCGGGCTAGTGCTATATAAAAGGTACTAAGAAATACTGACCCTACTCTACCTATAACTATTTATTTACACAGCTCTAGTATATACAACACGGACGCACACGGCCAGCATTCTAGGCTTCCCCACTACATAATAACCAGCCATACTCTCGGACTATGTATGGCTTGGCAACTACGACGTCCGTGCTCAAGAGCCTCGCAAGGTTGTCCCAACTTCAAACCGTGCCCAGTACATCCGTCTACATTCAACAACCCAGCGCAATACGATATGAACCGGCC
>Ga0137427_10000410_pt1 | contig 22551 bp, 16 predicted proteins | sample EasRivERMZT700_2_FD_102309 | JGI IMG/M metagenome (GOLD analysis project Ga0137427, IMG submission 102309) | Soil microbial communities from meander-bound floodplain in the East River, Colorado, USA - East River MetaG ERMZT700_2 | ecosystem: Environmental > Terrestrial > Soil > Floodplain ...
AGGTGAAGATACGTTACTTCCAGTAGATTGTCAAGGTGAGCGCTTATTAGGTAATGGGTCAGTTTGAATTGTTTGGCCTCTCAGCCGCGTTAGCGGCGACATTTCTCCAGCCCACGGCTTCAGCCGTGGGACCGGCACGCGAAGGAATTCAGCGCCGTAGGCGCGACAGATATTCATCATCTGCCGCCCCTTCCGGGGCTGCGATCCGTGAGCAAACCGGTCCCACGGCTGAAGCCGTGGGCTAGAGAAATGTCGCCGCTAACGCGGCTGGGATTGGCCCTCTTGACATCCCACATGTGGCAGACCATACTCCTCTGCGACGCAAAGAGGAGAGACGACAACGATGGCCGAACCGCGATCCGACATCCTTCAGGGCACCCTCGATTTGATGGTGCTCAAGACGCTCGAGAACATGGGCCCGCTGCACGGCTATGGACTCGCAGTCCGCATCGAGCAACTAAGCGAGAACGCCCTCAAAGTGAATCAAGGCACGATCTATCTCTGTCTCGTGCGGCTCGTCCAGAAGGGCTGGATTACCGCCACCTGGGGCACGTCCGACAACAATCGCAAGGCCAAGTTCTACGCCCTCTCGAAGGCCGGCCGGAAGCAGCTCAAGGCTGAAACAGAGAACTGGGAACGCATTGCCGGTGTGATCGGGCACGTCTTACGACCGCTCACGGGGAGATAACACGATGCTGACGATGCTGCGTGCCCTGGCCGCGCGGATCCGCGCAGTCTTTCGCCGTGACGCCACCGACCGCGACTTCAGTGCGGAACTGGAGTCGCACTTGACGATGCTCGCGGACGACAAGATGCGCGGCGGCATGTCCGCTGAACAAGCTCAACGACACGCTCGCCTCAAGGTGGGCGGCGTCACGCAGCTCCACGAGGCCCATCGCGACGTGCGCGGGTTACCCCTCGTCGAAACGCTTCTGCGCGATCTACGATATGCCGCGCGAACCCTGCGGCGCGACGCCGCATTGACGACGTTCGCGATCCTGATCATCGGCGTCGGCGTCGGTGCCAGCGCGACGGTCTTCGGCGTCGTCAACGCGCTGTGGCTTCGGCCGCTGCCATTCGTCAACCCGGCACGCCTGGTCTGGGTCGCGAACGGACCGTCCGAGAACCTGTCGAGGCAGGCCGTTCAAGTCGGACATGTCGTCGATCTGCGAGAGCAGAGCCAGTCGCTGGCCGACCTCGCAGGGTTTTCGCCGTTCTACGGCGCCGGCGACATCAGACTGACAGGCACCGGCGAACCCGAGCGCGTTACCGGCGTCCCCGTCACTCAGGACTTCTTTCCGTTGCTGGGCATACGTCCCTGGCTCGGACGAAACTTCACCGCCGAGGAATGCCTGTGGGGCGCACCACGAACAGCGATCCTGAGTTATGGGTTCTGGCAACGCCGCCTGGGCGCGAGGGCCGAACTGATCGGTGGGGTGATTACCCTCGATGGCGCACTCACGACGGTCGTCGGCGTATTGCCGCCGTCGTTCGACTTCAGCGGCACGTTTTCGCCGGGGCGTCCCGCCGACCTGTTCCTCCCCTTTCCACTGAGTCCTGAAAACAATCGAAGGGGGAACACGCTTGCTTTGATCGGACGATTGAAGCCGGGGATCGATCTGACGACCGCCGCCATCGAAACGGCAACGACTGTCGATCGTTTCAGCGGGACAGCACCCGAGGTGGAACCCGGCCGACGCCGAAACCCGTTCCTGCCGAACCTCAGCCCGCTGCAGGAGCGCATCAGCGGCCGGTTTCACGGCGCGCTTGCAGTGGTGGCGGCTTCGGTCGGGTTCCTGATGCTACTGGTCTGCGCGAACATCTCGAATTTACTTCTGGCGCGGGCGTCGGCGCGGCACAAGGAATTGGCGCTGCGGATGGCGCTCGGCGCCGGACGCGGGCGCCTGGTCCGACAGATGCTTGTCGAAAGCCTGGCGCTTTCCTGCAGTGGCGCGGCGTTGGGACTGGCGCTGGCGTTCGGCGGCACCAGCCTGATCGCGCATTTTGATGGCGCCAGCATTCCACTCCTTCAAGACGTCCGTGTGGACGGACTGGTGACGCTATTCATCGTGTCCGTGACGGTGCTCACAGGGGTTGGCTGCGGAGTGCTGCCGGCGCTTCGTGCGGCAGGAGCCCTGCCACAGGATGCGCTGAAGAACGCCAGCCGAGGAGTGACCGGCGGAGGCGGCTGGCTGCGCCGCGCGCTCGTCGTCAGCGAAATTGTGCTGGTCTGCGTCCTCCTGACCGGTGCCGGCCTGCTCACGCGGAGTCTCATCCGCGTCCTCGACGTCGATCCGGGATTCACGCCCGAGAACCTAATCTCGCTGCGCGTGGACCCGTCACGGCAGGAGCATCCGACCCTCGAGACGCGGAACGCCTATTTCGATACGGTCCTTCAGCACGTTCGCTCGGTGCCGGGCGTCGAAGCAGTCGGCCTGACGGACGCGCTGCCGCTTGGCGACAACTTCGGGTGGCGGGGATGGACGGTCTCGGCGAAAGATCGCGCGAGCACAAACCCGCTCGTTCGCATGATCGACGAGCATTATTTCTCAGCAATGCGCATCGCCATGAAAGCCGGTCGCGGCTTCACATCCGACGATCACCCATCGTCCGAACGGGTCGTCGTCATCAACGAGGCGTTGGCGCGCGCGCTGTGGCCGGATGAGGATTCCCTGGGCCGCATTCTCCGAGCTTCCGGCCGGGACTATCGCGTGGTAGGCGTGGTCAACGACGTTCGCTATTTCGCCCTCGAACGGGACACCGGCCAGGAAATGTACATGCTTCTCAGCCAGACCGGCGACTATCAAACGGTCGACCTCGTCGTCAGGAGTGCGGTTCCTCCGGCAAGACTGATCCCCGGCATTCGAGCGGCGCTGAAGCGTGCCGATCCTGCGCTGCCTGCCGTCGAGTTCCGAACGATGGAGCAACTGGTGGATCGGTCGGTGTTGACCCGGCGGCTCATCGTGCTGTTGCTCGCGGGATTCGCCAGCTTCGGGCTGATTCTGGCGGCGCTGGGGCTCTATGCCGTTATCTCGTACTCGGTGAGCCAGCGAACGCGGGAAATCGGCGTCCGCATGGCACTCGGCGCCGCACCAAGGACCATGCAAGGTCAGATTCTGACGCAGACGATGACCCTCGCGGCGATCGGCCTGGCCATCGGCCTTCCGGCTGCATGGATCGCTGCGAAAGCTATTCAGGGCCTGCTCTTCGGTGTCGTCTCGTGGGACCCGGTGACGTTCGGCGGTGTTGCCGCGGTTGTCGCGATTGTCGCCGGACTTGCCGGCTATGTGCCGGCGAGGCGGGCGTCGCGCGTAGATCCTGTGCTGGCTCTACGATCGGAATAAGTGCTAGTTGGTGATTACATTGATTGAAATCGCCCGATTCGGCCGATAATCCTTGAAGACTTTAGTCAATAACATGAAAAGCATTATTCGTTGTGTCTTTTGGATCACTACTGTCCCCGCGCTCGGTGCACTCCTGGTGCTCGGACAGGAACCGGCGGAAATCCTCATCCGCAACGGACTGATTGTCGGCGATGCCGGCCGATTCCAGGCCGACTTGCGTATCCGCGGCGGCGAAATCGCCGAGATTGGCCGCAATCTAACGCCGGCGCGCGGCGCGCGCACTTTTGACGCGACCGGAAAGATCGTGCTCCCGGGAGGGATAGACACCCACGTGCACCTGAATCCGGTGCGGACGCCAAACACCCGGCCGGGCGCAGACGACTTCGAGTCGGCCTCCCGCGCGGCGCTCGCGGGCGGGATCACGACGATCGGGGCATTCATCGGCCAGAACCCGAACGTGCCCGCGGCGCAAACTCTCACCGAAGCCGCGGACGCTGTGAGCCGGACCACGATCGCTGACGCCCTCCTTCACTTCACGATCAGCGATCCTACGAAGCTCTCCCCCGCCGACATCACGATGCTCCGGGATCGCGGCGTCACTCCCAAGATCTTCATGCGCGGATTGGGTTTTGAGCAGCGTCTCTCGGACAACCTGAAGTTGATCGAGGCTGCCGGAAAAGCAGGGCTGCTCATGCAGCTCCACGCAGAAGACGCGGCGCTCCTTGCGGGCGCGATGGACCGCCTTGTGGCGCAAGGCCGCACAGCGCTGGTAGGTCAAAACTTTGCGGACTCTCACCCGGTGGAAGCCGAAGAAGTGGCAACGCAGCGGGCGGTCGGCTTCGCCGAATTCACCGGCGCGCCGATCTACCTGGTCCACATGTCGTCGGAGCGAGCGATGCGCGTGGCGGAGGCCGCGCGCGCTCGAGGGCTCCCAGTGTTCACCGAAGTACGCTTCATCTATCTGCACCTGACGCGAGACGCCTTCAACCGCCCGGACGGTGCCATCTTTACGGGTGCACCGCCGCTCCGAAACCAGACCGACCGCGATTACCTGTGGGCGGCGATCGCACGCGGCAGCGTGGACGCGGTCAATACAGACCACGTGGGCTACACGCGCGCCGAGAAGATGGCCCCGGACGGCAGCGTCCAGCGTCCCCGCGAGGGCAGCAACTTCCTCCAGGACCAAATGCCCCTTTTGTACTCCGAAGGAGTACGCAAGGGGCGGATCAGTCTGGAGCGGATGGTTGCCGTCACTGCCAGCAATCCTGCCAAGCTTTTCGGGCTGTATCCGAGAAAGGGTGTGATCGCCGTCGGCTCCGACGCCGACGTCGTCATCTGGGACCCTGAACTCACACGCACGATTCGTGATGAAGACATACTCTCCAACGGCAAGTTCTCGATCTTTTCCGGCTCGGAAGTATCGGGCTGGCCGATCGTCACTATCCGGCGCGGTCAGGTGGTTTATGAGAACGGCAAGATTATAGCTGCGCCTGGCAGCGGGCGCCTGGCTCCGCGGGTGCGGTGGCAGCGTCCCTAACGTTTCTCAGTTTTGAAACCACCCCGGCCGCGCAGACGCGGCCACCCCTCCTTCAAAAGGAGGGGAATGGGGAACCCTGACCGATGCGTGTTCCCATTCCCCTCCTTTTGAAGGAGGGGTGGCCGCGTCTGCGCGGCCGGGGTGGTTTTTGACTCAAACTCTACGATACAAAAATTTTGCAACGCTCGGACACCGCCGTGGAGACACTTCCGCGTTGATGCGCTACGTTAAGCGGCACTTCAATAAGGAGCGAGTCTATGCGGCTTCGATCGTCATTAGTCATTATTGCCGGGCTCCTGGCCGGCGCCATTTCCGGGAACGCCCAGACCGTGTCGAAAGCTGGCTTGTCCGGCGCCGTCGATACGTACTGCGCCGGCTGTCATAACGGCAGCACGCGATCGCCATCCGGAGCGTTGCTCGACCAGTTCGCCCCGGACCGAATCAGCGAGAAGGCCGATGTGTGGGCGCGCGTCTTTCGCCAGCTTCAGGCGGGCACGGTGCCACCGGTTGGCGCGCCGCGTCCGGATCGCGGAACGTATGACGCCATGCTCAAGTCCATCGAGCAGGCGTTGAATGCAAATGCGAAGGCCACACGTGCCACGAGTCTGGAGATCGCTGCGCAGCTTGCGACTCTTTTATGGAACAGTTCCCCCGATGACTCCCTCCTTCAGGATGCCCGGCGCAATCGTCTGAACCAGCCCGATGTTCTGGAACGTCAGATTCACCGCATGCTAGCCGACGATCGCGCCCAGGCATTTGTTTCGCGCTTCTTATTTCCCTGGTTGGGACTCGACAAACTCAGCACTGCCGAACCGGACAAGACGGCATTCCCCGATTACGACGTTTCGTTGCGCGATGCCTTCGTGAAAGAAACCGAAATGTTTCTACTCAGCCAGCTTCGCGATGACAAGGATCCGGTCGAAATGTGGAGTGCCAATTACACTTTCCTCAATGACCGGCTCGCGCGGCACTACAACATTCCGAACGTCGAAGGAGCGCAGTTCCGTAGGGTGACGTTGTCGCTCCCGGAGCGTGCGGGCCTGCTGGGGCAGGGCAGTGTCCTGATGGCAACCTCGCGGCATCGCCGCGGCAGCGAGTCGCCGCACACCACGCCGGCCACTCGCGCCATGTGGGTCCGTGTTCACTTTCTGGGGGCACCGCCGCCGATGCCGTTTCCGGGAGCGCAACCCGTGGACCCTGAGTTGCCGACCACTCCGCAAACGCGAAAACTTCCCGTGCAGCCATGCGTGACGTGCCATCAGAACTTCTTTCCGCTTGGTTATGCGTTGGAGAACTTCGATCCTATCGGCCGCTGGCGAACGGCGGATCTCGGCGGTCCGGTGGACGCGTCGGGCGCCTTTGTCGATGGAACACCGACCAACGGAGTAATCGAACTGCGGAAGGTGCTGCTGCAGCGTCCTGAAGCATTTCGCACCACGATTACCGAGTACTTGCTGCTCTATGCTTCCGGCAAGCCGCTGAATTCGGGACAAAGGTCGGTCGATACGCTTGTGCGCGCGCGCCGCGTTCTGCAAGGAATGAAGAATCCGCGCTGGTCCGCATTCATTGCCGGCATCGTGAACGAGAAGCCGGTGCAATAGAAGCGAACTTACATTTTTATTACAAAACCGCCGCTGCGGACGACCTAGAATGCTGCTCGTGAGTCCTGCAGATTCCCGTCGGCGCAAGCGTCGTATCTTCCTGCTCCTTTCCGCCATTGTGGTGCCGAGCGCAGTTGTGATTCTCCTGGTATTCCGCGTGGTTCGGCAGGATACCGAACTGTCCGAGCGGCGGTCGGCAGAGGCGCAACGGGAAGCGCTGGAGCAACTGCGCCGGGAGTTATCGGCGCGTCTCCAGGCCATCCGGCTGGAAGAAGTGAACCGGCTGATTGGCGAGGCGGGCAGCCGGTTGCCGCCGGATTCCTCGATTGTATTTGTCGCTCGCATGATGCAGGACCACATGGTCCTGCCCTGGGAAGACAACCGCACCGCGCAACCACCGGCGGCATTGTTTGTGCAGATTCAGGCCGAGGGTGAAGCGCTGGAATTTCAGCGCAACAATGCTGCCGAGGCAGCAATGGCTTATGGTCGCGCCCTGGAAATTGCCCGGACTTCGGCAGAAAGATGTGCCGCCCTGCTGCGGCTGGGCCGCTCCTATCGGCGCGCGGAAAAGGCGTCGGCAGCGGAACGAGCCGATCGCAACGCATTGCGCGAGTGCGGGGCGGTTCCCGACAGCGACGGAGTTCCCTACGCTCTGTATGCGGCGAACCGCCTCCTCGCCGCACAAAGTAATGACGCCGAGACGCAGGACTACGTCATTCGCCAGGCGAACATCGGGCGGTGGCGTGCACCGAACGAGACCTACATGCTGCAGTCCGTGCTGCGCAAGATCTCCAATCCAGCAACGGTCGAATCGCTGACCAGACTCGCTTCGGAAATTCACGATATCGAGCAGGTCACCGTGCTCGCGCAGAACATGCACGACCATCTCGGAAAACTTCAGCGCGCGTCTCGATCCGCGCCCGGGGATTTATCGTGGATGGGCTATGGAGACGATCCCTGGTTGATTACGATCGTTTCGCCCACGTCGTTCGCGGCGCCGGTGGTCATGGCCGTGTCGTCGCGTAAAGTGGTGCCGGCGGGTGTAACCCTTCTGCGAACACAGTCGGCCCGAGGCGTACCGTTGGGAGATGGCTTTTTGGACCTGCACGTCGAATGGCCGGAAGGCCGATTCGCGCCGCGTCCGGGAACGCCGTTTGTTCTTTATGGCGCCGTCTTGTTTGTCGTGCTGGGAACCGTGCTTGTCGCGGCCTATTTGCTACTACGTGACGTGCATCGTGAAGCGGATACCGTGGCGATGCGAGCCCAATTCGTGGCCAGCGTTTCTCACGAACTCAAGACCCCTTTGACGTCGATTCGCGCGCACGCGGAGACGCTGCTGATGGGTCGCGCCGGCGCCCCGGAAACAACCACGCAGTACTTGAGAACCATTGTCAGTGAAAGCGAGCGGCTGACGCGCCTGGTCGAAAGCGTCCTCGACCTTTCCAGAATCGAGCAGGGTCGCAAGACATTTCGAATGCAGTCGACGTGTCTGAGTGAGGTTGTGCGGGCGGCGGCAAAAACCATGGAATATCCTTTGTCGCAACTGGGCTTCACCCTGACGATTTCCAGGGACGACACCGAGCCGACGCTGCTCGCCGATGCCGATGCGTTAGAGCAGGCGATCCTCAACCTTCTCGGTAATGCCATGAAGTATTCAGGAGAAGCGCGACGTATTGAGATGCGCCTGGGCAGCGGCGCCAGCGAAGCGTTTGTCGACGTCATCGATCATGGCATTGGCATTCCGTCCGAGGAGCAGGCGCGGATCTTTGAGAAATTCCATCGCGTGCAGTCGGCCGAGACTGCGGGTATTGCCGGAACGGGGCTCGGCCTTGCGCTCGTGCTTCACGTTGTGGAAGCGCACCATGGCCGAATCGACATCGTGAGCGCCCCCGGTCGCGGCAGTACATTCTCCGTTCGCCTTCCCTTGCAGGAGCCGTCATGACCAAGGTTCTTATCGTTGAGGATGACCCGGGTATCCTGCGGACGGTTGCAGACAATCTGAAGTTCGAAAAGTACGACATCGCCACGGCGATGGATGGCGAAACGGCGTACAAGCTGCATCAAACGGAGCACCCCGATCTGATCGTCCTGGATCTCATGCTGCCGCGCATGAGCGGGCTGGAATTGTGCCGAAAGCTGCGAACCGAAGGGGTTCAGATTCCGATCCTGATGTTGACGGCACGCAGCGAAGAAGCCGATCGCGTCCTCGGTCTGGACCTTGGCGCCGACGACTATGTGACCAAACCATTCTCTGTAGCGGAACTCATGGCGCGGATTCGCGCGCTGCTCCGGCGGACGACTTCCGCCTCCAGCCTTCTGGAGACGCTCAAGTTCGGGCGCATCGAAATCGATTTCAGAAAGTACGTGGCGCGACGCCGGGGAAAACCGATCGAGATGACGCGAAGGGAGTTCGATCTCCTGCGATTCCTCGCGTCGCGTGAAGACACGGTTATAACCCGCGACGAACTGTTGAACAAAGTGTGGGGATTCGACTCCTATCCCGTCACTCGGACCGTGGACAACCACGTCGCCAGTCTGCGCGCCAAGCTGGAAGTGGATCCAGCGCACCCTGTCTACATCCAGACCGTACATGGTGTCGGCTATAAATTCGTGCCTCATCCGCGGAGCGACAAATGAGAACGAGAGCACTACGCGGGATTGTATTGTCTCTCCTGCTATCCATCGCCGTGTCGGCGCAGAGCCCGCAGGAGCTTTACCAGCGTGCTCTCGTTGAAGAGCACGCCAACGGTAATCTCAACCAAGCCATCAAACTTTACGCCGAGGCTGCCAAAGCCGCCGGCAGCGACCGCGCGTTAGCCGCAAAAGCCTTGATCCGTATCGCCCTCTCTCAGGAGAAGCTCGGACGTCCACGCGAGGCAGTGGATACTTACGCCGAAGTGGTGCGCGCGTACCCGGAACAGCGAGCCGAGATCTCAGTTGCCCAGGACCGGCTGAATCGGTTACGCGAAACGTTACCGGCCGGATCGCGGAACTCAGCAAGCGGTCTGACCGACGTCTCTGCATTGACCGCGCCGCTGTTTGTGGGCTACTGCAACACCTGTCACAACACGTCAACGCGATCGGGCGGGCTCGATCTCACTACACTGAGCGGCAGGAATGTCAGCGAAAGGAGTTCCGTGTGGGAAAGCGTTTTGCGAAGACTGCGCGCGCGGCGCGATCCTCCGCTGAATTCGCCGCGACCTGAAGACAGAACCTATCGGGCCGTGATCTCTAAGCTCGAACAGGCGCTCGATGGCGCCTACTCCGCAACCAGCCCGTTGAACCTTGCGGAACGCACCAGCTACACGGAGTGGGCCACGCGGATCGCGGCGTTTGTCTGGGGCTCTGCGCCGGATGCATCCCTGCTTGAGGATGCTCAGAACGGTCGGCTGCACGACGCGACCGTACTGAAGCGACAGGTACTGCGCATGCTTCGCGATCCGAAGGCTGAAAACCTCGTCACGAACTTCCTTCAACCCTGGCTTCTGTCCGATCGGCTTCCCCCGATGGATCCCGAACTTCTCCAGTCCATCGAAAGCGAGGCGCGCCTCTTTCTTGAAAGTCAATTGCGGGAAGACCACGGAGTCCTGGAATTATGGACAGCAAACTATACCTACCTCAATGATCGGCTGGCGCGGCATTACGGCATCACCGGGATCTCGGGAAGAGGATTTCAACGCGTGGTGTGGCCCGACAGGAATCGTGCGGGAATTCTCGGAATCGCCGGTGTATTGGCAGCCGGTTCGGTTGAGGGCCGCACCTCACCCACTAGGCGCGGCATCTACGTGTTCACGAAGTTCCTGGGAATGGATCCGCCCACGCCTCCGGCCAGTGTTCCACCGATGCCGGACAATCCGGACACTGCCGCACGATCGATGCGCGATCGGCTCGCCGCGCATAAGGTCAATGCTTCATGTGCGAACTGTCATGCCACGTTTGACCCGTTGGGCCTCGCACTGGAGAATTTCGAAAGCCTCGGTCAATGGCGCGGGACTGTGAGCGGCGCGGCGATCGATACCTCAGGTGTATTTATCGATGGAACGCCATTCAATGGTCCGGCTGACTTTCGGGTCGCCCTGTTGAAATACAGCGAGGCCTACTACACCAACGTGACCCAGCAACTCCTCGCATTTGCGCTCAATCGCAAAGGCAGAATGGGACGGCTCTATGACTACGAAATGCCTGCGATGCGTGCGATCGTTCGCTCCGCGGCGGAGGACGACTACCGCTGGTCCTCGATCATCGCTGGAGTCATTGCGAGCGCGCCGTTCCGGATGAGAAACGTCGCCCCGTGATAGTTGATCAACTCCTTTCCAAGTTTGCTTTGGCGTAGAAACGGCCATGACGGCGCCATGTAAGGATAGGCTCCCGTCCGCGACTAATCAGGTATGACACGAGAGGAAACACTTCTGGCGCTCCTGGAAGAGCACGCTCGCGCTCTGCGGCGTATCGCGTGGGCCTATGCAGGAGCGGCCGGGGAAGAGGAGGACCGTCGGCTCTATCGACAGGGCATGTTCATATTCGTGGTCACGTTTCTCTCGCTGGCGGCGGCGGTGGCGGTCGTAGTCGCAGCCGATGCTCCGAGACCGTGGCTTGCGTGGCCAGGCATGATTATTCTGATTGCCACGCTGCTGAGGGGCCTGTTTTCCTGGCAGGCGCTCCGCCGTCCTCCTGTCGACGCCACGCCGCCCGTGCGGCACGCGGTGCAGGCCGCGGTCGATCGTCTGCGCTTCATCGAGCGCTTCTGGGAGCGCGCCGGCCGCCTGCGCTTTTATCTACCGTTTCTCGTTGGGGAGATCCTCGGGTTCGAGGGCTTGAGGCCCGTCGGGGCGGAGCGAGGCATCATGAGCGCCGGCTTCTATTGCTTTCTGTTTTTCATCGTCGTCTACGGGAGCTTCAACAATCGCAGGGCAGCCAGGCAAACGGTCCGTCCTCTCCGCGAAGACCTTGAGAGTTGGCTCGCCGACCTCGCGGCATTCGATCACGACGGCTCGCCGGCCGCCGAACCGTAAGCAATATCTATTCTGAGCGCATGGCAACCATCGGGTGGACCGAGGCGGCGCGACGGGCAGGGGCGAGGCTGGCGACGACCGCGACGAGGACCGCGGTTGCGGCGCCGGTAATGTAAGCCAGGTTCTCGACGTAGCTGAGCGGGATGCCCATGTTTTCGCCATTCAGTCGGATGAGCGCGGCCGTCAGGATCATTCCGACGAACACGCCAGGCGTCACCAGTTTCACGACGTCGAACAGGATCATGCCGATCACGCGTGCGCGCGAAGCACCCAGCGCGACGCGGACAGCGATCTCCCGTTTGCGCGTCGCCACCATCAATCCGACGACGCCGTAGATTCCCAGCGCGGCCAGCACCAGGATCACGCTGCCAGCCATGCCCGCGACAGTCGACTGCGTCAGGAAGTCGTCCATGCTGTTTTCCCGCAGCCACACGCCGGTCACAATGCTGGACGCCTTGAACTCCCGATCGCTTTCGCGGATCACGTTCTCGAGGGACCCCGTCAGCTGCGCCGCCTGTTCTCCGGCCGCGCTGCGTGCGATGAGCATGAGATGCGGCGACTCGTCAATATCGGAGCCCACCTCGACGGAATTCCGACGGACATCCGGGTGCTGGGCAAGCGGCAACAACAACTGTTCGCGCTCGGTGCTCATCTGCGAGGTGGGGAAATCCCCGCTGACCCCCACAATGGTGAGCATCTGTTGCGTTTTGTCCCCGCCTGAAGGAGTCCCGAACATCAGGCGCTTGCCGATCGCTTCGCCGGCTTCGGCGTCAGGGAACAGTTGCTCGGCGAGCGGTTTTGAAATGATCGTCACCATCTCGGCGCCGGCGCGATCTTCCGTGCTGAAATCACGTCCGCGCAGGACTGGAATGCTCATCGTGTTCAGGTAGCCGTCGCCGACGCGAGTCACGTGAGCCGAGACGAATTTCGGCGCGACGTTCGCTTCCGTCGGCAACGCGACTCTTTTGATGCGGTATCGGAAGTCGAGCGGCAGGCCGTCTGCTACAGTGACGGCGGCAACACCACTCGCCTTCGCGAGACTGTCCATGGCGGTTCGGACCTGGAAAGCGTTGTCCTCCGGGGAGACTGCGTTGGCCGGTAGTGGCGCCGCATACAGTAAGTCGGAAGCGAATCCGAGATCGGACGTTGCCGTGGCGCGCACGCGATCGAGACAGATGCCACCCATCACCAGCAACGGCACCGCGATCGCGATTTGCAAAGCCGCGGTCAGGCGATGAACGCGGCCGACGCGGACGCCGCCTCCACCCGCTTCGTCCTTCAACGAGGAAATGATCACAGGACGACTGAACCGCGTTGCCGGCAGAAATCCGAATACGAGACTGGCTAACAGGCAGAGCCCGAAACAAAACGCGATCATCGAAAGATCGACTCGCAGCAGCTCCTGGAACTGAACCGGAATGGGCTTTCCGATCATCCACGACATCGCCGACGGGATGTTGAAGAGCACAAGCGAAGCAAGAGTGCCGCCGAGAAGCGCCAGCAGCATGGATTCGGCGAGAAGATACTGAATCAGGCGGCCGCGGCTGGCGCCGATGGCCTGACGAATCGACAGTTCGCGTTCTCGTATCGCGCCGCGAACCTGCATCATGCCGGAGATGTTCAGGCACACGACGAGAAGCACCGCTCCCGTCAGTGTGAATCCGATGGTCTTAAGCAGCGTGAACTGGGAACTGATGAGATTGCCCATACCCTGGTAGGTCTGAGCGATTCCGGCCTTGTTCTCGTTCGTCTTCGCATACTGCTTGGCTAATTGTGTTGTGACAGTGGAAACGGCCGCGCTCGCCTTTGCGACGCTGACTCCGGACGACAGGCGGCCGTGGATGTGCACCCAGTCGTTGCCGCGATCGGAACGAACGTTCTTTTCCTCAATAAGAAGGGGATAGCGTTCGAGCGGAAGAAAGAGATCTGCTTCCTGAAAACCGAGGTGACCCTCGAAGAGTTCGGCGCCGATGCCGACGACGGTATGTGGGACGCCATCCAGGGGCAGCGCCTTACCCACAATGTCGAGGTCGGAACCGAGCCGGTTCTTCCAGAACGTGTGCGACGGAATCACGACGGGCTCAACCTTCAGCGGGTCATCGATCGTTTCGTCGAATCCCGCGCCGCGAGCGAGCGCCACGCCGAACGTCTTGAAGTAATTGGCGGAGACAAACAACGTCGGCGAGTCGGTCTTTCCTGCAGGTGTCTGGGCTGTGGTTCTTCCGGTGGCCCAACCGGTCAGCGTCATACCGGTATCGGCGGCGCGAAGATCCATGTAGTCGGGATAGGACCACTTATCCGTGGCGCCGCGCGGTCCGACGCGCGTTGTGAGGACTTCGACGAGGCCGTCCGTCTTTACGAGTGGCGGAGTCATCGTTAATAGTCGGGCACCGTATGGAATAGCGATGACCGGGGCCATGCCGATTCCGAGCGTCACGATACAGACGAAAGCAAAAGATCGAGCCTTCGCCAGCGAACGGCCCGCATAAATCAAGTCACGCCAAATTCCCTTCAACATATCCCCAATAATACGTTGCGGAGGCATCCTTATTAACAGCGCGGACGGCGAGGTGCCTTCGCCTTGTTCACAACGCTGCCTCCAAGGAAAGTCGTGAAATCCCGACCGACTTTCGTCTAGCAATGACGACGTACTGCATTCGTATGCTCCTCGTTTGCCACGTCGTGCGTGCCCTCGGCTTTGAATGGCTCGACTGCATCCTTTGAAGCCGGTGAGCAAAGGGAACTGTTTCCCACAAGAATCCGGTTGTTTGCCGATCACTTCGCCTACGACGTTACCGACAATGGTCAGAAGTTTTTCATGGCTGCGTTTCCTGCCCCAACTGAAGCTGGCGCAGTCCGCCGCTGAACGTCGTCCTTAATTTAACAAGCAGCTTAAAGAAGCAGTGACTTGAGGGCACAACGGTTGCAGTTCGCGAAAACATGAAAGTGTTTGTCGTGACGCTGCCAATAGTTCTGCTGACTACCTCGATTGCCCTGATGTTATCAGCCGCACATCGATCGAAAATTAGGCGAATCGTGCATCAGGATTCGTCCAATTTCGAACTTTCGTTCCCCCATGGGTTTTTCTGATTACATGCTAACCTCCGGTGCATGAAGATACTGATGATGGTTCTACTGGCCTACGCGCGTCCGCAATTGCTGGTCGACACGGACTGGCTGGCGACTCATCTGAACGATCCTGGTATTCGCATCATCGACATGCGCAACCAGGGATACGACACCAATCACATCCCTGGCGCCGTCTTCCTGGCAAACGCCGCGATTCGCGATGCCAAACATCCTCCGGACTTTCTGCCGTCGCGCGCTGAATTCGAGAAGCTGATGTCTCAGCTCGGGATTTCGAACAACACTCGCGTCATCGCCTACGACGAGCGGGGCGGCATCTATGCGGCTCGCCTCTGGTGGATATTGAACTATTACGGCCACTCGAATGTGGCGCTGTTGAACGGCGGTTGGATCAAGTGGGATGCGGAGAAGAAAGCCGTCAGTACGGAAAAGCCACAGCAGAAGGCAGTGACGTTCACGGCAAAGGCCAACCCGCGCTGGGTTGCGACGGCGCAGGACGTGGTAGCCGCCATCAACAAGCCGGGCATCAAGATCGTCGATGCGCGGACTCCAGCGGAGATCGAGGGCAAGGATCTTCGTGGGATCAAGAACGGCGGTTACATCCCAAGTTCAATTCCGCTGTATTGGGAGGATGCGCTCGATCCAGCAACGAAGGCGTTTAAACCGGCTGAACAACTACAATCGCTCATCAAGGATCGCGGCCTGCAACCGTCCGATGAAATTATTACCTATTGTCAGGTCGGCATGCGCGCTTCCGTCGATCTGTTCGTTCTCCATCTTCTGGGTTTCGACAGGCTTCGCAATTACTACGGCGCCTGGGAAGAATGGGGAAACCGCGACGACCTTCCAATTGTCAAACCCAAGCCGTAGAGTCAGCGAATAAACTAATTCGGGGTCAGGCACATAAGACTGATAAACAAGTGCCAGACCCTGAATTATCCACTTTATGGAGGAGACTATGACCAAACCATGGGGCGTTATCACAGCACTGATAATCATCAGCTTGACTGTGGGCGCAGCCCCAGCGGTGCGTTACGAAGAAGTCAAAGATTGGCCCAGCCTTCCTGCCAACTTTGAACTCGGCGAAGTGGCCGGCGTTGCCGTGGATGGGAATGGTCACGTGTTCGTCTTCCATCGGCCGGGCCGCGGCTTCGATACGAACGCAACAACATTACTGACCGAACCGACCGTGCTCGAAATCGATGCGGGCACAGGCAAGCTGTTGTCGTCATGGGGAGCCAACCTGTTTCTTGTTCCTCATGGCATCACGATCGACTCCGCGAACAACGTCTTCCTCACCGACGTGGGACTGCACCAGGTGTTCAAGTTCACGCATGATGGTAAGCCCATCCTCACGCTCGGTGAGGCACGTGTGGGCCGGTGGGACGCGACGCACTTCAATCAGCCCACCGATATCGCTATACGTCCGGACGGTTCGTTCTATGTCTCGGATGGCTACGTGAACAGCCGCGTCGCGTTGTTCGATCGCAACGGCAAGTGGATTCAAGAGTGGGGCAAGAGAGGAACCGGAGAAGGAGAGTTCAACAATCCGCACGGATTGACGCTGCTGCCTGGAACGACGGATGTGCTTGTCGCCGATCGGCAAAATTCGCGACTCCAGTTATTCGATCGTGCTGGGAAGTTCAAACAGCAGTGGCCTGGCGAACCCAACGCGCAGACAACCGGCCGCGTGTTCAGCGTGGCCGCCGATTCCAAAGGGATGCTTTACCTCGGCATCCGTCGCGCGGACTATGACAGCGAACACACCGGCGTCGTGATTCTCGACCGCAATCGGAGCATCGTCATTACGGTCGGCTTTGGTCGACCGGGCGACCCCATATTCAACGCCGTCCACGATATCGCCGTTGGCCCGGACGGCTCGATTTACGTTGCTGAAACACGAACCAAACGCGTCGTCAAACTGCGTCCTGTGCAGTAGCGAACAACTGGTTGCCGGCGATAAACCCTGAATTGGCGCGTGACGGTAAACGTTCCGGAGGCTTGGGATCATGCTGCTGGGCGTCACCAAAACAATCGTGTGAAGTCCAGGCGTCGCGTTCGATCTACTTTCTGCCAGCCGGGAGCAGCTTTCCAGGATCACGCCACGTGTTGACGTCTTCGGTCAGGTGAGACATACTTGTCTCACCATGGCGACAGCAACCATACGCGACCTGCGGAACCGCTTTCCTGAGATTAAGAAGATAGTCGAATCCGAAGGTGAGGTCATCCTCACCGATCGCGGAAAGCCGAAATACCGGCTCACGCCGTTGGTGCAGTCAAAGTCACGGAAGCGGCCGGCGGCTAAAGACTACATGGAGCGGTTGCGCCGTTATCAGCCGCGCCCGCTTTCCGCGGCAGAGGCCAGGTCTTTGCGAAACGAAAACCGTGGCGACCGCTGAGAATACCTATGTCGACCCCAGCGCGTTGCTGACGCTTTATCTTCATCAACAGGAATCGAAGATGATGAATTCCTGGCGGAGCCGCGCTGATGGGCCGATTGCAGTCACTCACCACGGCCGTGTTGAAATCACCAACGGGATCTGCCTGGCGGCTTTCCGGAAAGCGATTACGGCCGCCGCCATGAGGGATGCGCTGGAGTCATTGGATGAGGACTTTGACTCGGGTGCTTGTGTCCAGGCCGACCTTCTCTGGCGGGCAACCTTGAAGCGCGCGGGCGAACTCAGCCGAAGACATACTCCCACGCTCGGTTGCCGTTCGCTGGATGTGCTGCATGTCGCCTGCGCGCTTGAGTTGGGATTCAAGAACTTTCTCACATTCGATCGCCGACAGCAGAACCTCGCAAGGTCCGCAGGGCTGAGGCCGATCCGATTGCGATAGCTTCAACTGACAAGTCAATGGGCTCCTGACGGAGTAATCGCGACAGAAAACATCCACGGTAGGGCCTGGCTTGACACGGCGGTTTCACCGTTGATGACGGCGCAGGCGCCGAGCTGGTGACCGTCGTCTCGAAAGCGCTGGGCGCTCTACTCTTCCCGAATGCCTATGCGCTCGGAATAGGACTTCCATGAAACGGGCTGCCGATGTTTGAAGCTGTCGGGCCGGAATCTATTTCTTCACCCGTGGAATTTTCTCGTTGCGCTGGGCTGCATTCCAGGCAAAGGATGCCAGGACGATGGCGGACTGCTTTAGTTCGTCATCGGACATGCGTTCGGGAAAATCGGCATTCGTGTGACGGGTTCGCGCGTCGTATGCATCGAAATCCTTGATCACATTAAAGCCGGGCATATTAGCCTCATTAAATGGGACGTGGTCCGTGCTGCCGATACCCTCGATGATGTTGCGTGTGACACCCAGTTCTTTGAAGGGCTCCAGCCACAAATCGAAAATAGTTTTGGCGGCTTGGTTCCCTTCCATATAGAAGCCCAGCGTCTTGCCGCTGCCGGGGTCGTCATTCAAGTAGACAGCCAGCTTGTCGCGCGCGGCCTGATCGGGAAGGTGCCGTGCAATGTAGGCACGCGCTCCCAGCAGTCCCTGTTCCTCACCGCTCCAGAGTGCCACGCGGATCGTGCGCCGAGGCTGTACTTTCAAGGCAGCGAGAATGCGAATGGCTTCCATTGCGGTTATTGCGCCGTCGCCGTTGTCCGTAGCGCCGTTGGCCGTATGCCATGAGTCCAGATGAGCGCCGATGAGTACCACCTCATCGCGCAAAGCGGGGTCCGTTCCCGGAATCTCGGCAATCACGTTGTACGAGTTGGGATCATCCTGGTGGAAGCGCGTCGTCAATTCGACTCGAAGTTCCGGTGCCTGGCCGGCGGCTGCCAGACGGGCCAGCATGTTGTACTGTTCGGCGGCGACAGCGATGGAAGGTACCGCGGTCGCGGCGGTATTCTGTGATCCAAGCACGCCGACTGTGCCGTCCCGGTATGGACTGGGCTTGAGCGTCACCGCTGCACCGGCGCGCTGGAGTATCGGCTGGAGCTGATTGGCGGGAGTGGTGCTGCGTGCCCCCGGGCTTGCAGGATTCCCGGTACGGATAGCTTGATCGGACAATCCGGGTTGCGGGCGATCCGAATCGACGAACTGAGCCTGCGGAAGGTGTGTGAGGACGATAGCGCCGCGTAACTGCGTCGCCATTGCCTCGACTTCAGCAGCGCTCTTGTTCCCAATATAGACAACACGTCCGCTCACGGCTCGACCAAGCGAGGGCGTCCAGGCATCCGCATAAGCGATCAGCGGCATATAGCGGGGAGCCGTCATCTCGACGGAGATTTTTTCCAGCGACCATCCCCGCGGAAATGCGAACGGCTCCAACCGCGCGTTGGCGAGTCCGAATTCGGTAAAGAGGCCCTGAGCCCAGCGCGCCGACTGTAGATGCGCGGGTGAGCCAGTCAGGCGAGCGCCGATTCGATCCGTGAGAGTCAAATAAATCTCCTGTGCACGCGAACGTTGAAGCCCCTCTTGCTTGATGCGGCCGATCATTGCGAGATCGATGGGTTCCTGAGCGGCCGACGGCGCCATGCCCAGTGTCGCGGCAACAAAAATGGAAGAAAGCAGACGACGCATGCTGGATCTCCTGTCTCATAGAATCGTTTGTTTGCGAATGCGCGAGAATATCGGACCCGGTCACGCCATCGCAAGTGGTTCCTGCCTGTTCCGAGACGGCGCGGTGAAGGGAACTCAACGACTGCGTCTTGTATAGACGCGGCGATCCCAAGGCCACACATTAATCGGATTGAGATCGATCGATTTGGCGAGGGCGTTGGAAGATCGATACCGCATTAACTTATCGGCGATTCGTCGATCATCAAAACGTCTGTAGCGTTCCCTTGGCCTCGGGACCTTCGTAGGGGAAATAGAGCTCGTTGCCGTCGGGGTCCACGATGACCATGAGCCGGTAGCCCCATTGCCCGTCCTTCACGTCCACGCCACGCCTTTCCAGCTCGGCGCGCAGGGCATTCAAGACCTCGACGTCGAGCGAGATGAACATGAGGCCCTTGCCCGCCTTGTCGGGTTTCTGCGACACATCTCCATCGTGTTGGTCCCACCTCGTCAGGATCAACTCGCAGCCTTGCCGAGCCACTTGCGCCAGCCACGCCTTACCTTCTTCCTCGTAGCGCCAGTTTTGGGTGAATCCGAGCTGCGTGACGTAAAAATCGACGGACCGGTCGATGTCCCTTACGAACAGCACGGGGCGTGCATACCACTCGTTGCTCATGACGTCACTCCCTTTCTGGCCAACCCGACGTATCGTGATCCAGAATTTTGTTCAAAACAAAAGATTCCACGCATTCTCTACAAACTTCAACAAGCGTCGTCCAAAAGTGTTCTCAATTCGTTGAAACCCTGTTTCCGCGACGGGGGCGCTTGACTTCGTTGGCGGGTGTTGAGTACCGTTGGGCTCTCCCGGAGGAACAATATGAAAAACCGCAACGAGACTCGCCGGCGATTTATCGCTCATTTCACCAGCATTGGCCTGGGTTCCACACTGGTACCCGGAATTCTCTGGGCCAGGATGCAGGAGACGAACGCGCAACGAATCAACGTGGCGATGGTGAAAGAATCGCTGAACCTGGCGGGCGTGAAAATGCCCGAATCCGACATGGAGACGATGGTCACGGCGGCTAACAACAGCCTCAGGAATTATGAGGAATTGCACAAGCTGCATATCCCGAACGACATTTCGCCGCCGTTCCATTTCAACCCGATCGTTCCGGGGATTGAAGTCAACCGCACGAGGCAGCCCTTCCGCATGAGCTCCATCTCCGCGGTGAAACCTCCAGCGAAGCTCGAGGACGTGGCGTTCTGGCCAGTGCGCCATCTGGCGGAGTTGATCAAGTCCAAACAGGTGAGCTCCGTGGAATTGACCCAGATGTATCTGGACCGGCTCCACCGCTACAACGGCAAACTCAACAACACCGTGACCTTCCTGGACGAGATCGGTTTGGCCCAAGCCAAGCAGGCCGATGCGGAAATTGCCAAAGGTAGATATAAGGGTGCGCTCCATGGAATTCCGTGGGGCGCGAAGGACATCATTTCGGTCAAGGGTTATCCGACCCAGTGGGGCTCGGGCGCGTACAAGGGGCAGGTCTTGGATTACGATGCCTCCGTCGTCGAAATGCTGCGCGACGCCGGCGCCGTCCTGATCGCTAAACTCTCCACCGGCGAGCTCGCCGGCGGCGATAACTGGTTCGGCGGCCAGACCAAGAGCCCGTGGGATCCGGCGCAAGGTTCCAGCGGCTCGTCCGCCGGTCCCGGTTCCGCCACGGGTGCAGGTTGCGTCGGCTTTTCGATCGGCACTGAAACCTCCGGATCGATCCTCGGTCCCTCCGCCCGCAACGGCCTCGCGGGGCTGCGCCCGACGTTCGGACGCATCAGCCGCTACGGTGTCATGGCCCTCTCCTGGACACAGGACCGGCTCGGCCCCATGTGCCGCTATGCCGAAGATTGCGCGCTCGTGATGCAGGCGATCGCCAAGCCCGACAACCGGGACATGAGCGTGATGGACATCCCCTTCAACTGGAATGCTCAGCTCGATGTCAAAAAGCTGCGCGTCGGCTACATCAAGGAGTCCTTCGACGATCTGACCAACCCCGTGGTGAAACAGAACGCCCAAAAGCTGCTCGACACGCTGTCGTCCCTCGGCGTTTCGAAATTCATCCCGCTGACGATCCCCGTCTGGCCGTATGAAGTCCAGGCTCACGGCGTGGAATCCGCCACTTTCTTCGACGAGCTGGTCCGCTCGGGACGCATCGCCCAAATGACGAGCGCCACTCGCGGCAATCAAATGAAGACCAACCGCGTGACGCCCGCCGTCGAATACCTGCAATCCCAGCGCGCTCGAATGATGATGATGATGAAACTTCAGGAAGCGACTGCCGGAGTGGACGTCTACCTCGTCGCCAGCGCCGGAGGCGGCGGTGGCGGTGGTGCTCGCGGGGCTGCGCCTGCAGGGGGCCCGCCGCCCCCGCCTCAGACCGCTGCGCAGCGGCATTCGGGGTTTGCGAACTACGCGTGTTATCCCGCTTTGAATGTCATGAACGGGTTGAACGAGGCAGGCATGCCGACAAACGTCACGTTCTTCGCCCGGCCGTTCGGCGATTCCGAACTGCTGGCCCTCGGCAAAGCCTATCAGGATGCCGCGGGTTTCCATATGAAGCTGCGGCCGACCAAGCTCGACAGTTGAGGGGTACGATGTAAGGATTCGTACTCCTTCACTCTTCAAACTGTCAACGCCGGCGTTGAATCGAGGCGATTATGGCGAACCGTATCGGATTGATGCTGAACCTTGTCGTTATCGACCGCGTGGAAAGACCCACGCCGAATTGCTCCAGCGGGTGCCGGCATTTTCGAACAACACTCAACCCAGCAGTTTGACGATCGAATTGATCGTATTCCAATTGCGAGTTGTGACCGGAACTCCGCACAGTTTGTCGAGCTGGCCGAGATACCTGACGGCCTTCATCTGCCGCCGGTAGACGCCGAAGAGAAATCTGTCCTTGATGGAAATTACCTTCAGAAGCCATTCTTCGCCGGGCGGGAAGTTGAGGGGAAGCGTCGGCACTTCGCGAGTAGACTCGGCAAGGACGCTTACGAAGCGAACGAATTCGGGACTGGAAGGCACATTCACGAACGGATCGCTGGAAGCGATACGGATGAGATCCCGGCCCTCGCAGATCATGATCTCGGTGTCGAAGGGCAATTTTCGAAGCAGCTCCGCGCGAAGCTTTGCCTGACTGACAGCCTTCCGAATAATGAAAGTGCCGGCTGCGCCGATGTTCACGATGTTGAAATCCGCAAACTCCTTCGCGAGAATACTCGGACGGAATGTTTTGTGACCGCCAACGTTCACGCCTCGTAAAAACACGACAAGTGCCATGATGAGGAGACTATGTCTCGCTCCGAAGAATCGCGTCAACCCTAATAACCTACTCCCGGCCGACACCGAGGGCATCAGCCACCCGGTTGATGTAGTTGAACCACGAAGCGATCAACGTGATTTGCAGGATAGC
>Ga0137427_10000413_pt1 | contig 22447 bp, 16 predicted proteins | sample EasRivERMZT700_2_FD_102309 | JGI IMG/M metagenome (GOLD analysis project Ga0137427, IMG submission 102309) | Soil microbial communities from meander-bound floodplain in the East River, Colorado, USA - East River MetaG ERMZT700_2 | ecosystem: Environmental > Terrestrial > Soil > Floodplain ...
CAATCCAGTCAAACCTCCCATACCCGCGAGAATGATGCTTTCGGTCAGCAGTTGCCTGACAAGTCGCATCCGGCCGGCACCCAGCGCAGCCCGGATCGCAACTTCGCGCTCGCGAGCGGTCGAACGCGCCAACAGTAGATTCGCGACGTTCGCGGACGCTATCAGAAACACGAAAGCGACGGCTCCAAGCAAAACATAGAGCGGGGCTTCGACGTTGCTGTAAAGGAAATCATGAATCGTGAGCGCCCGGAAACTCTTGCCGGCGTTCGACGATGGATAGGTTTGCGCTAGACGGTTTGCTACATCGCTCAGATCGCCCCTCAACTGTTCCACCGAGACTCCGGGCTTCACTTTTCCCAACACCCACGTCAGGTACGGTCCACGGCTCGTCGGAGGCCCGAGTCGGTAATTGCGCCAGATATCGACGGTGTTGCGCGGGAACTGAAAGTCCGTAGGCATCACGCCAATGACGCTGTGCGGCCCGTTCGTGAAGTTGACCATGCGGCCGACAATACCGGGATCGGCATTGAAGTGTCGCCGCCACAGTCGATCGCTGATGACAACCGAAAGCGGCGCCTGCGGTGCGTCTTCTCCGGGCTCGAAGGTACGTCCAATTTGGGCTCGCACTCCAAGCACGGAAAAGAAATCCGCTGAAACAACGGAGCCGTTGATGAATTCCGCTCCCTGATCCGTGTTTAAAGTGAAGCCGAAACCGTTGGAGTATCCGGCGATCTTTTCAAAGGAATGATTCTGATTCCGCAGGTCGAGGTAATCCGCAACCGAGAACGGATCGTCGAAGCGCTGCTGCTGGACGTTGGTCATATAGACCATTTGGATCCGATCCTGATCCGGATACGGCAGAGGACGCAGAAGGATGCCATTCACGATGCTGAAAATGGCCGTGTTTGCGCCGATTCCTACGGCCAGCGCCAGCACTGCAGCAGCCGTGAATGCCGGCTTCCTGATAAGTGTCCGAAACCCGTATCGAATGTCCTGTATCAAACTATGCACGGCTACATCCTCCTTTTCGTATCCGATGTCGAATGTCAAACGTCACACGTCAAACGTCAAATTGTCCCGTGCTCGACATGCAGAAGGGGCAATTTGACGTTTGACATTGGACATCGGTAGGGGCCAGCATCATTCATGCCTCAATGCGATCACCGGGTCGACGCGGGTGGCGCGCCTGGCCGGCAAATAACTCGCGGCTGAAGCCACGGCCAATAGTAAGAGGGGTATTGTAACGAATGTTGCCGGATCGCTCGGATTGACGCCATAAAAGATGTCCGCCAGGAGATTCGTAATGATCAACGCGGCGACGATGCCAATTCCGATCCCAAGAACAACCGGTGTCAGGCCCTGTCCCACAACCAGCCGCAATACATCATTGTCGCGAGCGCCGAGAGCCATGCGAATTCCGATCTCGTGAGCGCGTTGATTGGACGCATACGAGACGACTCCGTAGATTCCCACTCCCGCCAGCGCCAGGGCGATTGCCGAGAACACAGCGAACAATTGAGAGAAAAAGCGATCCTCCCAGAACGACGTTCTCACGACCTCTTCCATCGTGCGAATGTTGTAAATCGGTTGCTCCGCGTCGATGGCGCGAATGACTTCACGCGCCGCCCCGGCGATATTTTCAGGGAGTCCGCTGGTGCGAACGACATACGTCATGTATGGCGCATTGTTTTGCTCATAATTGACGTAGAACGTTACCGGACCCAGTTCCTTCAAGCCGTAATGACGGATGCCACCGACGACGCCGATGATGGTGTTCCAGGGTTGTTTCGATTGGGGCCCGCCAAACTTCAGACGCTTGCCGATCGGATCTTCGTTTGGCCAATAACGGCGCACCATCGTTTCATCGACGATGATCACCTTTTCGGCGTTCATGTTGTCGGCTTCCGTAAAGTCGCGCCCTCGCGTTATTGGAATGCGCATCGCGCGAAAGTATCCCGGTATGACGAATTGCTCGTTAGCGATTGGAACCTGATCCGACGGAGGCGCCCCTTGGACTGTGAATCCCTGGCCGTCTGCACGTCCACCTAATGGGAGATTGGATGTGCCGCTGGCGACCTCAACGCCAGGAATCCCGGATAACCTCTCGATCGCCTGTTTATGAAACGGAATCCGGCTCGCTGCATCCGCATATTTGACCTGGGGCAGCGAAATATCCATCGCCAGGACGTTGCTTCGATCGAATCCGGGAGGCACGCGACGAATGAAAAGGAAACTCTGGATCATGAGTCCGGAAGCAATCAACAAAACCAGAGCGAGAGCCACTTCAACCGTGATCAGCGCGTTGTGCGCCAGCCGCCGGCGGCCGATAGATGATTGCGGCGAGGTTTCCTTCAAAGTCTCGTTGAGGTTGGGGCGGGATGATGCCAATGCCGGAGCCAATCCGAACAGAATTCCCGTCAGACCTGTAACGCCCAAAGCAAAAGCGATCACGCGTAAATCCATGTCGAATTGCATATAGAAGGGGAGCTCTTCGGGAATCAATGTGGCGATGATGTCCACGGCCCACATCGACGACAAGGTGCCGAGAGCGCCTCCCACAAGGCTGAGGAGCATGCTTTCGGTGAGCAACTGACGGATGATCCGGCGCTGGCCCGCTCCCAGAGCGGAACGAATCGCCATTTCACGCTGCCGGACGGTCGACCGCGAAAGCAACAGATTCGCGACATTAGCAACGGCAATCAGCAACACGAAAGCCACGGCTCCAAGCATCGCCCAGAGCAGAGGTCCCGAGTCTCCACTCGCCTTTTCCCGCAATGCGATCACCCGAACACCGATCTTTCCATTTGCAAGCGGATGCGCGATCGCCAGCTGCTGTTGGATCGCTACCATTTCGGCGCGTGCCTGCGGCAACCTCACAGCGGGCGCCATTCGGCCAATGGCGTTGAGATAGTGGCTGCCTCGCGCCTCACGCCCTTCGACGGGAACCCAGATATCGGCCGTTTCGGGAAAACGAAACCGAGGCGGCATAACGCCGACGATGGATGCCATCACACCGTTCACTTTGAGGCTGGTTCCCAGAATGTTCGGGTCGGATGCGAAACGTCTGCGCCACAGTGCGTCGGAGATCAGCACGACGCTCGGCTGAGCGGGCGGGCCTTCTTCCTCGAGAAAGTTCCTTCCCAAGGCTGGAACGACGCCGAGTATCGGAAACATGTTGGGAGAGATCTGAGCGCCGGATATGCGCTCGCTGCCTTCGGGTGTGACGACGGCAATATCCCGCTCGGAGAAGACGCCGATGTCCTGGATCGACCGGATCGACTTTTTCCAGTCCAGGTAGTTCTGATAGGACACCTGGATCGACTCGGCCATTTGTTCCGGCATGTCTTCGTCGATGGAGATCAGTTGTTCCGGATTGGAGTACGGCAGCGACTTCAGTAAGACGGCGTTCACCGTTGTGAAAATCGTAACGTTGGCAGCGATCCCGATGGCGATCGTTATCACCGCAAGAGTGGTGAAACCCTTCGACTGCCGCATCGAACGAAACGCGTAACGTACGTCTTGCACATTGCCTCCCTATTTCTGATGCAGTGATGGAGACCCGGTCGCTACCGCCCCGGTTCTGACAGTGTCGCTATAACGTCAGAGCCGGGAGCGGTAGCGACCGGGTAGTGCTAGCACAGGCCGTTCCAGCGGCTTCCGCATTCAATGCAACGAGTTGACTCCCGACCGGTGTTCGTTTTTGGGATCGATGATCGCCCGCGAACGCCGGAAACCTCATTTGATCGCTGCGATAACCCATAGATGTGGCAGAATATATAGGGTTTTCTTTGCGCACGTTGTCCGGGCTGCGGCAGCAGCAGATTGTCGTCACACCGGGTGCGGCATAAACTTATAGGTATTGGTTTAGGAGATTTCCGCCCATGACACGAAAGACAGTCGATCCACCGGGTAGTGTGCAAACGGAGAACCGGCGGATTGTCCCGGATGCTGTAGTCAAAGAATTGCATCGCAAGATGATCGGTGTGTTTTACATCGAAGAGCGCCTGAAGATCATGTCCAAGCAGGGGAAAGTGTCGTTTCACGCCTCGACACGCGGTCATGAAAAGGTCCAGGTCGGGACCGTCATGCTCATGAAGCCAGGCCATGATTGGTTCTTTCCGTATTACCGCGAAAAAGCGATTTCATACGCCCTGGGAATGCCCATTAAAGACATCTTTCTTCATATGTTGAGCCGTGAGGGCGATCCCAGTTCGAACGGCCGCAATATGCCCGAGCACTTTTCGTCACGGGCATTGAACATTGTTTCCCCCACCGCATGCACCGGCACTCAGTACTTACCCGCCGTCGGAGCGGCGAAGGCGCTCAAAAAAGATGGCAGCGACGCCATCGTCTACGTTTCATCCGGCGAAGGCGCCACCAGTGAAGGCGAGTTTTTCGAGGCCGTGAACTGGGCGACTCGCGAAGAGCTCCCCGTTCTATTCCTCGTTCAGAACAACGGATACGCCATCAGTGTTCCGCAGAATTGTCAGACGGCTTCGGATGTCCACCGGATTGCCGCAGGTTTTGGCTTGCCGACGTTCAGGGTGGATGGCACCTGGTACGAAGGGCTCTATCAAACGCTCCCACCGTTGATCGAAAGCATGCGGCAGGGAGGCGGTCCCGCTTTGATCGAAGCTGAAGTGGTCCGTCTGGATTCGCATTCCGTTTCCGACGATCAAACCGTCTATCGCAGCGATGACGAAATGGCGAAGGCGCGCGAACGGGATCCGATCATGCTGACGGAAAAGTATCTGTTGAAGTACAGCATCATGTCGGAAAAAGAGATCGAAGAAACGCGCACCCAGCTCAAGGCTGAAGTGGACAAGGCCGCAGAGGAAGCGGATCAGGCTCCCCAGCCTGAAGTCGGTCAGATCACGCGTTACGTGTTCTCGGACGACGTGCCCGTCTTCGAGGAGAAAGCGCCGGAGTACTTATCCGAAGATACGGTCTCGATGATCAGCGCCATTAATCATGGCCTGCGCGAGGAGATGGAGCGAAATCCGAAGATCGTGATGTGGGGCGAAGACATCGCCGATCCCAAAGGCGGCGTTTTTGGAGTCACCAAAGGTCTGACGAATCTATTTCCGGATCGCGTCCAGAACTCTCCGCTCGCCGAAGCGAGCATTGTCGGAGTGGCAGGCGGAATGGCGATGGCCGGGTTCAAACCGATCGTTGAGATTCAGTTTGCGGACTACGTCTGGCCCGGTTTCATGCAAATGCGCAATGAAATAGCGACGCTGCGCTGGCGCAGCAACAATGCATGGAAAAACCCCATGGTCGTGCTCATGCAGAGCGGCGGTCGTATCAAAGGCGGACCCTTCCATTCCTGCTGTCCGGAAGCGTTGTTCGCGCACACACCGGGTTGGTACATCGTCTTCCCAAGCAATGCCGAGGATGCTAAAGGGCTGCTTAAAACTGCGGCTCGCGCGGACGATCCGGTGTTGTTTCTTGAACACAAACGCTTGTTCCGTCACATCACGTCGAAGTCGCGGGAGCCGAATGCGGAATACACAATCCCGTTCGGTAAAGGGAAGATCAAACGCCCCGGCAATGCGGCGACGGTTGTGACCTGGGGTGCAACGGTGTATACGGCGCTGGAAGTCGCGGATGAATACGATCTGGAAGTGATCGATTTGCGGACCATCGTCCCAATGGACGATGAGATGGTCTTCAACAGCGTGAAGAAAACCAATCGCGTTATCGTCCTTCATGAAGATTCGGTGACGCTGGGCTGGGGAGCCGAAATCGTTGCACGAATCTCCGCCAACTGCTTCGATCATCTGGACGCGCCTGTGGTTCGCGTCGGCGCCAAAGACTGCTTTGTTCCTTCGGCCGTGACGCTGGAGGATGAAGTTCTTCCTTCAGTCGAGGATTTCCGGCAGGAAGTCGTCCGTTTGCTGCAGTATTGAGATTGGGAGGACGAAAGGGGATCTGACAAATCCGCAAATCCACGAATCCGCAAATCCCAATCCGAGAGGAATGCCGACTGAAGCGTTCCTCTCGGATTAGGATTTGCGGATTCGTGGATTTGCGGATTTGTCAGATCCCCTTTCGTCCTCCCAATCTCAATACTGCCCGGCCGCCTTTGCCAAATTCAGGATCAACCTGAATTTTCCGGTCCGGGGGTCCACAGGGATCTCATCCACAGGCAAAACGTCGAACCTGACGTTGTGCATTTCCTTCTCGACCAGGATCGCCGACAACGTCGATCGAGCGGCGGTCAACGCCTGATGCTTCTGGTCCTGGTGAATTCCCGCCTGTAACACGACGGCGAAGTCGAAGCTCTCAGGATCCCGCAACCGCATTTGAAACTGGCGGACATGCGGCACGAGAATTTCGTTGATGGTGTGGGGGCTTATACCGTCGACCGATCCATGACGATTCTTGAAGCGCGCCTGGGACTCCACGCGGCCCGCGACTTCCGCGATGGCTTGATAGGGGTGATGTTCGCGGCTTTGAAGTGGTGTGAGTATGTCCGACATCCTGTAGCGGATCATCGGAAGCGTGCGATTAAACAAGTTGGTGATCAGCGTGTGGTCGGGATTTATCTCAAAGATGAGTTCATCCTCAAACAGGCACATGGACTCCTGCCAGGCCTCTTTCAGTCCCATAAACATATGTTCGCTGCAGGTATAGAAGTTGCGAACACACTGCCCAAATGCTTGCTCGATGATCTGACGGTCTGCCGCAAGCAACGGTTCGCCACTGTTCGTGAGCACCTCGGGCTTAATCTTCAACTCACCCTCGAGTTGTTTCTCTGCCAGTGCCTTCAGTGCGGTTCCGTACCCGACCACGATATCGGGTTGGTAGGCATTCAAACCCACGATGGCCTCGCGCAGCGGGCGATTGATCTCAAAGGTTCTCAGGGCATAGAAGAGGTTCAATGGGAAGGCGCGGACGGCGCTTGCTGACGTCACTCCGGCGAAATGACCCTGCGTCGCGCCCATAAAGCCGATTCTTTTCCGCCGTCGTTGGACGAAACTGAAGCCCTTGGCTCTGGATAGCCCGGCAACGGCGTGAGCCCATGCCTTTGGATCGTAGACGAAAAACCCGACTTCTCCCGATGACCCGGACGTATGGATGACGACATAACGATTCCGGAGCATCGTTTCAGGCGACGATGGTTTGTGAAGGAAGTCGGCGATGTTTTGGTACGTCACATCGCGAACCGTAATGATGTCGTTGAAGTGTTTGATGAGATCGGTTTTGGTCAGAACCGGGAACTGATCCGGAACACAACTCGCGGGATCAATCTTCCGCTCATCCATGATTCTCCGGTAGTACGGTGAATTGGTTTTGACGAACGCCGCAAACTCGCGAAACCGGGCGAGCCGGCGCTCAAGGAATTCGGAACGGGAAAGTTTTTGATTGGACCTGCATAGCATGCGAGCTTTGAGGAATTCGACGACATCAAACATCGGCGGCATTGTGCCACACGAATGAATGATAGTCATTGTCGAGCGATCAAACTGCCTGCACCCGAAGCAAATTCAAGGCCCGCCTTTCCCAGATCGTTCGAAATTGCCGTAAGCCTCCAATACTGACGATTTACCGACATTCGACCGCCGCAAAACGTCAACTGCTTGACGCGGACGACGGCCAGTCCTGGCATTCATCCAAGAACTATCAATGACTTACGCGAAGGCCGGGTTTGGTCTAACTCCTGCTTATTAAGACCGCGTTCGCCAATGATTTAGAACCGCAATTATCTCCGCCAGTCACTGCCGGAATCTCCTCAGAATCGTGACGATCAGGCCTCGGCAGGATCGTCACAACCGCACCTAAATCGTTTCGGTTGGACAGCGATATTCAACACAGGCAGAATCCGTTAAATGATTATTCGAAACTGCGTCCTTATCGTTTTTGGTTTTGCGGCGGCTCTCTCGGCTCAAACCCAATCACCTCGTCCAACTCCTCGGCGCCAGTTCGAACTGATTTCCATCAAGCCCAACAACTCCGGTCGGCCGGTCGTTCAAGGCAACCCGCTGACGTATTCACCCGGTGGCCGATTCACCGCCATCAACGTGACGATGGTGGACGTTTTGGTCCGCGTCTATCCGACGCGGAGAGCCCAGATGGAGGGCGGCCCGGATTGGATTGATCGCGAGCGCTGGGACATCATCGCGAAAGCGGATGAGTCTGAAGGCGAAATCACCCCAGAGCAGCGGCAACTGATTGTTCAAACGCTTCTGGAGGACAAGTTCAAACTTCAGTTTCATACCGTGACCAGGGAAATGACGGTGAACGCCCTCGTGGTGGGTAAGCCTCAGCAGTTGGTCGAGTCGAAGGCATCCGAGACAACGCTGACGAACGGTCGCCGCGGCCAGATGATCTTTCAAAGGACATCCATGGTGACGCTCGTCAACACGCTTTCGAATGTCCTCGGGTCGCCGGTTGTCAACGAAACCGGCATCCCGGGATTCTTCGATTTCACTCTCGACCCCGCGCTATTCCTGACACCCGACGCTCGCGACAACTTCGATCGTACTAACGCGATCGTCATGGCCGTACAGGAACAACTCGGCCTCAAACTCGAAAAACGGAAAGCTCCGATGGAGATCATGATTATCGATCGCGCGGAACGACCCAGGCCGGAGTGAGAAGGTTTGAATGCAGTCATGGAGCGATGCTGCTGCTTCAAGACGTCGCTGTGTGCGTCAGGATGGTTTCCGGAGCTAAAAAACTCCGTCGCGGTCGGCAGAAACGATCCCAAAATTGGTTCGACATCAAATACACAGCCCCTGCCGTCAGATGCAGTGCGCTAATCGTCAAGTGCAGACGCACTATCGACAGAATCATCAGCAGCATCGTCAGAGGCACTGCAAACATCGTGGAGTGCAAGCCCATCCACGTCGAAAACAATCGCGTGACGTCAAGTGCACCAGTCCGGTCGTCAAGTTCACCTGAAAAACGTCAAACGCGGAATTTTCAGTTTTTGAGAAAGATCCGGGGCGGCAAAAACTGAAAATTCCGCGTTTGACGTTTTTCAGGTGAACTTGACGATTGCGGTGGGGCATTCGACGAAAGTCGGGGTGCATCGGACATCTGTCGCCTGCGCTTGACGATGGAGCGCTTGCATTCGACGTCAGCACGGGTGCATTTGATAATCGCAGGGTTGCGTTTGACGGTTTTCGGATGTTACCGGCGATCATCTCGATGCATTTGCCGGCGGAACCTACCGCGCTCTCGTCTGAACGATTCCCTTGGCTTCGCGCACACTTCCCATGGCCCCTGGACGGTTTCTCCTGGAGCCCAAATGCACGATTTCAAACCTGAACCGATGCGTTTGCGGCCGTTCTTCATCTAAAAACACGGCCAAACACTCGTTCGTCACGAGATCCGTTTCGCCTTGAGTTCGCCGGAGGCCGGCAGCCGTCGATTGACAACCTGCCAGAAAGTCGCAACCGCCGTCGCCTTTTGCTCGAAAAAGTCTTCGAAAAAGCCCGGCTTGTTCAAAGGCGGCGCGTACGAATACCGTTCGCCATCATCGCCGATTTCGGTAACCCAATCGGCCGGCTCTCGTTTGTCGAGTATGGAAAAGAGGGTTGGCGGATATAAGAAAGGACGGCCGGCGTCGTTCAAGATGCGGAATTCATCCGCTTCAATGCCAATCACGGCATACGGTTGCCCGATACTCAGATCGCGATAGCGCGTGCTTCGCTTCTTGAGTCTGACGGTCATGATTGATGGATTGAGGCGTTGCTGGCGCGCGTCAGTTCGCTCGGACACGTTCGACGGCGGCATCGCCGATATCATGGACTGCAGGAAGGCATTGACCGTTTCTGAAGATTTGAATACGGAAGCGACGTCCGGCTCCAGTACAACAGCAAGGGCGCCTTCCGGCATTTCCGCGGCAAACCTATTCGGTTTCGACTTGCTGTGGTCGAATCGATACTCCGATCGCAATGCATCCTGTTTTACCGATTCGTTCTTACGAACCGCCGTTTTCTTCATAGTCGTTCTGTTTAGCGCGAGTCGCCTTGCGAGCGCTTAATATGCACACTCTTCAGTGCTCGTGAAACTCACCAAAAATGAGGTCCCGTCGTTTGCGTGACTGAAATGGCATTATCCCAAATGTCGCTACAGCGTAGCGATGATGGTTGTTGTTCTTTTTCAGGCGGACCGATCGAGGGGACGGACTGCAATCAGGTCGTCGTTCGAAACAGCCCGTACGTCCGTTTCTTTCAGCGTGACCAGCGCTTCCGTCATTCCCGCCGCACTGACGAACTCAACCTCGAGACCATCGGGTTCGTAGACGTGTACGACGGCTCCAAGATCTCCTTTCTTGAGTCTCCGCTCAGGAATGTCACAATTGAGAACGACCGTTTCCAACAACTTGAATTTCACGTTTTTCAGCCCGGAAATGCAGTCACGAATCGAGGGCATGCCTCGCCGTGCAATATGATCCACACCGTAACCAGGGATACTGTTCTACCCGTAGGCACGCTGAGGCTACCACGAACTTCATATTTCTGCCCATATGGAGTCACTTCCGTTGCCAATGCCTCGCTTTCGACGCCATGACGTCGCAGATCCCGAGCCAGAATGTCCCAATCGGCTTTTGAGTATCCGAGATTTACGAAGAAGGTTGATTTGAACCTGCCGACCGGGTGGGATTCAGACAGAAGGTACTCCGCGACTTTTGGCCGATCAACCACTGCTTGCTCAGCGCCAGGCAGCTTCAAAAGACTCCACCTCCGCATCGATCATACAGTGCCACTTTTGCCGTATCAGCGATACGACAATCTCGCAGTCCAGAAAGACTTCAGGCGAAGTAGACGCACGGCCGCAGGGAATTCCGGATCGTGTAGCCGAAAACTGATTCCAATTGTCTCGGCAGTGCGGAGACAATCCGCTCGACTGAGCGGATTGTTCAGACGATTGAGGCGGCGACTTTACGCGTCGTGCCAACGGACATTGAGAAGTTGCTCGAGATCGTCCATGCGTACGCAAAGAGCATACTCCGTTCCACGCCTAACTCTCCAATTTCAATGGGTCAGCTTTTGAGAAGGTCTTTTTTGCCGCGACTCTTTGTCGATTTCCAACTCAAACGGATGGCCGCTCGCAGGTCAGGCCGAACACGGTGTCTGTCAGCCGGCGGTGCTCGACCTGCGCGTTCGAACGGTCGGCGTCTGTGCCGGGGAGTTGGGTTTCATCGCCGCCTGCTTTCGATCTTGATGGATTCGAATGTCGGTCGGGATTTCGGGTTTTTTCGCACCGACGTTGGGACTTTTCAGCGGCAATTCGGCTTGAGTTAGTGAAGTTCGCTTTTTTTATGACGACTGCCCGCTCGGACCGGCCCAGCGAGCGACATCAGAGTTGGAGGACGCGGTGTTTGACGAAGAGTACATCTACCAAAGCAGATCTCACGCTCTCGAGCGCGCTCATCGCAGGAAAAAGTTTTCTTCGGACAGGGCCGTTTTTCGACTGACGCAATTCTAGTCCCTTACAAGGAAAGTAACGACAACCACCATCACGTTCAGCAAGCAAGGAGTAAAGCAATGGCAACAGAAGCAGGAAAGGGCGAGCATCGGGTCTACCGCATTGTTCCCGCGAACCCCGATCACGATCCGTTGGCAGCGAACCGGCACTATCTCGGGGTTGACGCCGTCGCGTGGTTCATTAACAAGCAGAGTTCGTGGTTCGCGGACCGTATGGCGTCTGGCACGCTCGACATAAGCATCGCCAACGGTGTCGAGAAGTATCAGGCCGCACTGGGAACGTTTGATCTAAAAGACGGCAGTCACATTGCGCCTGTTTTCGATCGGCCCGTCGTTCTTCACTGCGGTCAGTGATGCATCGAAAGTAATATCTTCTTAACCGAAGCCCGTGCCGACCTCCTTCGCGTCACATCGCGCACCGCTTCCTGCGTCCGATTGGGCACCTGGATGACGGTCAATTCGCCAGCGCGATGCAGCCGTCCTAACTTTTGGGTGAGGTAATCGGCTTTCATCTTTGCCAGGGCCGGCCTCCTTCGTCCAGCTGATGATCAGTGTCGAACCGGATGCCAATCCATCATCGGTGACGGTTCCGGTTACAGACAACGATGCGGGAAGAGTCACGGTCGGACTGAAACTCAGATTGATTACCGGCGGTTGATTGCCCGGAGCAACAACGTTAACGATGACGTCCGCGAATCCCTTCAATGATTGCGAGTCGGTTGCGGTTAGGCGAAGAACGTAGGTGCCGGGAACACTGAAGGTCAAAGATGTTGAAGCCATCGTCGGGCTGCCGAAGGTCACGGAGCCGGGACCGCTGATCTTCGTCCAGAGGAGTGTTGGCGTTCCGCTGCTGTCGGTGACGATTCCGGTCAGCGTGGTCGAGCCGGGAGGGAAGGGTATCGTGACGCTCGTGGGCAATGCCACAGCCGGTGCCTGATTGGTTGTGGTTGCCGGATTGACGTGGATGAACAGGTCTTCGGAGCTTGTGAACTGAGAGTCATTGGCCGTCAAGCGAAGCTGCGCGCCGTGCCGGACCCCGTGTTCGTCAACCTGAGGTCTACGACGTGACTTCCACTAATATGTGGTCCTTGAAGCGGGATCGTTCCCGAAATGGTTGGATTGCCGGTCTGCGGGGACACCGATCGCGGAGCGGCCAGCGTCAGTGCAAATGTTAAGAGGCCAGCCGCGATCGCTTTTCTTGAAAATGAGGAAGCGCGTGGTTCGCTTCTCATGACCCCCTGCTGGGGGTGTCAGATGGAAAGGACGGCTCGTTTCTTCAAAGCGATCAATCCCAGGACACCAGTTAATGAAAGCAGCCAGGTCGCCGGCTCGGGAACTGGCGTCGTGGACGGTGCAGTCACGGTCGCCGAATAGGCCGCCGTCGCCTCGGTCGCAAGACTCTCAAACGATCCGCCGTTCAACGGGTCTCCGAACCACCATTCCGCACTGGCGGTAAACGTACCGGAATTGACGAATCCAACCGGGGCCGTGATGTCCCAGGTGAGTTCATACAGACCCGTGCCGGTGCTCGAGTACGCAACCGTAACGGTGGAGAGCGGAGCAACGATCGGAAAATCGAACAGCAAATTCGCGGTGCCGTTCGCAAACGGATCGGCGACCAGATTTATTAGCATCAACCAGAGCGAATTGCTCTGATTCGTGATCGAATAGCCCCATCCGATTGTCGATCCGGCGGGGCCTGATATGTTGCCGCTAACGGGCAGCATCGTTAAGGTGAAAGAATTGGCGGACGCCGTTGGAACTGCTGTTAGCGCCACGAGCCCGATCAAAAAGACCGCGAGAATATTCAGCTTCTTCATGTTCGGTTTCCTACCGTTGTACTGTTGAATACTGCGGAAACAAAAAGCCGCCGGAGTATACATACCCATTAAGTTTTTCCACACAGAAATGTTCTCGTGATTACGGAATCACGGACTGCCCAATCGAAAAATTGAATGCAGTTCCGGTCACATCCTGCAGCGTGCCGTTTTCGGTAACCGAAAATCGCGTGACCGTTGCCGGACGATTCAAATAAATTCGCCGGACCGTCGAGGCCCCGGCGTCGAGACTACCGACAGTCAAGGGCAGGCTCGGACTGATCGTCGTGACCGTGCCTGTTCCGGCCAGCGTCCGTAGCTGCAATTGCGTGAGCGTCAGATTCCGTGCGTTCCCAGTACCCGTATTGGACAGTTGCAGGTCGACGTAATACTGGCCGGTACTGTTATCGATACCTTTGCCGGTTATCGACCCAGCGATTCGAGGCTGCCCGACAACTACGGTGACGTTCGAGGTCGCCGTGCCAATATTGCCGGCCGAATCGCGGAAACGGAACGTGACAGAAGTAGTACCTAATGGGAACAGCATCGAGTTCGTCACATTAACGCCCCCGACTTGAGAGAACAACTGAACCGGAGGTCCTCCCAGAACATCTGTGGCAGAACCACTCGCAAGGAAGGCAGCCAGTGCATTCGAGGCCGCCGACGTGACTCCTCCGCTTTCCGATGCGGGGACAGTAACGGAAGCAGGTGGTGTAACAGAGGGTGGCGTCTTATCGATCTTTACATCGAGCGTTTTCGCGAGTTCCTGGTTGCCCGCGTTATCGGTCGCGTACCAGGTTACCTTAGTGATGCCTTCGGAAACGATCGCGACCGTTGCGGTAGCACTAGTCGTCACGCTTGTTCCCGTTTGTGCGCCAGTCAAAGTGATGGTGATGTCCTTGACCGCAGTACCAGTGTCTGATGAAGCCAGGCTGATCGTCGAATTGGAGTTATTCCATCCACCGCCGTTTGGCGGCGGTGCTTGGTTCGTAACCGATGTCACAGGCGACGTGTTGTCCATTATGACAACCGTGGTGGCAGTTGCGACATTTCCTGCCTCATCCTTGGCAATCCACGTGATCGTAGTCGATCCAAATGCGAAAGTTGCCGGCGCATTATTAGTGACAATAACCGATCCGCAAGGATCGGTTGCAGTTGCCAACTGAAGAATTGGATTCGGCGTATTGACCGTCATGCTGGGTGGAATGAAATCAAAGGTCGGTGCACTGCGGTCCACGACGGTAACCGTCTTCGTTGCAATTGAGGAACCACCTTTCCCATCACTCACTGTCAGAGTGAATTCATAAACCCCAGGCAGAAGACCGCTCACGGTCGCCTCGGCTGCGTTTGCAGAGAAGCCATTCGGGCCAGACCAAAGGTATGTCAGAGGATCATTTTCGGGATCAGTCGATCCTGTCCCGTCTAGAACCACCGCCGCCCTGCACTTCGCATCAACTGAGACGGCTACATCTATACCCGGATTGGCGGTCGGGCGACCCGGTGTGCCACGCGGAATCGAAGCTGGATCGACGCCTAGATAGAGGATCATGATTTTGGCTGCGATTTCAACGATTCCGTCTGCTCGATCGTTTGTGAGGTCCGTGCCAGCGCGCGCAAACGCCTCGCGAATCAGTTCCGACAATACAACAATGGCAGCTGCTGAATTGCCAGGTAGGTAGGCCACCGCCGAATCGATTTTGGATGTCAAACTTGCCGCTATCCCACCAGACAGCGGCAGACCTTGAATAATCTGTTTAAAACCTTCTAGCGAAACCTCGGCTGTGATCTGCGAGCCGGGGATGATATCGAAATCAATGCTTCCGTTACCGTCGATGTCGATCCGGAGGTTGGAAACATCTGCAGGATGCTGGAAATCAACAAGGGCTTGTGTCTTTGGGCCGATGGGCATTGTGGAAAACAGTTGTGACGACACCGAGGTTTCGTCATCGAATTCTTCAATTGATAGTGAGAACACCCCAAAACCCGTTCCATTAAGATGGACAGTCACACGTTCTTTGGGTGGAACAGAAATGGCCGAATGTCCTGCGAATTCTTCATACGAGCTATTCGGAATCGATTTTTCGATCATCTGAATGCTAGAACCTGCTGAAGCCGGAAGGGTACCGGTGTGCCGTCCAGCGCTGTCAAACATGTGAATCTTTCCTGGAGAATTTAGCTTTACACCTGTGTAGTTGGGGGGGGGTGATGTAGTGGTATCTATAAACTCAATTGACGGTTTGTCGTCACCATCGAGGATCGATTCAATCAAGTCGAGGATAGACTCGACTTCCATGATAGAAGCGTGGTCGCGGTTGACGTTCCAATCATCGTTATAGTCCGGCAAGTTGACCACGTAGGTGAAATCAGCGCCAGGCGCCGCTGCGCTGAAGAAAACCACTGTTCCATCACCTTTGGTCGTGTTTAAGTGCTCTCGATCCCGCTCGTTTTGTTTTGTCGAAAAGTACTTAATGCCTCGGAACGTTTTTAAACCATTTCCGGCGACGTGGTACACCTTGACTCCTGTGTCAGAGGTGGGTTTCCACGCGTCAAATTGTTGATGAAATTGTTCCGAAGCGGAGAAGAATGCATTCCGGTTCGGAAGAGCATTGGGCACATCCGAATTGACATTGCTCGGCGCCTGCTCGCAAATACCAGTCCAACGCTCCGGCCTAACTGAACTTGGGCCTCCTTGAAGAAACACCTTCATATCTGCATAGGAGTTGATTTGTGATGGCAAGTTCTGACCGAGTTGAGGATCGGTCTTTGTTTTGTCTTCAAAATCGACAACCGAAGATTTCAGATTAAAGTACGAGGCAGACGGCGACAAAAGATACGCAGTAGGCACGTTTTCCGCGAGTTCAACCATTTCTTTGGATGGTACCAAAATTGGTATTTTTAGCGTCTCAGCATGCAGTAAGGCTTCCATTCCCTTGGGAGTACCCAAATGGGGTGTAGCTACAGTTATCAAGCGATCAAACGGGCAGAGAGCTCCCTTTCCACAAAGTTCGTCAACAAGCTTTTTGGAAACCAGACCTCCCGTACTGTGGCCAATAAGTGTTACTTTGCCAGTTTGAGAAGCCTTCGCCATATCCCGTATTTTCTTCGCGAGATCAATCGTGTCGGCGGTTGAATTGAATCTGCTTTGGCTGGCATCAAAAAAACGCCAATCGTACGCGAATTCATAATGCTCGTTAATCCTGCCGTTGGTTATGAACGAATCCATACGACTGACGTATGTCTTATATATATTTTCGGTTCCCAGGACCTGCTTGATGATGCCCTGGTCATATGCCCAAACGGTGTTAACACTATGCCCATGGGTATCCAATGCCAATTTGCATACGTCGTCTGGCCGGTTTGGAATCCACAGTTCGTTGTCGCCAACGGTTCCGTACGTATACAAGTACGTACCTTCGATCCCAGGAAGAAACATTACACTAGAACGACCTACGCCAAAGTCTCCATCCACGACCTGTCCATCATCATTAGTAATTCTTAATGTCCTTCGACCCATTGCTGCTGTTGGACTGATCGTTAGAGTTGCTTGAATTTTGGTTGAACTCACAACAGTGACATGCGTGATGGTGATATCTGCTCCCAGATCTAGTGCGCTGTTGCTAAACCGATCCCCGAAAATCGTGATTGGGACCACGGCTCCGGGAACACCAGACCAGGGATCGACTCGGAGAAAAATGGGTGGAACCGTTACTGTTTTGAACGAAAACACTCCGCCGCTGTTAGAAGTCTTCTTCGTAACGTCCGAAGCAGAAACGGCGTCAACGTACCAATAGTATGTCTGGCCGGGCAACAAAGGGTAAGGAAAGGGGAGTTGGACAGAAGTCGCGCCCGCACTAGGTGCCGGTGCAGATCCGGAGAATGATGGTGGATTTGAAGTGCCGAAATATAGACTGTATGAGCCGGCGCCGATCGACGTTTGCCACGTTAACGTGGCGGAGGCCCCGACGTTCTGTTGGCCGTTTGTCGGACTCAGAAGGGAAAATGCACTGGGCGCCGCCCCTGAAGGCGAGCCTAGATTGGCTTCGAGACTAATTTCATTAGCGCTTAGTGCCCGATTCCAAATCTTCACCTCATCCATTAGGCCGGTGAACGACTGGCAGCACTGACCGTCACGACCGATCGCGAACGCGCCATCATCAGTGAAGTTTGTGATGATTGCTCCGCTCCCCGCGAGTACTCCATCTACCCATACCTGTGCGGTATTGCCCGACTTGATGCCAACCACGTGATGCCAGGTCCCGTCGAACACCGCACGATCGCTGTAGGCGAAGCCGAAGCTTTCGTTCCCATTAAACACCAGCCCGGCTCCGTTCGCGGCAACGCCCGGATGACGCTGACTGGCGCCGAGTCCAGTGAGCCCCAAACCATACCGATGGGTCGAGGTGCTGGCCTTGGTGAAAAAATGCGAATTCGTCAGAACGGATGATTTGATAAAGACCGATAGAGTGAAATTACCGGACAATAAATTAAGGTCGGCCGTCGCGGGAAGTTGCATCCAGCCGTTGATGAAACGGCCTGCACTACCGATAACGCCTTCCGATGTCGGAGTTTGCGTCACACCTATCACTTGTATGGCGTTATGCCCTCCGGCCACGTCATCGCCGACATTCGAAGTATCGAATCTGTACCAGGCCAAGGGGCCCGACAATGTCGTGCGCGATTCCGCAGCTATCTCGCCAGCCGAAAGTGCGCGATTCCAGATCTTGGCCTCATCCATCAGTCCGTTGAAGTACTCACAACATTCGCCGTTTCGGCCAATGGCGAACCCTCCGTCATCACCGATTACAGCAAAAGGAATAGCGGCAGTGGCGTCGAGCTGACCGTCAACCCATAGCTCAATTTGGCTTCCTCGGCGTACACCGGCGACATGATGCCAGGTCCCGTCAAACACGACCGTGTTGCCTATGGCATCAACACCGGGACGGCCTCCCACTTCGGAAACATTAAATCCGGCCGCGCCTGTACTTTGAATGACGCCCAGGCCATAGTGGTCGACCTTGGCTTTCGTGAACCAGTTTCGGTTGTCCAATCGGGAACTCTTGACGAAGACACTCAGTGTGAAGTCGCCGGCGGCGAGGTTCAGTGCACCAGTTCGAGGAAGCTGCATCCAGCCGTTAGTAAAACTTCCTGCAAGACCAACAACGCCATTCGCTACCTGAGTGACACCTAGCACTTGTGTCGCATCGTTACTGCCGGCAATGTCGTCACCGGGATTGTTGGGCGTGTCGAACGTGAAATGGGCGATCGGTGCTGATGAGGTGGTGACAGTGAAGTTGAAATGTGGGCTTGTATTCCAAACGTCGCTGGGGGAGTGGAGTACCCCATTAGGGCCGAACCCGTACACTCCAGCGATTGCGGTCCATGGGATGGCGACATAGTCTCCTGGCGGGAAGTCGATCCGAAGTGTATCTGTGATGTCAACCGACTGCCCCGATGCCAATGCGATGGGTATTGCAAACGCGCCACTCATTGCGTGAGAGGAGCTCGCGCCGGCGGGCCGGATATCCACGTAGACGGTATACGCACCATTTTCGGGATACACCGGGCAGGCTGAGGGGCTCGAGACTGGCGCCACAGCGTTGCACCGGACTGTGCTGACCGGCGTCCATGTGCCTGTGCCGGTGTTTGTCACGCGTAACGTAAGATTGATGGTCCCATTGTTGGGAATGTTGGTCGGTCCGCCGTTGAGGATGCTGATCGTCGATGTTTGTGCGAACAGCGTCTCGCTCATATACAGCGACAATAGTCCGATCATCACCATTCGAACGACAGTTGCCAGAGTTTTGTGACAACGAGTGCCAACAGGACGGGTCTTCTGAGCAGGAACGATCTGCTGCAGCATGCTCCATGTCAAAAATCGATGAGTCCTAACAAACGTGTTACAGAATGTGATGGCCCGGGTGCCGGAACTTCTGGATTGAACGTGATTCGTCATTTTCTGCCTCCTGCGCCGTGCTTTTTGGTCCCTCGTTGCCTGCTGTCACTCTGGTAGAATGAGCGGCCGCACTTTTCTAACGGCGTTAGGTTTAGAAGCAAAGCGCAATAAGACGCAACGAAAGGTAACGAAGCGCGTCTGCCATCGAAAGGATTCGTGAAGTGGATGATCGCGAGTTGACGTCCTGGAAAGAGATCGCCGAATACCTTCAGTTATCTGTGCGTACGGCTCAGGCGTGGGAGAAAGAGCGCGGCCTGCCGGTGCGTCGCATGCCGGGAAGTCGGAGTCGCGTCGAGGTGCGTACGTCGGAGTTGGAGCGTTGGAAGGGCGTTACACCGCTCGAAGCGCCGATGATCGTTTCAGACGCCAAGCCTCGGCCGCGGTTCCCCTGGACTCATGCACTCGTTTTGGTGGTGGGTATGGTGTTGGGATGGGCCATCACGCGTCTTCCTGCCGGGCAACCAGCGGAATGGCGGGTACTCAATAACACCCTGGTTGTGACCGACCTCTTTGGTCGGGAGGTGTGGCGAAGAGCATTTGATGACCGGCTTGACCAGGATTACTACGAGACGACGAACTCCAACTTCACGAAGGCCATCCTCACTGATCTCGACGACGACGGCACCGTCGAATTGCTCTTCGTGCAACGGTATCCTTCGAATCTCGCACGATCCAGCGCTCTGGTGTGCTTCGAAGCGAACGGCGCCATACGCTGGACGTTCGTCCCCGGCCGCAAAATCCGAACTGGCGAGAAGGACTACGACGCTCTCTTTCACATCCGGAACGTCCAGGTTGCCCGCTTTGCCAAAGACAAGCCAAATAGGATTGTCGTCGCCGGCACTCATCAACTCCATTTCCCTGCGCAACTCAGCCTGCTCTCTATAGCCGGCGGTCTGGAGGGAGAGTACTGGCATGCCGGTCACATTGGCCAGCCTGGGACTTTGGCGGTGGTGGATCTCGACGATAACGGGACGAGCGAACTCTATGTGGGTGGGATCAGCAACGCTCGTGAACAAGCCACGCTCGTTGTACTCGATCCCGAGCGGATCAGTGGCGCAAGTCAAGAGACCAATCCGAAGCACCAGTTCGTGTCACTCCCCGCTGCAGAGGAGATTGCGCGTGTATTCTTCCAACGAAGCAGCTTGAACCGGCGGCTGGAACGCTACAACATCGTCAGTCAAGTCTACGTGCATCAAGACTTTCTCACCGTCGCCGTCTGGGAGGCATTCTCACAAAGCCTGTACCCTTCTATCCTTTATCGCATCGGTCCAGACCTTACACTGCAAGACCTGACTCTTTCCGATGGGTTTGTTAGCTACCAGGCACGACTCCTGCAAGAACGACAACTCGAGCCGAGCGCGCTTAACGACCACGTATTACTGCGAGCCCTGGACGTTATACGCAACGGACGGCCGGAATAGACGCTTAGCGGCAAGTGTGCAACACGCCTTCAGGGAAGACTCCCAGTGGGATTGGACTTCTGCTAGAATCAGCGACCGCGATAATCCGAAACCCTGTGCACGTTGACTCAAAGCGTACCCGGCATGACTAATGAAAATGCTCTAAACCCTGGAAGAAGACTGGAAGGGCTTGAGATGAATGAGTGATCAACCGGATTTAACGTCCTGGAAAGAGATCGCAGCTTATCTCAAGGTTTCCGTGAGAACCGCGCAAGCGTGGGAAAAAGACCGAGGCCTTCCAGTGAACCGGTTGCCTGGTGGACGTGGCCGCGTCATGGCACGAACCCAAGACCTCGATAAATGGAGCCGAAACACACCGCCCAAAGAAATTGAGGCTACGGTTTCCGAGCCGATATCCACGGCGAGGTCTTCACGCCATTTGCGCTACGGTGGCGCTTTGGCGATTACCTTTCTCGTAGTTGTCCTCGCCACTTTCATGTTCCGGCCTCGCCCCCATCCAGCCCAGTGGAAAGTAGTCAACGACATGCTCATTGTCAGCGACATAGCAGGCAACGAGGTCTTTCGCAAAACATTTCCACCAGTGGTCCAATCGCATTACACCAATCGTACCGCCGCTGAAGCAACAATGGCATGGATTGGCGATATCGACGACGACCATGTCCCAGAAACGCTTTTTCTCGAGGATAAACTCGACAAGTCAACCATTCTCCGGTGCTATTCGGCCAACGGTGACGAGCGCTGGCAGTACACTGTCGGCCGACGCATCACCATGGGTAACGTAGAGTTCGACAACGTGTTTTTGACGAACAACTTTCGCGTCACACGCTTGCGCGATCACCTTCCGAAGGTAATCATCATCGCCAGCTATCACGCCATTAATGAACCAGCACAAATCGTCCTTCTATCTACCGATGGAGAGGTGTTGCGAGAGTATTGGCACGCAGGCCACATTGGTCATTCGCCAGTCAAATTGCAAGTCTTGGACCTCGATCATGACGGAAGAAGCGAACTCTATCTTACGGGTATAAGTCAGGCCCGTAATCAGGCGACTCTCGTTGTACTCGACCCCGACACCATGCAGGGTGCCGCCAGCGAAGACGACCCCAAATATCGATTTCATAATCAACCCGCAGGAACGGAGCTAGCCCGCCTCTTCTTCCCGCGGACAGCGCTCAACTTGAAGTTCCTTCCGTACAACGTCGGACAACGCATCCATCTCGGCAATGATTCACTGGTCATCTCGGTTCTTGAATCTTTCATGCACGCGGAAGCACCCATGGTCCTCTACCAGTTACGCCCCGACCTCAGCCTGGACAACGTGAGCTTTTCTGATAGCTTTACAGCGCTTCAACGACGACTTTACGAGGAACGACAAATCACCTCACTCCAAACGCCCGATGATCCCACCATGCGCAAGATTTCAAAATTCCAGAATTAAAAGTGTTCGGGTTCGCTTCGACGTCCCTCGCTGCCGTGCGCGACAGCAAGAGATCAATGGCGTCAGAATCGAGCCACGCTGAGTCCGCACAATTGCTTTTATCACCACCCCGCTTGCCTCGTTCCTCTGCTCGCAGCCCCTCCTGCGAGGGGAGTTAGGCCCTGTCGCTTTCGGTTTGAACACTACTGACATGGAAATCCCACCACAGGAATATGTCGCGGACGCGGTCGTATGTGCCGTCCTCTCGAACAAAGGCATTGTCGAGGCCGCCATCTTCCCGGGCATAGTTTTTTCTGGGCTCCCCTGTCGTTAGAACAGCATGACCAAAACCCGGCACTGGTAAGACGATATTGGCGCTCAGCTCGCCTGTCGAAATG